>Ga0209091_10000356_pt1 | contig 44483 bp, 37 predicted proteins | sample ArcticOcean_MG_C_6_FD_187438 | JGI IMG/M metagenome (GOLD analysis project Ga0209091, IMG submission 187438) | Marine microbial communities from western Arctic Ocean - ArcticOcean_MG_CB8_128 (SPAdes) (version 2) | ecosystem: Environmental > Aquatic > Marine > Oceanic | place: Arctic Ocean...
CTTACCAGCATCTTGGTGGGCTTCAGCACCTACGGTTAAGGTGCCTGAGGGATGGCCAAAGGTAACCTCCGTGCGCTCACCTCCACCAGCAGCAATGTTGACTAAGGTGTTAGGGATGGCAGCTGCTGTACCAATAGCCACCGCAGCGGTGCCCATCATTGCATGGTGTAACTGGCCCATAGACATAGCCCTCACCAATAGATTCACCTTGTCAGCGTTAACAGTACTACCACTTGATGAGATATAGCTCTTAGCGGGGGCTACAAATGCGATTTTTGGGGTATGTTGGCGGGTTTTGGCATCTTCAATATGGCTAAATAAACCCATGCGTACGCCACCATAGGCGCGTATGGTCTCTAGCTTGGTTAACGCCGCTTGGTCCGTATTAATGTCAGTTTGTAGCTCTGTGCCTATATATCCTAGATCTTGCGCCCTTAAAAAAATGGTAGGTATACCTGCATTTATCATGGTGACATCAAAAGTGCCAATATTGGGCACTTCCAACTGATCTATCAAGTTACCCGTGGGAAACATATCTGCGTCTGCAGCAGAGGGATTAATAAACTCTAGCTTGATCTCAGCGGCCGCAAAGGTTACACCGTCCAACTGGAAATCACCCGTTTCTTGCACTTGTCCGTTAACCATAGGAATATGAGCAATGATGGTTTTTTTGATATTGGCTTGCCATATTCTAACTACCGCCATGCCATCGCTAGGAATACGGCTAGGGTCTACCAAACCAGAACTAATAGCAAAAGCCCCTACTGCAGAAGACAGGTTACCGCAGTTGCCGCTCCAATCCACAAAAGCCTTATCAATAGACACTTGACCGAACAAATAATCTACGTCGTGATCTGGCTGGGTGCATGGGCTTAAGATAACGGTTTTACTGGTGCTGGATGTTGCACCACCCATGCCATCAATCTGTTTGCCGTATATATCGGGGCTGCCAATCACTCGCATTAATAACGCGTCCCTAGCTGCACCAGGTACTTGGGCTGTTGCGGGCAAATCCAATAGGTTAAAAAATACACCTTTACTGGTACCGCCACGCATATAGGTGGCTGGGATTTTTATTTGCGGTTGAAAGCTCATGTTAAGTCCTAAGTAGCATTGGTTGATTCAAGAAAATCTTGGGCGAAGCGTTGCAAGATACCACCCGCAGCATAAACTAAAGTTTCTTCTGCTGTATCTAAGCGACAGGTAACGGTAATGCTATCAGAGCTACCATCCACACGATTAACTACCAAAGTTAGGTCACAACCAGGGCTTGGGTCACCCATCACATCAAAGGTTTCTGTGCCGTTTAACTTGTGGCTTTTTCGGTCTTCTAACGCTTTGAATTCTAAAGGTAAAATACCCATACCTACAAGGTTAGTACGATGAATACGTTCAAATCCTTGCGCTACTATCACTTCTACACCTGCCAAGCGTACGCCTTTAGCCGCCCAGTCTCTGGATGAACCTTGGCCGTAATCTGCACCAGCAACAATAATTAGTGGTTGAGCACGCTCCATATAAGTTTCAATGGTTTCCCACATACGCAGCATCTGGCCTTCGGGTTCTAGTCTGGCAAGTGATCCTTGCTGGATATTTCCCGCATCATCACGACACATTTCGTTAAGCAGCTTAGGGTTAGCAAAAGTGGCTCTTTGTGCAGTTAAATGGTCACCTCTATGGGTGGCATACGAGTTGTAATCTTCCTCTGGTAGTCCCATTTTGGTTAAATACTCACCTGCCGCGCTGTTGGGAAGAATGGCATTGGAAGGCGATAAGTGATCGGTGGTTATATTGTCGCCTAGTATGGCTAAGGGCCGCATGCCTTTTAAGGTGCGTTCACCTGCCAAAGCACCTTCCCAATAGGGAGGCCTACGTATATAGGTAGTATTAGGGCGCCAATCATATAAAGGGCTTTGAGCTTCTTCTATTTTACCTAGATCAAACATTGGAATATAAATTTGTTTAAACTGCTCAGGTTTAACACATTTGGCGACGATAGCGTCTATTTCGTCATCTTCAGGCCAAATATCCTTAAGGCGAATGTCATTACCCTGTTGGTCTTTACCCATTACATCTTGTTCAATATCAAAACGCATAGAACCAGCAATAGCGTAGGCAGCCACCAACGGTGGTGATGCTAAGAAAGCTTGTTTGGCATAGGGATGAATGCGACCATCAAAGTTACGGTTGCCCGATAATACGGCTGTGGAATACAGGTCGCGGTCTATGACTTCCTTTTGAATTTTAGGATCTAAGGCCCCGCTCATACCGTTGCAAGTGGTGCACGCATAGCCAACAATACCAAAACCAAGTTGTTCCATTTCTGTTAACAGGCCTGCTTCTTCTAAATAGAGCTTGGCCACTTTAGAGCCGGGAGCAAAGGAGGACTTAACCCAAGGCTTACGCTTTAAACCTAAGCGGTTAGCATTTCGGGCTAATAAACCCGCGGCGATCACATTGCGTGGGTTACTGGTATTGGTACAGCTAGTAATAGCGGCGATAATCACTGCGCCATCGGGCATTAACCCATCAGCCTCAGCATTATTGTAGGCTTTGGCAATGCCTCGTTCAGCCAAGGCTGAGGTTGGTAACCGCAGATGAGGGCTTGATGGCCCAGCCATGGTACGGCCTACACTAGACAAGTCAAAGGTTAGTACTCGTTCGTACTGGGCATCCACCATGTCTTCGGCCCATAAACCGTTGATTTTGGCATAGGTTTCAACCAAAGCCACTTGCTCTGGTTCGCGTCCGGTAATGTTAAGGTAATCAATGGTTTGCTGGTCGATATAAAATAGCGCCGCAGAGGCTCCATATTCCGGAGTCATATTAGAAATGGTTGCGCGATCACCAATGGTTAAACCATTGGCACCCTCACCAAAGAATTCAAGATAAGACGACACAACCTTTTGTGCCCGCAAAAACTCAGTAAGCGCCAGCACCATGTCTGTGGCAGTAATACCAGGTTGCCGTTTGCCGGTGAGCTCTACACCGATAATGTTTGGCAACCGCATCATAGAGGCGCGGCCTAGCATTACGTTTTCTGCTTCTAACCCACCTACTCCAACAGCAATTACGCCTAAGGCATCAATGTGTGGCGTATGGCTGTCGGTACCGATACAAGTGTCTGGATAGGCCAGCCCATCGCGGTTCTGAATAACTGGAGACATTTTTTCCAAATTGATCTGATGCATAATGCCGTTGCCGGCTGGGATCACATCAACGTTTTTAAACGCTGTTTTGGTCCATTCAATAAAATGGAAGCGGTCATCGTTGCGTCGGTCTTCAATAGCACGGTTTTTTTCAAACGCGTCAACGTCAAAACCGGCATGCTCTACAGCCAAAGAGTGGTCAATAATCAGCTGTGTCGGCACTACGGGGTTCACTTTGGAAGGATCACCGCCTTGCTCTGCGATGGCATCCCTCAATCCAGCTAAATCCACCAAAGCCGTTTGCCCTAAAATATCATGGCACACCACTCGTGCTGGATACCAAGGAAAGTCTAAGTCTTGCTTACGTTCAATCAATTGCTTAAGGGACGCAGTTAACATGGAAGGCTCACAGCGACGTACCAGCTGTTCCGCTAAGATCTTGGAGGTATAAGGTAACTTGGCGTAGGCACCCTTGCTAATGTCGTCAATGGCGGCTGGGGTATCGAAATAATCTAGCCCAGTATCCACCAAGGCCCTGCGGTAGTTGGTGTTCATCATTATTAACCCCTTTGCGCTATATCGACCCACTGGGCAGTTTCAGGGCCTGTGTAGTCTGCACTTGGGCGAATGATACGATTGTTAGTGCGTTGTTCCATTACATGGGCTGCCCAGCCCGTTAGCCGTGACATAACGAAAATTGGGGTAAATAACTTAGTGGGAATGCCCATAAAATTATAGGTAGAGGCGTGGAAGAAATCAGCATTACAAAATAGCTTCTTTTCGCGCCACATCACTTCTTCACAACGAACAGACACTGGGTATAAATGAGTGTCACCGATAGATTCGGCCAGTTTTTCTGACCAGCCTTTAATGATGACATTACGCGGGTCGGACTCACGGTAAATAGCATGGCCAAAACCCATAATTTTGTCTTTGCGGGCCAACATACCCATGATGGCAGATTCAGCTTCATCTGGTGTGTGCCAGCTTTCAATCATATCCATAGCTGCTTCGTTTGCACCACCATGTAATGGACCTCTTAGGCTACCAATGGCGCCCGTTACGCATGAATGCATGTCGGAAAGCGTGGACGCACAAACCCGTGCAGTGAAAGTTGATGCGTTAAATTCATGCTCGGCATACAAAATCAGTGATACGTTCATGACCTTGGCGTGTAATTGACTGGGTTTTTTATCATGTAACAGGTGCAGAAAGTAGGAACCAATGGAATCGTCATCAGTTTCAGTTTCAATACGCACGCCTTCATGGCTAAAGCGATACCAATAACAAATGATGGCGGGGAACAAAGCTAACAAACGATCTGTAACCTCTTGTTCCATAGAGAAGTCAACTTCGGCCTCTAAGTTACCCAACATAGAGCAACCTGTGCGCATGACGTCCATCGGGTGGGCATCGGCAGGTATCTGCTCTAGTACAGTTTTTAGACCCTGAGGCAAGTGGCGCATACTCTGTAGTTTTTGGGTGTAAGCATCAAGTTCTGTTTGATTTGGCAGATGCCCTTTAAGCAGCATATAGGCGACTTCTTCAAAACTGGCTTTTTCTGCTAGCTCACTAATGTCGTAACCACGGTAAGTTAAGCCTGTGCCCGTTAAACCGACGGTACACAGCGCGGTAGAACCTGCAGATTGGCCCCTTAGGCCAGCGCCAGAGATAGGTTTAGTGCTCATTGTTTTAATCCTTTTATTGGTGTGGTTACAGGTTTTTCCCGGCCGCAAATAACTCATCTAACTTTTCTTCAAACGAGTGATAGTCTAAAAAACCGTACAGTTCCATACGAGTTTGCATAGTATCGATGACGGCCTTCTGATCACCGTCAGCTAATAAATGTTCATACACATTGAGAGCGGCTTTGTTCATAGCGCGAAAAGCACTAAGTGGATAAAGCACCATGTTTACACCTACATTGGCTAATTCGCTTTTATTGTACAAAGGTGTGGCACCAAATTCGGTAATATTGGCCAATAAAGGCACAGCTATTGCCTTAGAAAAGGCTTCATAGTCGGTCAGTTTGTGCACAGCCTCGGCAAAAATGCCGTCTGCACCCGCCTCTATACACGCTTGAGAACGATCAATGGCAGCTTGTAAACCGTCCTTCTGAAAGGCATCGGTTCTGGCCATGATAAAAAAATCGTCATTAATACGGGCATCTACAGCTGCCTTAACGCGATCTACCATTTCTTGAGTAGGCACAATTTCTTTATTGGGGCGATGACCACAACGCTTTTGCGCCACTTGATCTTCAATATGCACCGCAGCTACGCCTGCAGATTCCATGCCTTTAATAGCCCTGGCAATATTAAAAGCGCCACCCCATCCTGTATCTATATCAACCAACAGAGGCAGTTCGCTGGCCGCAGTGATGCGGTTTGCATCGGCTAGGACATCGTTAAGGCTGGTTATGCCTAGATCTGGCAAGCCATAGGAGGCATTGGCCACCCCACCACCAGACAGATAAATAGCTTGATGGCCAACTTTTTCAGCCATCATAGCGCTGTAGGCGTTAATGGTGCCAACAATTTGTAGTGGCTGGTTATTGGTGATAGCTGCACGGAATTTAGCACCTTGGCTCATTCTAGTAGTCTTGCTCATCGATTCTCTTCATCCTGAGTATTTGATTGTGTTTGCATGCGTTGCATGATGTTATTTCGAGCGTTATTGATATGACGTTTCATGAGCCACTCGGCTAACTCTCCGTCGCCTTCTTCAATGGCGCTACAAATTTGGTCGTGTTCCTTTAAGGCTTGCTGCGGCCGATTGCTAGACAAGCTAAATTGGTACCGGTACATGCGCACGAGTTGATACAAGTCGCCAGCGAGCATGTCGATAAGGCGTTGGTTTTTACTGCCATGAACAATACGGTAGTGGAAATCCACATCGCCTTCTTGCTGAAAGTAAGACTGACCCTTAGTGTCTAGAATGTGCTTACGATGGCTATTTAGAAGCAACCGAAGGTTCACTTTTTCGTCTGCAGACATAGCTTGTGCTGCAAGTTTGGCAGCCAAACCTTCTAGAGATTCTCGTATTTGATAAATTTCCAACAGTTCTTGGTAAGACAGCTTTACTACCCTAGCCCCAACATTAGGAGTGCGTGTAATTAAACGCATCGCTTCAAGCCGGCTCATGGCTTCTCGAAGGGGTCCACGGCTTATGCCATGAATACGGGCAAGTTCTGGCTCATTGAGCTTTTGGCCTTGAGTGATGGCGCCAGTGATAATATCTTTTACAATACGTTCGCACACTTGTTTAGCTAACGTTGTTATTTCTTCCTGCATAATACATTGTCTACACATTTAGAGTGAATGTATTATATTCCCCCTTATAACGGTCGTCAAATTAGACATTGATCTAATATTGTAGACAATATCCTAATATTGTTTACAATTTAGGTTTTTATTATATTGAGTTTATGCTCCTAATTAGAGCAAAACCCTAGTTCCATTCCTTCGGGACAGTTAGAATACCCACATTATAAGTCTTAGAATCGCTACAGTGTATATAGCTAACCTACCGTTCGCAGAAAACGCCTGCCATTATTTTGAAGCCATACGGCATCTACCTATGCCTCTTTTACTGGATTCTAGCCGTCCAGCGAGCCATTTTGGTCGTTACGATATCGCTATGGCTCAACCACTGGCAGTGATTAGCCATAAAGATGGTGTTACCAAAGTTGAGCAAAATAACACCGTGACAGAAACGGATACAGATCCTTTTCACTTGATTGGCGAATTGCAATCTGAGTTGCTTGACGATACGAGCAAACTTGCTGACGCCCAAGGCATTCCATTTACCGGTGGTGCGGCAGGACTATTTGGTTTTGATCTGGGACGATCTATAGAAACGCTTCCTGCAACTGCGGTGGCAGACATAGCTATGGAACACCTGTGTATAGGCATATACCCTTGGGCAATTATCAACGACCATGAGCTACAAAAAAGCTACTTGGTGAGCCAGCTTGATGAACCACGCACTCAAGCCTTAGTAGCAAATGTTCTCCAAGCCAAACCTAGCCATGACAAAAAATTTAGCCTTGAAAGTGACTTTGTTTCAAACATGACGAAACAACAATACGCCGAGAAATTTCATCGTGTGATCGACTATATTCATGCTGGAGACTGTTATCAAGTGTGTTTAGCTCAAAGGTTTGATGCGCCTTATAAAGGCAACCCTTGGGTCGCTTACAAACAGCTGCGTCAGGTATCCCCTACGCCATTTAGTGCCTATATGGAGACGCCAGAAGGTGCACTATTGAGCTTATCACCAGAACGTTTTTTACAGGTAGATAATTGTAAGGTAGAAACTAAACCTATTAAGGGCACCCGTCCAAGGGGAAAAACAGTCGCGGAAGATCAACAGCTGCATGAACAATTGGCGGCAAGCCCTAAGGATCGTTCTGAGAACTTAATGATCGTTGACTTACTGCGGAATGACCTTAGCAAGCACTGCCTGCCCTTTTCCGTCAAGGTACCCAAGTTATTTGCCATAGAAAGCTATAGTAATGTACACCACCTAGTAACGACAGTAACTGGAGAGCTTGAATCTAGCGAGCAAACTTTACCTTTGTTAAAAGGTGCATTTCCAGGGGGTTCGATCACTGGGGCGCCTAAGTTACGCGCCATGGAAATTATTGAGGAGCTGGAACCCCATCGACGCAGCGCTTGGTCAGGCTCTATTGGCTACATAAGCAGTAATGGTCGTATGGATACCAATATTTGTATCCGTACTTTAGTCACTAACGCCAAGGGTAATGGTGGTGGCCATATCTATTGTTGGGCTGGGGGTGGGTTAGTCGCTGACTCTGAATGTGACGCTGAATACCAAGAAACCTTTGATAAGGTAAATAACCTACTTAATGGTTTGCGTCATCTTTAAGCTATCTGTGTTTTAACACCTACCTCGTAGGCAGTTCTTTATGTTCAAACAAGACATCCAGTTCCTGCTTCGTGCGGCATGCTTGCGCGGCTTCTACTTTGCTCTTAGTAAGGTTGGGGGCAAAGGCCTCAATAAAATCGTACATATAACCACGCAAAAAAGTACCCTTTCTAAAACCGATATTAGTGGTGCTATGGGCAAATAAGTGGCTTGCATCCAGTGCTACTAAGTCGCCGTCAAGTTCGGGTTCATAGGCCATAGACGCAATAATACCAACGCCAAGGCCTAGCCTAACATAAGCCTTAATAACATCGGAATCTACTGCTGTAAAAACTACCTTTGGTTCTAAATGGGCGTTATTAAAAGCGTCATCCAACTTAGATCGCCCAGTGAAACCAAATACATAAGTAACAATAGGGTGTCTTGCTAATTCCTCTAAAGAAAGGTTTTCTATCTGAGCTAAAGGATGATCTTTAGGCACCACGACACATCGGTTCCAGTGATAACATGGCATCATCAATAAATCACTGAATTGATCTATGGCTTCGGTAGCAATAGCAAAGTCTACTTCGCCATCTGAGGCTAAGTTGGCGATTTGCTTAGGTGTGCCCTGCTGCATATGCAATGACACATCTGGATACTGGCCAATAAAATTATTAATCACTTTAGGCAAAGCATAACGCGCTTGGGTGTGGGTTGTGGCGATAGACAAAGAACCTTTAGTTTCATCGGTGTATTCTTGAGCCTTGCGCTTAATGCCATCGACCTTTAGTAGTACATCGTGAGCTGACTCTAATATAGCTAGGCCTGCAGGAGTAACGTGAGTGAGGTGCTTGCCACTTCTGGCAAAAATTTCAACCCCTAGTTCATCTTCTAACAAACGAATCTGTTTACTTATGCCTGGCTGCGACGTAAACAAACTCTGGGCTGTAGCGGAAACGTTGAGGTTATGTTTTTCTACTTCACAGATGTATTTCAGCTGCTGTAACTTCATAAGTATTATTTAATCTATACATGATGATCTATAAATAGTACCACATAGAACAAAAAAGCATATAAATATAATTACAGCGTATTAACCTGATGCACGAGCTTAACTAAATCGTCAATGGCTGGAACCCCAATCACCGTTTCTGCATTCACTTGGCCCTTAGCGTTATAAAAAACTAATGCCGGAGGCCCCACTAAATTCATTGACTGCATTAGCTGTTGAGCAGCTGGGCTATTAACGGTGACATCCACTTTAATGACCTTAAAATCAGATAGAGCAAGTTGCACCCGGCTATCGGTAAACACAAAGCTATCCAATTCCTTACAGGAGATGCACCAATCAGCATAGAAATCTAACATAACAGGCTGCTTATCTAGTTTTGCCTGTCGTAATAACGCTGCTACCTCTTGGGGTAACACTTTGGAAAAGTTAAGACTACGCGGCACAGCTTGGGACATATCTTTGGATTCATTGGCAACAAGACTGCCTAGAGGCTGTAATAAGGTACCCGTACCGGCCAACTGCCCGACAGCTAACACCGTGCCATAAAGGCCTAAAAACATTGCTAATGTATAGCTTATTACTGCACCAGCCATTGTCTCTAAGGGGGGCTTCCAGCGATGATGCAAGGCCAAAACCAAGGCCATGACAATAGCTATTAATGCCACCAAAAGCAGCGTTAACTCTGGCCATACGCGGTCAGTCATCCATAGGGCCATTAGCAACATTAAGAAACCAAAACCCACTTTAATTCGATGCATCCAAGGGCCCGTTTTCGGAATCCATTTACTCGCCGACGTGCCCACTAACAGTAATGGCAAACCCATACCAAAACCCATAGCAAACAGGGCAAGGCCGCCCGTAGCAGCATCCCCAGTTTGGGCGATAAATAGCAACGCACCAGCAAGTGGCGCTGCTACACAAGGGCCCACCACTAATGCAGACAATATGCCCATGACCGCCACGCCAGTATATTGACCACCTAATTGGTTATTGCTAATGGCATTGATTTTATTTTGAATGGCCTGTGGTATTTGCACATTAATCCAGCCAAACATGGCCACAGAAAACAGCACAAACAATGTTGCTGTAGTGCCTATCACTGCAGGGTGTTGCAAAGCAATTTGTACATTGGCTCCACTTAATCCTGCAACTAACCCTGCCACACTGTATGTGGCTGCCATAGACAACACATAAATGAAAGACAATAAAAAACTTTTGGTTGGACCAGGCTTGGGGTTCAGGCCAACAATGATGCTCGATAAAATCGGCACCATAGGTAATACACATGGAGTAAACGCTAAAGCTAGACCCGCTAACAAGAAAATTACTAACAAGGTAGCAATGGACGTGTTTTCCAGGTTTTGTATAAACCAATTGGCATTAGTGCTGCTAGTTTTGGACCAGTCTGTTGCTCCTAAAGATAATGATTGGCTATCTGCTGTAACGGTGTTAATCGCTGTAAGTGCAATAGTCGTAATTTGTGGCGGGTAGCAAACGCCTCCAGTCCAACAACCTTGGTAATGAATGGTGAGGTGAGTTGCAGCAGTATTTGAGCTAGGTAATGCACCTGTTACACGGAGCTGCCTATAATAAACTTTTGTAGTGCCAAACACAGGGTCTTGCTTAATTACTGCGGGGGGTAATAACACCTGTTCTAGAGGCTGGTTATTAGACGTGGTAAAAACCAATTTATCTTGATAGAGGTAATAATCGTCAGCAATGGTCCACATCACTTCAATTTTATCATTATACTGTTGGGCACTGATGGCAAAGGCCTGATCTGCGGGCAACGGGTGCTTGGTAGTACTGAACAATGCTGCTTGAGCCTGCACTGGCAATAGTAAGCACATGAATACGGCAAGGATTAGACCAATAACCAATGAGCGGCTCTTTATACCCAGTATTGCCATGATCCGTTTCTCTTAAATACGATTTAGGTGAGATTCATTTGTTTGTGGGCCTTTACTTGTGTTACAAAGGACGGCTTGATTATAGCGTTTAGACCTCACCATAAGCCAACATTTACCCGCTTTTACTATTAGTTATTTTATAGAGACAAACTATGACCGATCGTCGCATCGAAGACCTGAATATTGCTAGCCAACAGGTTCTTACATCCCCTGAGGATCTGAAAAACCAACTGCCCACCACTAGTATGATCGCTGATGGTGTAATGCAGGCTCGTCAAACCATCAAAAATATCTTAGATGGCAAAGACCACCGACTATTTGTGGTGATTGGGCCCTGTTCTATCCATGATACCGAAGCTGCTTTAGATTATGGACGCCGCTTGGCCTTGTTGGCGAACGAGCTAAAAGACACGCTCTATATCGTCATGCGGGTATATTTTGAAAAACCACGTACTACAGTAGGCTGGAAAGGTCTAATTAATGATCCTCATCTAGACGGCACATTTGATATTGAAACGGGCTTGCACATAGGTCGTAAGCTCATGCTGGACTTAGCCGCTATGGGTTTACCCTTGGCAACAGAGGCGCTAGATCCTATTTCACCACAGTATCAATCAGACTTGTGGAGTTGGGCGGCCATCGGTGCGCGAACTACAGAGTCTCAAACCCATCGCGAAATGTCATCTGGTTTGTCCTGCCCCATTGGTTTTAAAAATGGTACTGACGGTGGCTTAACCGTTGCCTTTAATGCGTTAGAGTCTATGGCATCGCCCCATTCGTTCCTGGGCATTAACCCCCATGGTCAAGTGTCGATCACCCGCACCAGTGGCAATGAGTATGGCCACGTCGTGTTGCGAGGTGGTGGTGGAAAACCAAACTACGATTCAGTTAACGTGGCTCTATGCGAACAAGCGCTTGCGAAAGATCGTTTGTCTGGCAATATCATGGTGGACTGTAGCCATGCCAACTCCAGCAAAGACCCGTCTATACAGCCCTTGGTGATGGATAACATTGCGCAACAAATTAATGAAGGCAATGACTCTATTGTTGGCCTGATGATCGAGAGTAACATTAACTGGGGTAACCAATCTATTCCACAAGATTTGTCTGAATTACAATACGGTGTGTCTGTCACAGACGCTTGTATAGACTGGGATACAACAGAAACCAGCATGCGTGAACTCGCCAGCAAATTGAAGCAGAGCTTGCCTAAACGGCTTCGCCTAGGATAAACCATTCTTCAAAGGCAAAAAAACCAGCTAATATGCTGGTTTTTTTTGGTTAAGAAAAGCCCTACATATAAGCGTTCTCTGTATTGGAGTGGTCTGTGACATCCCGTACTGCACCGATGCCAGGAATTCGCTCTTTTAAGGTTTTTTCAACACCTTCCTTAAGGGTTAGTGAAACAGAACTGCAACCCTGGCAACCGCCACCAAATTTTAATACCGCCACATTACCTTCTTCTTCTGCCACCACGCCTACCAAACTTACATCACCACCGTGGGAGGCTAAACCTGGATTAATTTCTGTATATAGGTAATAGTTAACTTGAGCATCTAATGGACTATCTGCGGTCACTTGAGGCATTTTAGCATTCGGAGCCTTAATAGTGAGCTGGCCACCCATGCGGTCTGAACTATAGTCAATAAAGGCTTCATCCAAGTAGTCTACGCTGGCTGGATCGACATAGACCCTAAATTTCTCTAGATCTGAGAACTCATCAGTAATTTTAACTTCATCTGGGCGACAGTACGCTAAGCAAGTTTCAGCGTTTGGAGTGCCTGGGTCAGTGACAAAAATACGCACTGAAATTCCTTCTACATCTTGCTTTGAAAGCAATTCTGCTAAATATTCTTGGGCGCTGGGGGTGATGTCTATGTAATCCACTGTTTTTTCCTTTGTTACCAACTACATGAGTATCCCTTAGGGACTCAACTCTTAGGCTATTATATACCCTACTGTTTTACTTGGGTATTCATTTTAAAGACTTGATAAAAAAGCATATAATGATGTCTCGCTAGATTAAAAAAACCTACTAGACATCTGTTAAGCAAACTATACATGAGCAATCCTCAAACAAATGATTTTTATTATTCTCGTGAACCTACATTGGCTAATTTATGGCGCATTGCGGCGCCATTAAGTGGGGCAATGTTATCGCAAGCTATAGTGGGCCTAGTAGATACCGCCCTTGTTGGGCACTTGGGTGGTTTAGCTCTAGCAAGTGTAAGCATTGGTAGTTATCTAGTGTTTATTTTGGTAGCCATCATTACTGGGTTCGGCATCGGCTGGCATGGCCTAGTATCTCAATATGCCCAGTCCCATATAGGGTTGCTGGGTTTAGGTTTGGTATACGGGGTTTTGATCTCAGTTTGTTTGGGTATAGCTGGCGCCTATGCTGCTGACGATGTGATCAATTTGTTTGTTTTGGATGATCGCATTAATAGCCTTGCAGTTTATTATGGTCAATCTCGCCTTTGGGCGTTACCTGCCATTGTGATAAGCATTGCAGCTAGAATTTATTGGAGTGAACGAAGTACTCCGTGGCAATATACCAAACTAATTTTACTTGCACATCTAGCTAATGTACCAATTAGTTATGGCCTCATTTACGGTATTGGTGGGTTGCCCGCCATGGGGGCAGTGGGTGCCGGAGTGGGCACCAGTATTGCACTTTGGTTAGGTGTTTTGTTACAGCTGGTTTTGTTATATAGGCGCAACTTAAGGTACGTGGATTTTCGTTGTCAATTTAGCGTAGAAAACTGGCTATTGCTATTACGTTTTACTTGGCCGCCTATGCTACAACAGTTGGTGTTTGCTTTACATTTAGCTGTGTTTTTATGGCTCTTGAGCCAACTCGGGTCCTCCGCAATGGCTGCCTCTTTTGCAGTGCTAAATGTCGGGCTCTTGCTAGTTCTGCCAGCCATTGGCTTAGGTCAGGCGGCCTTATCCCTTGTAGGCAGTGCCTTGACGAAAAAAGACAAAATACGAGCCATAGGGTGGAGTAAATTAATTATGCGCACAGGTATACTTACTGCGCTAGCACTAACAGTATTGCTTGGGTTTATAAGCCAATGGTTGTCCCAACTGTTACTTGTTAATCGGGATTTACAACAACTGATGGCCACCGCCTTACCTTGGTATGCCATGGCCATGATTTTAGAAACCACAATCATCATTTTAAGCCGCTTCGTGCTGCTAACGGGCTTACGAAAGACCGTATTAATACTGGTGAGTACTAGCCAATGGCTGCTGTTCTTGCCATTATTGGCTTGGCTAGCGCCAAGTTATGGGTTTATGGCTGTGTGGTGGTTACATATTGGTTACCGAATGCTTGCGGCTTTACTTCTTTGGCTGGTGTGGCGACATTATATAAATGGCTTACCTATGGGCCAAAACTTTTCACCAAACAAGGAATAAGGATGCATACGGAATCGGTCATATTTTCATTTTTCTTAATCTTTACAGGCGCAGCCCTGCTAGCCACCTTATCGTTGTATTTTAGACAGCCATTACTTTTAGCCTACATTGTTTTAGGCGCCATATTGGGGCCCTTTGGTCTTGAATGGGTTGTGGATACAGAGTTGTTGGCTGATGTTGCCCATGTTGGCATTATTTTCCTGTTGTTTCTGATCGGTCTTGATATGCAGCCTAGCCATTTGCTACAGATGTTACGCAAAGGCTACATGGTTGCGTTTATAAGTTCCGTAGCTTTTGCTCTATTAGGATTTGTCGTGGGTTATGGTTTCGGCTTCAGCATGATAGAAAGCCTTATTATCGGCGCATCTACCATGTTCTCCAGTACAATTATTGGTATCAAACTACTACCCACAACTGTGCTGCATCATAAACAAACTGGTGAGCTCGTAGTGGGTCTATTGTTGCTACAAGATCTATTAGCTATTATTCTATTAACCCTGTTAACAACTTTAGGCCAACAATTTAGTCAGGGATTAGAGCTATCCTTAAGTGCTGATTTATTAATAAGCCTTGGGGCTTTGCCGATGGTCATGTTAGCTGCACTGGGTTTTGTTCGTTGGGTGCTGTTGCCACTCATTAAGCGATTTGATCGTTTTCACGAATACATATTTCTTTTGGCCCTAGGCTGGTGTTTAGGTTTAGCTGAATTGGCTCACAGTATTGGTTTGTCTGCTGAAATTGGTGCTTTTATTGCGGGAGTAAGCTTAGCCTCTAGCCTGATTAGCCAGTACATTGCCATTAACTTAAAACCTATAAGAGATTTCTTTTTAGTGTTATTTTTCTTTTCAATAGGTGCCAGTTTTAACTTCCCCCTTATGCACTCTATTTGGTTTCAGTGCTTGGTGTTAGCAACCCTAGTCGTTACCATTAAGCCTGTTGTATTTGGCTGGATTATTAGGCCTATTTGTAAATCTAAGGCGACCTCGTGGGAGGTTGGTTTTAGGTTAGGCCAAACTAGCGAGTTTTCAATTTTAATTGCCACCTTGGCAGCTTCTAGCATGTTGATTAGTGAATCGGCCTCACTACTCATTCAAGCCACTGCAATCTTAACGTTTGTGGCATCTTCTTACCTTGTAGTGTGGAACTTTAAGTCACCTATAGCAGTAAAAGATCATTTACGACACGACTAAAAAAGCCCCCGCAGGATGCTTGTTGGGGCTTGATAATTTCACGCATACGACGCTTACTCTGCACTATGGGTTTAGCTTGCTGTCCTCATAGTCACCAATTCTTCTGCGCTGGTAGGGTGAATACCAATGGTTGCATCAAAATCAGCCTTAGTGGCACCGACCTTCATAGCCACCGCAAAACCTTGTAGCATTTCACCAGCGCCTTCTCCTACAATATGTAAGCCAATGACTCGATCCGAAGTAGTATCAACAATTAACTTCATAAAACTACGTTCATTACTGCCACTTAAGGTGTGTTTCATGGGCTTAAAGTCAGAACGGTAAACAGTAATTTCGCCATGTTCCTTTAAGGCTTGATGTTCTGTTAATCCAATAGTACCGACGTTAGGCTGGGTAAAAACGGCTGTTGGAATAAGGTTATAGTCCATATACTTGGTACTATCACCATACCAGTGATTTACCAAGGTCATGGCCTCGGCTAATGCTACTGGTGTCAGTTCAATGCCTCCAGTGACATCTCCCAAAGCATATATATTGTCTATATTGGTCTGGAATTTGTCATTTACTGCGATGGTGCCCTGACGAGTTGTCTCTATACCTAAAGCTTCCAAACCAATGCCTGTCAACCGGGGTTTGCGCCCAATAGCCATTAATACTTGATCAACCTCTGTGCTAGTGCCATCTGCAAAGGTTACTAACAAGCTATGGTCGGCCTGGCGATCAACGTTGCTCACTTGGCTTTGGTAGTTCATTTCAATGCCCTGCTTACGCATTTCTTGATCAACAAAACGCCGCACATCGTCATCAAAGCTGCGCATGATAAGGTCACCGCGGTATGACACCTGTACTTGGCTGCCTAAGCCTTGAAAAATACAAGCAAACTCAAGGGCAATGTAACCTGCACCCACAACTAACAATCGTTTTGGAAACTCTAGAAGATCAAATATCTCATCTGAGCTAATTAATACGTCAGCATAATCGACGTCAGGGATATTTGGTGCACCACCCGTTGCAATCACAATACGTTCTGCAGTGTAATTGGTGCCACCTACAGTTACGGTATGTCTATCCTTGAGACTGGCATAACCACGAATAATTTGGGCGCCTGAATTATCGAGCAGATTAGCATAAATATTGTTAAGGCGGCTGATTTCAGTTTTCTTATTGGCCACTAAGGTAGGCCAGTGGAACTTAGCTGAAGCTACGCTCCATCCAAAACCTTTTGCATTTTCGAAATCATGGCTAAAGTGACTGGCGTAGGTGTAAAGCTTTTTAGGCACGCAGCCTACATTTACACAAGTACCGCCTAATGCACGGTCATCAGCAATAGCTACCCTTGCACCTTCACTTGCCGCCATACGTGCAGCTCGTACGCCACCTGAACCCGCACCAATCACAAATACATCAAAATCAAATATCATAGGGACAAATCTCTACAGCCGAGTTATATGTTCAAGGAAAACCAACGGAAACTCAATGACAGCCGTTCTAACCCATCACTATTTCCATTACAATAGTGCAAAGTTTATCAGCCTTCCAGCGTTATTGTTGGTTTTAAATCACCTTAGTCGAGTTAAAAAAATGCATCTCGTATCCTTTAATATTAATAGTATCCGTGCACGCATCCCACAGTTGGAAGCCATTGTAAGTCAATATCAGCCGGCCGTTATTGGCTTGCAAGAAACTAAGGTTCAGGATCTTGAATTTCCTATAGAAGAGACACAACGATTAGGCTACGAGACGATTTTTCATGGTCAAAAAGGTCATTATGGTGTGGCATTAATGACCAATCTGCCAATATTAAAGGTTATTAAAGGTCTGCCTGGCGATACTGAAGATTCTCAACGGCGCCTTGTAGGTGCTGTATTACAGTTGCCTAACGGAGATACTATTACCGTATTCAATGGTTACTTTCCTCAAGGGGAAAACGTTGAGCACGTTAGTAAATTTCCTGCTAAACGAGATTTCTATGCAGGCCTCACCACCCTTTTGAATACAGAATACAAGAACACAGATCATCTGGTGGTAATGGGTGATATTAATGTTGCCGCCCAAGACATAGACATAGGCATAGGGGAAGACAATCGTAAGCGTTGGCTTAAGTCAGGTAAGGCCAGCTTTCAGCCCCAAGAACGCCAATGGTTGAATGATCTTCGTCAATTTGGGCTCACAGACAGCTACCGTCTATTACACCCTCAATCTGAGTATTACTCGTGGTTTGATTACCGCAGCAGAGGTTTTGAGGGTGAACCTAGGCGTGGGCTGCGCATTGACCAAATACTGTTAACTAAAAGTTTGCTCGATTGCTGTAACAAGGCAGATATCGATTATGTAGTACGCGGCATGGAAAAACCGTCGGATCATTGCCCAATTTTTGTTGAGCTAAATATAACTTAAAGCCGTATAACAATTTTAATTAATATGCTTTTTGGTTATAATGGATGGCTTGAATACATTAATGACATTGTAAATACTATTTTAGATTGGTCTACAATGTGCAGTAACTAGTTACCCTTTGACTCAAAAGCACTATTATAAGTGCGGAGAAAATCGTCCCATGTCTGACTCTAAACAAGACGCTGTAAAAGCAGCAGCTGACCTAAAAGCCAATGCAAAGATTGCCGCCACCATGCTCAAGGCAATTGCTAATGAAAGCCGCTTGCTCATTTTATGTAACTTAGAAGGTAAAGAGATTTCTGTTACTGAACTAAATGAACACTTAGACTTGAGCCAATCTGCGCTGTCCCAGCACTTAGCAGTATTGCGTAAAGACGGTTTAGTTAAGACCCGCAGGGAATCACAAACCATCTATTACTCGCTTTCTGATGTGCGCGCTTCTAAGGTTATTAAAACTCTGCACGACCTATACTGCTCCTAGTTAGAGATCAAATATTTTTCCTGGATTCATAATGTTTTTTGGATCCAAGGCACGCTTTATTAAGCGCATAGTGTGCACTGCATCGGCACCATGTTCCTCCAATAAATACGCCTTTTTTCTTAAACCTATTCCGTGCTCCCCTGTACAGGTGCCTTGCTGTGCAAGAGCTTGTTGTACAAGGTAGTGGCTTAGTTCTTTGGCAGCACTAACTTGTTCATGGTTATCTGGGTAGAATGAAATAATGAGGTGAAAATTGCCATCTCCCGCATGGCTAACTAAAGGGCAGTTAAACCCAAGCTCTAGGGCCTTGGCTTCTGCTAATTCGATACACTCAGCTAGCTTAGAAATAGGTACACACACATCGGTGCTAATTGCGCTAGCACCCGGGTTAAGGGCTAAACCAGCGAACCAAGCTTGGTGTCTGGCGGTCCATAATTCATTTCTTTGTTCTAAGGTTTCAGCCCAACGGAAGTCATCACCATTATATTCTTGGGCCACAGATTGAACCAAAGCTACCTGCTCATCAACACTAGCTTTTGAACCGTGAAACTCCATGAATAAGGTCGGTTGAGCTGCAAACCCTTGTAACTTTGAATAATCTATACAGGCGCCCATTTGGCAGCTATTAAGCAACTCAATGCGCGCTAAAGGCACCGCTAGTTGCATGCACTCGATGACACATTGGGCAGCTTGACCGACACTAGGAAAACTACATACGGCTGCACGAATCTGTTCTGGAACTGGGAATATACGTAACCTCAACTCAGTAATAATGCCTAACGTACCTTCAGCACCGATATATAGGTGAGTTAGGTCATAACCAGCTGCGCTCTTTCTTGCTCGGCCCCCGGTTTGTATGACATCACCGTTAGGTGTCACTACAGTAAGACCAAGCACTACCTCTTTCATGGTGCCATAGCGCACTGCATTAGTGCCTGAGGCGCGAGTTGAGGCCATGCCACCCAAGCTAGCATTAGCACCAGGATCTAGCGGGAAGAACAGGCCACTGGTCTTTAACGCATAATTCAAAGCTTCACGGGTAACGCCTGCCTCTAGTTTCACGTCAAAGTCTTCCGTGTTGATCTCCAGCACTTGATCCATGCCGGTTAAATCAATGCTCACACCCCCGTGCACTGGCACTAGATGGCCTTCTAATGACGTGCCTGCACCGAATGCAATAATTGGAATGCTATACTCGCTACAGATGCCTACTGCCTCCGCAACCTCTTTGGTGCAGTCAAGCATAAGTACGGCATCGGGCAACATTTCACTGACGTAGCTCTCACCAGAGCTGTGTTCCATACGCGCATTGGTATTGTCGCTGTATTTATCACCAAACACCTGTTTCAGCTGTTTCAGGCCCTGTTCTTTTGTGTTCATTGACTAGCCTCTAATAGCTTTACTTAACAGATTAGTTTCGTTTATACCATAATTGCTATAGTCCAAGCGGAAAACTTGGCTAGGTCTGGGCTATAACCCCGCACCCTAGATATACATCAGAAACCTCACAAATGAGGATCACAATGTTTACATCAATTATTGAACCCATAAAAAAAGCCCCCGGCTAGTATTCTAGACGGAGGCTTTTATGGTTCAGATGTACTAATTAGGCACTAAGTTCCAATAACAATTTGTTAAGGCGTGAAACATAAGCAGCGGGGTCTTCTAACTGTCCGCCTTCTGCCAATTGGGCTTGGTCAAACAGAACACGAGTTAACTCACTAAACCGGTCTTCATCAGCTTCATCGTTTAGCTTGGCAACTAATGGATGATCTGGATTGAGTTCAAATGTTGGCTTAGTTGATGGCATTGCTTGGCCAGCAGCTTCCATGATACGACGCATTTGTAGACCCATGTCATCTTCACCAACCACCAAACAGGCTGGGGAGTCTGTTAAACGGTGGGTGATGCGTACGCTTTCTACGTGCTCTTCCAGCAAACCTTTCACCCTTTCAACAAGGCCTTCGTATTGCTTGGCTTGCTCTTCCTGTTCTTTCTTTTCGGCTTCGTCTTCTACTTCGCCAAGATCTAAGGCGCCTTTGGCGACGTCTTGTAACGGGGTACCGTCAAAGTCCATCATGTGCGACATCAACCACTCGTCTACACGCTCAGACAGCAATAGAACTTCGATGCCTTTTTTGCGGAAAATTTCTAAGTGTGGGCTGTTCTTTGCAGTGTTGTGGTTATCAGCAACCACGTAATAGATCTTGTCTTGGCCTTCTTGCATACGGCCTTTATATTCGGCCAAGCTATGAATTTGATCAGTTTTGTCATCGGTGCTAGAAGAGAAACGCAACAAGTTAGCAATTTTTTCTTTATTGTTGTGGTCTTCTGCAGGACCTTCTTTCATGACCTGACCAAACTCTTTCCAGAACGTGGCGTATTGTTCAGGCTGCTTTTTCGACATCTTTTCAAGCACATCGAGCACACGTTTGGTTAATGCAGCGCGCATTGAGTCGATGACTGGGTCTTTTTGTAAGATTTCACGGGACACGTTAAGAGACAAATCGTTGCTGTCTACTATACCTTTAATAAAACGTAGGTACATGGGCAAGAACTGCTCAGCTTCATCCATAATAAATACGCGCTGTACGTAAAGCTTTAAACCCCTGGTGGCTTCACGCTGCCACATGTCCATAGGCGCTTTGGCTGGTATGTATAGCAGGCTAGTATATTCAAGCTTACCTTCTACCTTGTTATGGGCCCATGTCAAAGGCTCTTGGAAGTCATGTGATACGTGCTTGTAAAACTCGTGGTACTGTTCGTCTTTAACTTCTGAGCGAGACTTAGTCCAAAGGGCTGTGGCCGAGTTTACGGTTTCTTCTTCAGGCTCTTGCTTGTCTGCATCTTCACCATAATGTTCTTTCATCATGATTACGGGGATAGAGATGTGGTCAGAGTACTTACGCACTAAACTGCGTAGTCGAAAGCCTTCAGCAAATTCTTTTTCATCGGCTTTAAGGTGCAGGATAATTTCTGTACCACGCCCAGTTTTTTTAACTTTAGAGATATCAAATTCGCCCTCACCTTTTGAGCGCCATAGTACACCTTCAGATTTTTTTGAACCCGCTTTACGGGTAATTACTTCCACTTCATCGGCGACGATGAAAGATGAGTAAAAACCTACACCAAACTGACCGATCAACTGTGAATCTTTTTGCTGATCACCAGTAAGGTTCTGCAAGAACTCAGAAGTGCCAGACTTGGCAATGGTGCCCAAGTGGTCAATCACATCGGCACGATCCATACCAATACCATTGTCACTAATACTTAAGGTATTGGCTTCTTTGTCAAACTTAATATGGATAGCAAGTTCACTGTCATCTCCATACAGGCTACCGTCTGAAACTGCAGCAAAACGCATTTTGTCTGCAGCATCTGAAGCGTTAGAAATAAGTTCGCGAAGGAAAATTTCCTTGTTGCTGTACAAGGAGTGAATCATCAAATGTAAAAGTTGTTTAACTTCTGTTTGAAAACCTAAAGTCTCTGTTTTAGTAGCAGTGCTCATGGGGCGTTGTTTCTCCGTAAATCATGGGCTGCGCTGGTAGCGCTAGTAAAGTGGTTACGGGGTCAATGATGGGGGTGGCTTGAATAATTTCAAGCTATATTGGCTGCTTTATGCGTATTGACCTAAATGAGGTGGTAATCTACTAGGGTTTTTCGATTCTTAGAGTCGTTACTGCCCTTTAGCTCTGCAAGTGAACTTGAGTTAAACTCGCGAGTGTAGAGGATATAAACCACTACACAGGTAACCGCCATAAACACCAGAGGGTGTATAGACCAAGTCAAAACTGCAAGACTGTAATAGTAAGCACGTAGACCAAAGTTAAAGTTGTTCGCTGCCATAGATAGAACCTTGGCCGAGCGATTCACGTGGTCCATCAGGTCTTTGTTATCGGAGATATCACCATATACTACAGGTGCACTGGAAATCATTACCGAAGCAAAGCCGTATTGTCGAAGACTCCATGTGAACTTAAAAAAGGCATAAACGAACATTAGGGTGAGGAAGAACAGCTTAAACTGCCACTCTAAAGGTGACTGAGGTGGCAAAAATGGAATACCTCGGCCGATGTGTACCACATCTTCAGTGTAACCCACTAACGTCACTAAACCAGCTAAAATCAGCAAGCTAGATGATGCGAACAAAGTAACGTAACGTTCTAAATTAGCCACAGCGCCTATGTCGGCCATGCGCATGTCACGGCCAATCATACGCACCATCCAACGCTGGCGATAAGCATGCAACACCCCTGCTAACGAGTCTTTACGCCTAGAGGCCCGGATGGCGTATGCTTGATAACCACGCACAGCAATCAAAAACCAGACCAAAGCCAATAGGTTCCACCCTTGATCTGGCAGTACGGTGACAATGTAGGTGGTGATATGTTCCATTACGTTAGCTCTCGTCTTGGTGTTGCTGAAATACTGACTTTTGTTTCTTTTTGGTGGCTAAGCCTTTTTGTTTACGCGTTTGATAACTAGAAGGCGAAAATGTTCTAGCGACGGTTGTTTTCTTCTTATTAGGGTTAAAAGTCACACCAGCTACGGCGGGCATTTTCTTTTTAGCACGGGTCATGTTGAGTTCGGCTCAGTGACGTTATTCAATAGTTCTACTGAATGTATTTTAACACGCTTCGCCACCCGTTTGTGAGCAGCATTATGATTTGTTTTACAGCTGCACTTGTTAAATAACAACTCAATTTACAGGAATAAAAATGGTTGCTAAATACAGATGCCCTTGTAATGAAGACCTAAACATAAGGCTTTGCAGTGTAAAGGTTTAAGGTCTGTTAGGTGCTTTGAAATCTAACAAATGTTTATATTGTTCCTTCATATTCGGCCACAGTAGATGCTCAACAAAAGGGATGGAAGCAATGTCCTGGTCGATTTTGAGTGCCATCTTTTGGATGAGGTTAACAGCTGCAACGGATTCTTTTTTATGTTCCTGAGGCGCAGACTCATAGAGATAGTCTAAACCAAACATTTCAGGGTAAACCAGACGGTTTGGCAACACAGGAATACAACCCAACTGCACAGCTTCTAACACAGAAATGCCTTGAAACTCGTGTAGCGCTGTAGACAATATCATATCCCCTCCCGCCAACCAGTTGAGGTACTGCTGCCGAGATTCAACATAACCAAACTGAACAAGGTAAGTGCTGAACTCTTTTTTTATTTCTTCAAATTCAATGGGTTGTTGGCGGAACTGTTGTCCAACAAGGCACAGTTTGAAATCTATGTTCCTATTGCGTAGTTGACGTAGTATGGCCTGAAGTTGTTGTGGGCCTTTATCGTATTCCCACCGTGCAGCCCAGATCAACCTCAAGGATGATCTACCCTCTCGTTTAGGCCATAGTGACTGGTGTTCTGTGTTGCCGTTGTTGGCTATATTGGAGGGATTACGCGGGTCTAGAGGGTACAGGGTTTTAAGAGGCACTGGCAACACCGAACTTTTTTTGTCTAACAACTGAGCAACGTCTATTGGCATCTTTTCTGGTAATTGGTTAAGTAACTCATCGACCCCAGCTATAAAACTCTGTTGGTTGTATTGACTATTAAAGACCAACTTATCAGCGCTCAAAGCCCCATACAAGGTAACCATTTTAGGGTCTAATTGACGTGTTTTATTGGACTGGTTTGCCGGGTAAATAAATTGGTTTTCATGAAAATAAAGAATAGATGGTATGTTCGCCAAGTTAGCAACAAAGCCCTTTAGAGAAGCCAAATCCACCATTGATGTAGCAAGTACAAGGTCATAGGGTTGGTCTAAAGTGGCTTTTGCACCCAAAGCCCATTGCATACTGTTGCCACGAATACGCCAGCTAAAATAACGCCCTGGCAATACTAACTGGGTCCAGTGATGCTCTGGGAACTCATCTACTAGTGCTTCACGCCAGTATTTATGACTTTGTGCATCGTAAGCTGATAGTAATAAAATACGCATAAGCTAAACGAGGTTATCTAAAAATCGTGACACCAAGCGGGAAAACAGCTCTGGTTTTTCGGCATGCAGCCAATGACCGCAGTCTGCCATGACATTCAACTGGGTGTTGGGTAGTACAGCATCAAACGCAGCCTTATGTTGAGGTAAGATGTAGGGGGAGTCTGCGCCCTTAAGTACCAGTGTTGGGCCGGTATAAGCTGGCGCTCCTGTCAGTGCTGCGGATGTTACGGACGAGATAGGTGCTGCACTTATGGCTTGGTAGTTCTCTTGTATAGCTGTGAGGTTGTAGCGTAAAACAAACTTTCCTATTTGGTTTTTATAGAGGCTTTTGAGTAAAAACTGACATACCCTCGCATCAGGTTCGTATGCCATAAGTAAATCTAACCCATGTTTACGGGACTTTAACGTTACTAGGCTAATGCTATTGAGGCCCGCCAATATAGCTTGGTGCCGTGGCTCATAAGCAACTGGAGCAATATCAGCAACGAGTAAACTTCGTATGCGTTGTGGGTCATTAATGGCTAATTGCATCGCCACTTTACCACCCATTGAATGGCCTAACAGGTCGACTTTTTGTAAGCCTAACTTATCTAAACTCTGGCATACATCATTTGCCATGGTAGCATAATCCATTAATGGATCATGGGCAGACATGCCATGATTACGCAGGTCCATGGTAATCACACGCCGATCTTGCGCCCACGTTAAAGCGTGGCTACGCCAGTTGTCTTGGGAGCCAAATAACCCATGTAAAACTACCAGGGGATAGCTACCGTGTATATTAAATTGAAGTGTATTGAGTAACATTAACTCACTTCAACATCCACTTCTTCCACAGGAATTTCGAAGTCGTGAACTTGTTGCCATGGTTGATCTGGAGGCCTCTCCCATATGGTGCCTGCGTTGTGGTCTAACAATGCATCTAAGCTTGAATCAGCTTCACACATGGGTGCCAATGGGAAAGGTTCTAGGTTTGAGAACTCTTCTAAGAATTCAGGTGTTTCATAACCTGTGAACAAGCGCCAACCTGTGTCATTGCTGTGTTCTGGTATAGTTTTGTACATAAATCGTACAGGTAAAGCATTATCACCTAGGGCTAGTTTGGAGACTCGGGCCATATGACCATGACGGGTGTGACGCTTTTTTGCTATCATCATTTATGCCGTTAAGCCAAGGTATGCGGCATGGTAAAGAAGGTGCTCTTCAATAAAACTACTAATGTAGTAATAGCTATGGTCGTAACCTTCACGTTCGCGGTAGTCTATGGGATATTGCAAACGTTCACAGGTTTCATTGAATAACTTTGGCATCAGTTGGTCAACATAAAACGGGTCACTAGTACCTTGGTCAATTAACAAAGCTTGTGGCGTTATACCTGCAGTATGGTTGTTTTGTACCAACTGGTTAGTATCCCATGGGGCCCAAGTGGCCTCATCGCTGCCCAAATAGGCTGTAAGGCCCTTTTGTCCCCAGGGACACTGTGATGGCGAGGTAATCGGCGCAAAAGCAGATACTGAGGCGTATTTACCTGGGTTCTTTAAAGCGCAAATTAACGCACCGTGGCCTCCCATGGAGTGACCACTAATAGCAGCTTGATCATTCACTGCATAGTTGCTTTGAATAATGTTCGGTAGCTCTTCTGTGACATAGCTGTACATATTGTAGGCTTTTGACCAAGGTGCTTGAGTGGCATCAACGTAAAAGCCTGCACCTGTACCTAGATCATAAGCATCGTCTTCACCTTCAATGCCAGCGCCACGCGGGCTAGTATCGGGCATAATAATAGCCATGCCCAATTCTGCAGCTAGGGCAAACGCACCAGCCTTTTGACTGAAGTTCTCGTCGTTGCAGGTGAGTCCTGATAACCAATATAGTGCTGGGACCTTACTCAATTGAGTACCCTGCTGTGCTTGAGGTGGTAAAAATATAGCGAAGGTCATGCTGCCTTGGCATGCTGCAGATAGATGTTCTACCCGCAACAAATGCCCGCCACTGACCTTGACTTCTGAAAGCTGATTTAGAGACATGACAGATATTTCCTAAAAGATGATGACAGAGCGAATGCTTTCGCCGCTGTGCATTAGATCAAAGGCTCTGTTGATATCCTCTAGGCCCATGGTATGTGTCACCATTGGGTCAATTTTGATCTCGCCAGCCATGTAACGCTCTACGTAATCAGGCAATTGAGTGCGACCTTTTACACCACCAAAAGCGGTGCCACGCCAGACTCGCCCTGTTACTAACTGGAATGGTCGGGTGCTAATTTCTTGGCCTGCTCCAGCTACACCGATAATTACTGACTCGCCCCAGCCTTTGTGACAACACTCTAGGGCTGAACGCATGACGTCTACGTTGCCAATACATTCAAAGGAGAAATCTACGCCGCCGTCTGTTAGCTCTACGATGACGTCCTGAATAGGGTCTGAATAGCTTTTAGGGTTAATACAATCTGTGGCACCCAACATTTTTGCCATTTCAAATTTGTCTTCGTTAATGTCTATAACAATGATACGGCCAGCACCGGCCATTACCGCACCCTGTACCACGCTCAAACCAATACCACCCATGCCAAATACGGCTACGGAATCACCCGGCTGTACTTTAGCAGTGTTGAGTACTGCTCCAATACCTGTGGTAATGCCACAGCCTAACAAACATACCTTATCTAACGGTGCCGCTTTACTAATCTTTGCTAGGGCAATTTCCGGAACAACCGTGTACTCAGAAAAGGTAGATGTGCCCATGTAGTGGAACAAGGGTTCACCATCTAACGAAAAGCGGCTGCTGCCGTCGGGCATTAAGCCTTTACCCTGGGTGCTACGAATGGCTTGACAAAGGTTGGTTTTACCCGACAAACAAAATTTACACTGGCCACATTCTGGTGTGTAAAGGGGAATTACGTGATCACCTACGTCAACACTAGTGACGCCTGCACCTATTTCTTCTACTACACCACCGCCTTCATGACCCAGTACAGATGGAAAGATACCTTCTGGGTCAGCACCAGACAAGGTAAATGCATCTGTATGGCATACGCCAGTAGCGACCATACGCACCAGCACTTCACCAGCTTTTGGGCCTTCTACGTTAATATCTGCAATGGTTAAAGGTTGGCCTTTGGCTAAGGCAACAGCGGCTCTTGATTTCATGATATAAGGTGTCCTTAAAGTAGACTAAGTATGTGACATGTTGTTGGTTTTGTACCAAGTGACAAGTTCACTTGAGGTGCCCTGCACAACCACGCGACCCTGTTTAAGGGAAAGTTGGTAGTCGTACATTGGGTCATAATAATGGTTGAGTAAATAGGTAATCCAATGTTTATGGTAGTTTAAATCAAGTTGATTAGATTGTTGATGTAAAGCCTTTTCAAGTAGTTTAACAAGATGAATATGGGCTTCACTACCCAAACGTTTACGAATTCGGTTTATACTTTGTAACAGACTATCACCAAAAGCTAAAAATGCCTCTGTTGGGTCCACTAGTTGTTGTTCCCAGGCGGCGATGGCGTTAACTATGTACTCACCAAAAATACGTTCTACGCGGGCGTCAAAGTCATCTTTCAATACCATTATAGGGGACGATTTTAGTTTAGCTTGAAGGCTTAGTGGTAGTAAACGACAACCTACCAGACGACTTTCATCTTCGTAAATAACGGCTTCACTAGAAGTTTGCTTTAGTTGCATTAAAGCAATAGCTAAATTATTTTCAAAATTAATTTGGCTGGGCTGTTCTTCGATGTATTTACCAAAACTAGATCCGCGGTGCTTGGCAATGCCTTCTAAGTCAATGGTTCGATCAAACTGCGGCAATATCTCGGTCTTACCAGTGCCGGTGCGGCCACTGAGCACAAATGCAGGAACTTCTTCCACCAGATGATCTAAACGCTCTATCAGATGGGTGCGAAGCGCCTTATAACCACCCTCCACGAAAGGAATAGCAATACCAGCTTCTGCCAACCACTGCTGGCTAACTTTAGACCGCAGGCCACCACGAAAGCAATATAACACTGCATCTGGGTGTTCACTGGCAAAAGCGTACCATTGTTCAACACGTCTATTTTTAGTGGCACCGTTAACTAATTGGTGACCTAACGAGATAGCAGCATCTTGGCCCTGCTCATTATAACAGGTACCTATTTGTTGACGCTCATCATCAGTCATTAGGGGCAAATTAATAACGTTTGGAAACGCACCCTTATCAAATTCTATCGGTGCTCGGACATCAAACATGGGCCGTTGCTGTAACAATAAATCATCAAATTGAGCAGCCTTAATTGGGCTAGGCATCTGTTTATTCATGGCTTTAGCAGGCATGTTATAGCACATCAATCCAGTGTTTTTGTGTGGCTTTTGGAGAAGATAAGTGTCCAATCCACACACAGTCCTGTGCTTCGGCATGGCAAATGGCTTCCGCTGCGGCGACTTGATCTTCGGCCACAGCAACTAACAAACCACCACTTGTTTGTGGGTCACAAAGAATATTTAATTGGTCTTCACTAAGAGGTCCAAGTTTATGGCCATAGCTGTCAAAATTTCTGCCACTTCCCCCTGGCACACAACCATGGTTTAAGTAGTGCCGTAGATCCGTTAATAGAGGAATTTTGTCAAATTCAACGTGGGCCTGTAACTGACTACCCTCACATACTTCTACTAAATGGCCCATGAGTCCAAAACCGGTAACGTCCGTCATGGCATGAACGCCCGCTAAGGGAGCCAACTTTGTCCCTAAGTCGTTAAGCTTAACCATGTTGTCACGGGCCAAGTTAACATCCTTTGCTCGCAATATACCCCGCTTTTCAGCCGTGGTTAAAATGCCTACACCCAAGGGTTTAGTGAGCATTAACCGGTCACCTGCCTGGGCTTGGTCATTGCGCTGTAAGTGTTCTAGTGCCACCCTTCCTGTCACAGCTAAGCCAAATATAGGTTCTGGGGCATCTATACTGTGACCACCAGCAAGGCAAATGTTGGCCTTAGCACACACAGCTCGTGCGCCGTCTATAACCATAGCAGCTATTTCTGGGGCCAGTTTATCTACCGGCCAACCTAAGATAGCAATGGCCATTAACGGCTGACCGCCCATAGCATACACATCGCTGATGGCGTTAGTGGCGGCAACACGGCCAAAATCGAACGGATCATCAACAATAGGCATAAAGAAATCAGTGGTACTGATAATCCCTGAGCCATCACCCAAATCAAAAACCGCAGCATCATCACGACTTTCATTGCCCACAATTAGGTTGGGGTGGGAGAACTTAGGCAACTGCGATTGCAACATCTTATCGAGTACTTGGGGTGAAATTTTACAGCCACAACCGGCGCCGTGGCTATATTGGGTAAGTTTAACTGTGCTCATGAATAATCAGACAAATTGACAATGTTGGAGTATACCCAGTTTATACATATTGTGCTGCGCATCATTGGTTAGAAGGTAATTCTAATAGTGACAGTGCCAGATGCCTAACACTTCGTTGTAAACCTTTGTGGGTATTATTTTGTGCTGCATTTTTAACCATTTGTTTGTCCTTCTCGTCGTGCAATTGTTGATATAATAAGTACAATGGCCCGCTAAATCCTGCTTGCCCTTTTGCCAGCAAAGTTAACAAGCGTTGCTGGTGCTGAGCATTAAGTGCTGTAATTGCAGCTTGTGAGCACGCCGAATATATATCTTGCCAAGTCTCATCATCTACGGATGCAAACCACATACCCTTGCCAAAGTTTAAATAATCTCGCAAGTGACACGTCAGAGGTCCTATTAACTCTTTAGCCCCCAAGCTAATCGGTCGCATTACTTGCACACTATTGAAGCCAGTAGCCGCATCTGCACGTAAACCCAACCATGCAGGAAGGAAGTTGTTGGCCCGCCAAAAACGCAGCGTATCGGCACTTGCAGAAAAGCTCGCGCCGATAAAATCGACCTGTGCATCTTCTGCTAAACCATAAATTTGCTTTAGAAGTGCTGAACCAAAGCCCTTACCCTGTAACCCAGGCAATACCACAAGACGCTGAATTCGCCAACTGCGCATTTCACAGGCCACTGTAAAACCCGCTTGTTGGGCCAAGATTTGCGCCAATAGGTGGCCTTTGATACGGCGTTTACCAAGGGCAATGTCTTGGGCTAAAGCGGCGTCTAAGTTTCCCTCTTCAGCCACCCAAGCTAAGCCCACGAGGTGATCGCCAACATGACATAAGTGAATTTTATGCTGAGGGTGATCCAATAGTAACCTTAAGTCTTGGGGTGTGGTCTGGTAATGGGCCAACATGAGCAATGGGTAGACCTGCCGTAACAAATCATTGTTTTCGGCCAGTGTTTCTCCCGTCAGCTGGGTGTAGGTAAGTGGTGGTTCAGAGTCAGAAAGGAATCCTTGGACAGTACTGGGCATCTTAACATCACATAAAAAGCTACTGCGAATAAACTCTTCTAATGGATCATTGGCCTGCCAGCGCATAGGTTCTGTTAGGGTCATTGCCTTATTGGTTCGTCCTAGGGAGCTAATAATACGGGGTAGCTTTAATCGGTAGCCTTGACCACTCCCCTCGTAGCCGTCTTGAGTGGACGATAAAACCACCACATCGTAATGGTTAATAAGTTTTATGAGTTGTGGCAAAGGTATAGCCGCTGCTTCATCAACAATCACCAAACCTGCTTTTGGACGTAAATGCAACAGTGCGTCTAAGGCGTAAAAATTTACTATTTGCGGAGCAGCAGTCTGTACCATAGGGCCAAGGGCGCGTTTACTTGGTGCGGTGACTACAATAGGCCCATGCTTAGGATCTTTGCCAATGAATTTAATCAGCCATCCCAAACAAGTAGATTTGCCCCGACCCCTGTGTGCGTCAATGGTAACTAGCATAGCCGATTGCTGATTATACACCGTCACTAATTGCGTTATGAGGCTTTGTTGTTGCCTAGTAGGCTCCAGCTGCTTAGAGATTTTAAGTAGATTGGGTAAGGACTGCCATCTGGTGGTTTTTACTTGTTGTTGATTTTCACACCAAGTGTCATGCAACACAAACACTGCCCGATGGTGTTGCCATTGTTGCTGCCACCATTGGATAAAATACGAATGGGCGTCGCTTGCTGACTGCCCATAGGCTTGCAGTTGAGAATCAAAATTTTTGTGCCATTGGGACGTGGGTGGGGTCAATAAAATTAACACTCCACCCGCCATAATGGTGCCGCTAAGGGCACAAAAAGCGCTGGCGTTAAACCCCCTGTAAGCGTTATAAATCACATATTGGTTAGACGTGCCTAGGTACTGACTAGCTTGAGCTGCAGTGATGTGTTGGTGGTCAATCAACTCAGCTGGATCAATTTCTTGCACATCCACCCACAAACCCGAGGAACCTAAGTGAGTCAGCTGCTGTGCCTGCGTTATACCTCGTTCTTCTGCCATAGCCAACACCAACATTAAACGATGGCCTGTATTTTGAGCCATTAGCAGTGGTTCACGAAAATCAGCTAATTCGGTAATAGATCGCAAAGTAGTCCAATCCTTGGTGGCTATAAGTGAGAAATATTGTACACTCAGAAGCAACAATAAACGACGCCCAAAAGAACATGCAAAGAATAGCGGCCACCTGTCCCCACGATTGCCCAAGTGTTTGCGCCTTAGAAGTTGAGCGTATAGACAGCCATACCATTGGTGGTGTCTATGGTAGCAAGAGCCAAACCTATACGGATGGCGTGATTTGCGCCAAGGTAGCTCGTTATAAAGACCGCATCCACCATCCACAGCGCCTAACCCAACCGTTGCGCCGCATTGGGGCTAAAGGCATAGGCATTGAAGCGTTTGAGCCTATTAGCTGGGATAAAGCAATGGACTTAATGGTTGATAAACTTACCGCCATTAGCAGTAAATATGGCGCTGAGGCAATTTGGCCATACCACTATGCTGGCACCATGGGTTTAGTACAAAGGGATTCTATCGACCGGCTTAGCAACACTTTGGGCTACTCTCGCCAGAAGTCTACCATTTGCACCACCTTGGCTGACGCAGGATACATTGCAGGCACCGGCCTTAAACGTGGCATTGATCCACGGGAAATGCAGCATTCATCACTTATTATCGTTTGGGGTGGTAACCCAGTTCACACTCAAATTAATGTTATGAATCACATTAATAAAGCTCGCAATAAAAATAATGCTAAGTTAGTAGTTGTGGATCCTTACCGCACCGCAACGGCACAAAAAGCTGATTTACACCTTATGCTCAAACCGGGTACTGATGGTGCTTTAGCTTGCGCAATCATGCACTGTCTATTTAGAGACGGACACGCCGATTGGGATTATCTAAATCAATTTACAGACGATCCAAATGGTCTTGAAAGTCATTTAAAACATAGAACTCCAGCATGGGCATCAGAAATCACAGGGTTAAAGGAAGAAGAAATTGAAACCTTCGCCCAATGGTATGGCAATCATCCCCAAGCCTTTATTCGATTAGGGTATGGCTTTAGTCGTAGCCGCAACGGTGCTTTTAATATGCATGCGGTTACGTGTTTGCCAGCAGTCACAGGGGCATGGAAACACCTCGGTGGCGGAGCACTTTATAGTAATAGCGCTATGTATGCTGTGGATTTAAACCTCATAAAAGCTTTGGACTGCATCGATGAAACCACTCGTCAACTAGACCAATCGCGCATCGGGCCAGTGCTCACCAATGATAAAAGAGACCTTCAGGGAAAACCCCCAGTTAAAGGGCTGTTTATTCAAAACACTAACCCTATGGCGGTCGCACCTGAATCAAATTTGGTGCGCCAAGGGTTTGAACGTGATGATTTGTTCATTTGCGTGCATGAACAATTTATGACTGAAACTGCTGCCATGGCAGACTTAGTACTTCCCGCCACCATGTTCTTAGAACATGATGACATCTATTTAGGCGGCGGCCATACCCACCTTCAAATAAGTCGTAAGGTTATTGAACCACCTGGCGAGTGTCGGAGTAATTTATCGGTCATTAATGAATTGGGCCAACGTTTAGGCAGCCGGCATAGAGGTTTTGACATGTCTGCTATAGAGCTCATGCAAGACTGTGTGGCGCAAGGTGGGTCAATTAGTTGGCAAACCTTATGGCAGCAAAACTGGGTGGACTGTGCATTACCCTTTGATGACGCCCATTACCTGAACGGTTTTGGGCACAGTGACGGCAGATTCCACTTTCACAATGGCTGGGATGAGCTTTTATTAGGAAAGATTCATGCGTCCTCATTACCTGATCATGTTGCTATTACTGACCCCACTACGGTTAAGCAACGATGGCGCTTAGTGACCGCACCAGCGCGTCATTTTTTAAACACTAGCTTCACGGAGACTCCGTCTTCGCTGAGGTTGGAGAAACAGCCAGATCTCATGGTGCATCCTAAGGATTGCTTAGCCTTAGGTGTAAAGAACGGAGATCTTGTTGAAATTGGTAATGATCGGGGACAGCTTATTTTACCAGTTAAGGAATTTGATGGATTGCAACAAGGTATATTAGTCTGCGAGTCAGTTTGGCCCAATAAAGCATTTTCTGGCAATGTAGGTATCAACGCCCTCACCAGCGCAGAACCTGGATTACCTGATGGTGGTGCTGTATTTCATGACACCAGTGTTTGGTTGCGGCCCTGTGCCAAGGTTTAGTGTTTACATAGCACCCAATAAACGTCCAACGTTGGCCTTAGGTAGCGTAATATCAAGCTGGTGTAAAAGGTGCCAAGCCATAACTTGGTTGCTAGACATAAAATAACAACCATAGCGCTGTTCTAGTTCGTGTAGTTTGGCCACGGCTTTAAAGTTGGTGCAAGAAATAAACACGGCATCGGGCACGGCTTCGATCCCATCAAGCAGCCCATCAATCAGAACTGGCAAATGATCGGGGTTCATAGAACCAATGTCTCGATCAAGCGTTAGATCAAGGCTACCCCAGCCAGTAATATTATAACCTGCATCGGTTAATGCCTCATAAAACGGCATATTTACTGAAGCTAAATAAGGCGACAATATCACTACATCTTTGGCTTGAATGTATGCTAACGCAGCTTTCACAGCACTAAATGGGTTACTGGTGATTTGTTGCGTATTACCTTGTTGCAGCAATTCGCGCACTCTCTCTTCGCCAATAACTAAGCTTCCAGAAGTACACCCGTAAGCGATTGCATCTAGGGTCACGTCCGGCAGGATCAGGCTAGCGCAGTGGCCTATCTGTTGCGCCATTGTTAACAACGCTTCTGGCGTGACTTCAGCTGCACAGGCTATGCGAGCCACTAAAATTTCTATCGGTAACCCGGCAAACAGTTCGCGCCACTCCACTTCAAGCACCATGTCCGTTGCTAGCACCACTAAACCAACACGAACTGGCTCATTATTTGATACTAAAAATTCTGGTGACAATGGTCTACATAGGTTTGAAAAAGACTGCATAGCAAGGCCCTGTAAAAATTTAGTGGATGATAGATTGACGTCGTGCTCTGGACCATATGCGGTTACTAAACAAGGTTAAACTAGTGGCAGCTGCAATACCAAATCTTTCCCCAATGGTCTTTTTAGACACATACTCAATTAACAATACGTCGCTTTGTTTTACTGCTTCTTGCAACACTTCATCAGAGGTGCCTACGGCATCTACAAGACCCATATCTATGGCTTGCTGACCATACCATACGTCACCGTTAGCAACTTCATCCAAGTCAATCTGCGGACGTTGTTGTTTGACCCAATTTTTAAACAATCCGTGGGTTTGCTGTAAATCTTCTACAAATTTATCACGTCCTTTACGGGTATTTTCTCCCATAATGGTGAGGCTGCGCTTGTGTTCACCAGCCGTTAACACCTCAACGTCGATAGAGTGTTTTTTAAGCAGTCGGTGTACGTTAGGAACTTCTGCCACTACACCTATGGACCCGACAAGGGCGAATGGTGCAGCGGTAATATGATTGGCCATACAGGCCATCATATAGCCACCACTAGCAGCTATTTGATCAACACAAATAGTGAGTGGGATATTAGCGGTATTAATACGTCCCAATTGTGATGCTGCCAAACCATAGGTATGCACCATACCGCCACTTGAGTCGAGGCGCATAATAATTTCATCAGTCACTTTGGCTACGGATATAATGGCACTAATCTCATGGCGTAAAAACTCTACTGCGCTGGCCTTAACGTCGCCATCAAAGTCCAATACAAAGGTACGTTTTTTGGTGGTGGGTACTTCTTTCTCTTCACTAGAAGTTGCCGAATCGTCAGCTTTGATTTGTTTAGCCTGTTTTTTTGCTTCGGCCTTATCTTGCTTAGTCTGGAGCTTATCAGCTTTTTCCTGGCTCTTACGCAACTGTTTGAATTGATATTTGTCCATCATGGCGTGATCTAAGGTATCCGTCATGTCTTCAAACTCTTCATTAAGGTTTCGTACCTCAATATGCCCTGCCTTACTCTGTTGTCGGCGGTTTTGGCCTGCCATCACCAGAAATCCAATCACCACAATAGCGGCAACACAAAAAGTAATGACTTTAGCTAAAAATAGCCCATACTCATACAAAAAATCTAACACGTAACTCTCCAGATGTGGTTCTTGGGTACACCAAAACAATAGCGATCTATTCTAGTCTAGTAGGCCATAAAACCATAACTAAACATTCACCAAAGTCGAAATTCAAACGATCGTTTGATTTTATTTTAAAAAACACATAGAATCAGAAATTAAAACTCACTAGTAGGACTAAGCCCATGGCAGTAGCCAAAATTATGGCACAAATGCAGTCTGCATTTGTAGCTGACGAAGCTGAAGGATTACAGGCAACATTCCAATTCTGTATTTCTGATGATGATGATTTCTATGTAACCATAGGTAATGCTAACTGCACCGGCAACATAGGCAACCACGACGACCCAGAAATTACCATGTCTATGGATTCTGAAACCCTTACAGAGATTGTTTCAGGTGAATTAGATGGTATGGCTGCGTTTATGGGTGGTCGCTTGCAAGCTGAAGGGGATGTCATGTTGGGCACCCGGTTAAGCCAATTGTTCAAGATGAATTAATTCTCATACATAATTTTCTTAATAACAGCCCCTTTTACCTTTTGTGGGCCCTGCTTTTTGGCTGCTACATTTGTAAATCAACTGTAAACCCACTAGAATATTGCTCCAAATTGATCTGTTCTCAAGACCTTAATTTAAACGAATTCTTTTTACTCTTTTACAGGACTTTCGTATGCAACAAGTATTAACTATGCCGCAGGCATTTTGGCGTAACTTTCTTGGAAACTCACCAGTTTGGTATAAGCAGGTCATAATTGGTTTCTTAATTATTAACCCTTTCTTGCTAGCTATTGCCGGTCCTACTATCACTGGCTGGGTGTTGATTTTTGAATTCATTTTTACCTTAGCACTAGCCCTTAAGTGTTACCCACTTCAGCCTGGTGGGTTGTTGGCTATCGAAGCTGTTGCCATTGGCCTGGCGTCTCCAGATGGTGTTTACCACGAAGTTAGCAGTAATCTACAGGTTATCTTGCTGCTTATGTTTATGGTGGCCGGCATCTATTTCATGAAAGACATGCTGCTCGCCGTATTCACCCGCTTTCTTGTAGGTGTAAAGTCTAAGGTGATATTGTCTCTGGTGTTCAGTTTTACTGCTGCCGTATTGTCAGCTTTTTTAGATGCCCTAACTGTAACAGCTGTATTAATCAGTGTAAGTGTTGGTTTTTACTCCGTTTATCATAAAGTAGCATCAAACGCCGGTGCTCATGATCACAACCACCATAATGACGACCATGTAGTTGAACTCCATCGTGAAGATTTAGACCAGTTCCGCTCATTCTTACGCAGCCTGATGATGCACGGCGCCGTAGGTACCGCCCTAGGTGGTGTTACTACCCTAGTTGGTGAGCCACAAAACCTCTTGATTGCCGAAAAGGCCGGTTGGGAATTTATAGAGTTCTTTTTACACATGGCGCCTGTCACCATGCCCGTTTTGGTGACAGGCTTGTTAACCTGCATTGTTACTGAAAAGCTTAACTGGTTTGGTTACGGTGGACAGTTGCCAGTCGCTGTGCGGACGGTATTAGAAGACTTTGACAAAGATCAAAGTGCTCAGCGTAGCTTGCGTGACAACGCAACCTTAATCGTACAAGTGGTTGTAGTGTTGATGCTGGTTTTTGCTTTAGCATTCCATATAGCCGCTGTAGGGCTTGTTGGCTTAATGGTCATCATCATTTTGACCGCCTTTAATGGCATTACTGAAGAAAGCCAAATTGGTCATGCGTTTGAAGAAGCCCTCCCATTTACAGCCCTTTTGGTAGTGTTTTTCGCGGTTGTAACCGTGATTCATGAACAGCACTTGTTCAATCCAATCATAGAATGGGTGCTTACTCTCGAGTTAGACATGCAACCGCGCGTCTTCTTTGTTGCCAACGGCGTGTTATCTGCCATCAGTGACAACGTGTTTGTTGCTACTATTTATATCAATGAAATAGTCGGCGCATTGGAGGCGGGTTTAATTGATCGTGCGCACTTTGATAAGCTAGCAATTGCCATAAACACAGGTACAAATATTCCTAGTGTTGCTACTCCAAACGGCCAAGCAGCGTTCTTGTTCTTGCTGACTTCTGCAGCAGCACCTTTGATTCGTTTGTCATATGGCACTATGGTATGGATGGCGTTGCCATATACCATTACCATGAGCATTGTGGGTTATTTAGCGGTAAGCTACATGATTTAATATTTTCTTCTGACGCACCCAAAAAGCCGCATTAGTTGCGGCTTTTTGGAGTCTTTAGAGGCATCAAAAGACGATTAACTTACTCTGGTGATTCTAACCAGAGGCACTTATCATTAGATTCCTTAGCCACAGTTTCAAGCTTTGCGTGATGAGCATTAAGTTCTTCGCTAGTGGCCAATACCACGGGTAGATTATCATCTTGTATACGCTCTATTCGGCTGTTAACCGCAGTAGCATCTATTTTTCTTGATGGCGTTTCAGCAGCCAACATTAAGTCAGTTTGCCCACCTGTCATAATCAGGTATACATCAGCTAAGATCTCAGAGTCTAATAATGCACCATGCAATTCTCGGTGAGCATTATTAATGCCATACCTACGACAGAGTGCATCTAAGTTGTTCTTTTGCCCTGGATGTTTTTGTCTGGCAAGCTTTAAGGTATCTGTAATTTTACAAATGTCTGAAATTTTTGGATAGCTGCGACCAGCCGCCTTACCAACAATCGCCAACTCATTATCCAAGAACCCTAGATCAAAGGGTGCGTTGTGTATAATTAACTCAGCATCCCTAACAAACTCAATAAAATCGTCAGCAATGGCAGAAAATAATGGTTTATCTTGCAGGAACTCTTCAGTGATTCCATGGACAGCCTGCGCTTCCATGGGAATATCACGTTCTGGATGAACGTATTCATGGAAACTTTTTCCCGTGAGGCGTCGATTCACCATTTCTAGTGCACCAACCTCAATTAATCGATGACCCTGTTTGGGTTCTAAGCCTGTTGTTTCTGTATCTAATACTATTAAACGCACAATTTATTCCTAGAGAGGCTATGCAGTGTGTTCTGCAGCACCTAAGTTAGCAAGGTCATCGGCAATTTCGTTTTCCACATGACCACTATGCCCTTTAACCCAGTGCCATTCTACCTCATGTGGCTGAACAGCCCGATCCAACATTTGCCAAAGGTCCGCATTCTTGACGGGCTTTTTAGCCGCTGTACGCCAGTTATTCTTGCGCCAATTAAAAATCCATTCTGTAATTCCTTTGCGCACGTACTGGGAATCGGTCGTTAGATCAACCTTGCACGGACGAGTTAAAGCTTCTAGTCCCTTAATTGCAGCCATAAGCTCCATTCGGTTATTAGTAGTTAACGGTTCGCCACCATACAATTGTTTTTCCTGATCTTTAAAACGCATAAGCACCCCCCATCCTCCTGGGCCCGGATTACCTTTGCATGCACCGTCGGTAAATAATTTAATTTGATCTGTATCCAATCAACTGGTCTCCAAAGATTGCTTATTTTGGCTGGGTTGCCGTGTTGCTCCTGCTAAACCAAAGTTCGGTTTAATCATTCGATTACGCCAATGTGTTTTAAGTAAATGTACCCGTGTCTCTTGTTTTACTGCAGATAAAACATAGCCTGCACACAAAGGGTTTGTAAAGTAACTAAGCCAAGGCCAAGTCTTCCATTTAGCTGGCGAGTAATCATATACAGGCTTGATATCGAAGTCACCAAAACTGAGGAGCGTGAGCCAGTCTTTAAGCCTACGCTGAGCTAAGAAGTTGGCTCGCCAAGGTACTCCGTGCTTTAGCCTTAGTTGTCGCCATAGGCCCCAAAAGCTATAAGGGTTAAGACCAGTTATCACCAAACGACCGCCTGAGTTAATGACCCGAGAGGCTTCTCTGAGGGTTTGATGGGGGTTGTCGCTCATGTCTAACACGTGCTGCAGCACCACGAGGTCTATGGCTTCGTTAGCTAGCGGTAACTGGTGTGGATCCATTACTGCGTGGCCATCTAACTGAATATTTGCCGTTAACGCCAAAGCATTTTTTATGGGGCTTGCCAAACTTGAACTAAGCTTGGCATTGAGACCCAAATAAACACTGTAGTGGCCAAAAGCTCTGGGCATCAGCAAAGCCAATTGCTGCTGCTCTTGGGCCATAAATGAGGCACCTTTTGCAGTCTTCAGCCAAGCAGCGAACTGTTGTTCTTCAAATTGGTAGGACTGTAGGTGAATGTGATCAATCATGCTCCATAATAAGTCATTCTCATCGACCGTGCTTGCGTAATTTGGCCATCACCGCTACTCTTAATGGTAAAAATTTAGCCCCAAAAAGGCCATACTATGCAGTCAACAACTTCAGATCTAATCATCACGCCAATACCAGCCTTTGACGATAACTACATCTGGTGTATCGAGGAGGCACATTCCGACTCTTTTATTGTAGTAGATCCAGGTGACGCTCAGGTTGTCATTGCCCATGCGTTACAAATACAAAAAAAGTTGTCTGCGATATTAGTTACCCATCATCATGCTGATCATACGGGTGGCATTGCAGCGTTAGCCAATCATTTCGGGGAACTACCAATTTATGGGCCGGTAAATAGCCCTTACCCAGGCCTTACCCACCACATTAAAGAAGGCGACACGGTGGATGTATTTGGTGTGGCATTCAATGTCATGGAAATTCCTGGCCACACCCTAGACCATATTGCCTATTATAATAATCAACAAAGTCTATTATTTTGTGGGGACACTTTATTTTTGGCCGGCTGCGGCCGCGTGTTTGAAGGCACCCCTGAACAGATGCACCATTCACTGAACAAAATTATGGCATTGCCAGCCATGACCAAAGCTTACCCAACCCATGAATATAGTTTAGCCAACTTAGAGTTTGCCATGGCGGTTGATGGCAATAATGAAGCATTAAAATTAGCTCAAAAAATGTGCAAAGAAATTCGTGCGGAAGATCAGGTCACCTTACCTACACGTCTAGCTCAGGAATCAGCCATTAATCCATTTGTACGTACCCATGATAAAGCGGTAATTGCCAGTGCTGAACGCTACAAGAACCAAGATTTGCAAAGCCCTAGTGACGTTTTTGCGGCTCTAAGGCAGTGGAAAAACAGTTTTTAATGGTTATTAACGATAAAACTAAGGAACAAGTAACAAGACTTGAGGTTCTTTATTGACCTACGCACCTAGCCTGCTAAAATTAGCGTCCTTTAACCATTGAAATTGTGATTATTGCTTTGATGCGAATTTTTTTACACCAGACCTCTAAATGCTTGTTTAAACCGATGCTTTTGGTGGCTATAACGTTTTTTCTTAGTGGCTGCCAAACACAAACTTTAAAACCTCAGCCCTCTAATTCAGATATCCCTGTAGATGTTGCTGATGCCCTTGAAATTGTAGCTGACACCCCTGAGGATATTGTTAATGCCCCTGAGGACGTTGCTGATGTCTCGGCAGATGTTGTAGGAGAAATGCCACAGCAAACCCAGCCATCTTCAGAATCTGCCTCCAACTCGAACATAGCTATCTACCCAGCGGCCCAAAAAATTGCCGAGAAGATTGCTAGTAACGTTTTTATCGCTTGGTCTGAACTTGACTCTGACGACAGTACACAAGCGGCAACAGACTTAATTGCAGAAGCTTATCAAAAGACGGAAATTATTGCCCAAACTGACATCACTACTGAAGCAATTCCAGAGCCAATTATTGAACTTGACCTTTGGCAGCTCACTGTGGCTAATTACGGCTTAGGTAAGATCGAAAACGCCCGCATTACCCCGCACTACAACTGGTACAACAAACATAAAAAGTACATGCATCGTGTTACCACTCGGGCCAGCCGTTATTACCACTTTATGCTTCACACTGCCTTAGACCAGTCGTTACCTGCTGAAATCGCCCTATTGCCTATTGTTGAAAGCGGTTTTGATCCATTTGCCTATTCTTCAGGACGTGCATCTGGAGCGTGGCAATTTATTCCAGCTACGGGTCGGGCTTTTGGCCTAAAACAAAACTGGTGGTACGACGGCCGTAGAGATATTGTCGCGTCAACAAAAGCGGCCCATAAATATCTATTACAGTTACACAAAATGTTTGATGGTGACTGGTTGCTTGCCATTGCTTCATATAATGGTGGCCAAGGTACCGTAATGAAAGCAATCAAACGCAATAAAAAAGCTGGTAAACCAACAGATTTTTGGTCATTGAAGCTACCCAGAGAAACCATGAATTACGTGCCTAAGTTGTTGGCTGTAGCACGCGTTGTAGCGGAACAAGCTGGCACAGACACTTTGAATAGTATCGATGATGAAGCTTACTTTAAATTAGTAGATGTTGGATCTCAGATCGATTTAGCTCAAGCAGCTGAAATGGCCAATATCACTACTGATGAAATGTATCGACTAAACCCTGCTTTTAACCAATGGGCAACAGACCCTCAAGGCCCACACCACTTACTCATTCCAATAGCGCACCTAGACAGGTTCAAAACCAGCCTTCAAGACCTCCCTTCGAGCAAAAGGGTGGCTTGGGAAAGACATAAAATAGTCGAAGGTGATAGCTTATTAAGGCTTGCCAACCGTTATCATGTGAGCGTTGATTTAATACGTACCATCAATAACATAGATGGCTACATGATCCGTGCTGGCAAAACCCTTATGATCCCTATTGCCAGCAAAGATGCGTCAGCCTATACCTTAAGTGCTGCACAGCGTGTTATTAATAGACAACTTCAAATCGGCCAAACTCAAGCCAGCCAACGTATTGAGTACGAGGTTAAAAGTGGTGATAGTCTCTGGAAGATTGCTAAGAAGTATAAAATTAGTATCAAGCAGATTGCTAAATGGAACAAGCTCAGTTTTAAGTCGGTGTTACAGATTGGTGACAAGCTTAACATATGGCCACGTAGCAGCAGTAAACTAGCTTCAGCCCAGCGTAAAGTAGTTAAAAAAGTTACTTATAAGGTACGTTCGGGTGACAACTTATCGGTTATTGCCCACCGCTTTAGCGTCACCGTAAAGGACATTAAGAAGTGGAATCAATTGCTCAAGAAATACCTCCAACCAGGACAACAGCTAAGCCTCTTTGTTAACGTTACCAAACTTAAACAATAGGTATAAAAAACCCGCTTTAAGCGGGTTTTTTGGTGTGAGTCAGTAGAAAACTAACTAAGGTGTTTGTCAGCTTATTAGCCTATAGCTGGTCATCAACACCCTGAACATACCAGTCCATACCCATTAGGCTGCCCATATCAACGGTCTCGCCTTCAGCTGCGGCCATAGACCCATCCTGCTTGTATACAGGGCCAGCAAATGGGTGCAGTTCACCAGCTTTAATGGCTGCTGCTGTCACCTCTGCCATGGCTTTAACATCAGCAGGCATATTGATATATGGGCCCATGAAAACCATGCCGGAATCAATACCACCAAACGTATCAGTGCTCACCCAAGAGCCGTCTAATACTGCTTGTGTGCGATCAACGTAGTAGTCATCCCAGTTATCAATAATAGAGGTTAACAAAGCGTTAGGAGCAAATGGAGACATGTCTGAGGCTTGACCAAAGGCATAGACACCCTGCGCTTCTGCAACTTGGACTGCGGCTGTAGAGTCTGTGTGTTGAGTAATGATATCAGCACCTTGGCTAATCAATACTTTAGCAGCATCAGCTTCACGGCCTGGGTCAAACCAAGAGTTAGCCCATACCACTTTAAGTTTAAAGTCTGGATTAACCGTTTGAGCACCTAACAAGAACGCATTAATACCACGCACTACTTCAGGTATTGGGAACGAACCGATGTACCCAGCCACACCTGATTTAGACATCTTGGCAGCAATTTGACCAATGACGTAACGGCCTTCATAAAAGCGCGCACCGTAAGTAGAAACGTTATCTGCACGTTTGTAACCCGTGGCGTGTTCAAACTTAACATCTGGGAACTTAGCCGCAACGTTTAAGGTTGGGTCCATGTAACCGAACGACGTGGTGAATATTAAGCCAGCACCTTGGCGAGCCAAGCGAGTAATTGTACGCTCGGCATCTGGACCTTCAGGTACGTTTTCAACGAAGACTGTTTCTGCATGATCACCTAAGCGAGCATCAATGGCTTGACGGCCTTGATCATGTTGATAAGTCCAACCGAAGTCCCCTGGAGGGCCAATGTAGATAAAACCAACCTTGAGCTTATCTGCAGCAACGGCAGAAATGGATAGTGCTGAGATCAGCGCAATGCTGGCTGCAGCTGTGAGCAACTTCTTCATAAAACTTCTCCTCATCTATTATGATGACTTATTATTAAAATGTTACAGCAATATTGACCTTAAGCCAGGCTTAACGATCAGGTACAAAACCTTGCCCTAAAGAGGCAGGGGTATTGATCAAAGATAAACGCCGATTAGTAGAAATAATAACCAACGCCAAAATAGTTGCAACGTAGGGCAGTGAAGATAACAGTTGTGACGGTATACCTACACCCATACCTTGGGCATAGAGCCCCAAAATCCATACGCCACCAAATAAATAAGCACCAGCAGCTAACCTAGCCGGTAACCAAGTAGAGAATACCACTAATGCCAGCGCAATCCAGCCCCTACCTGCGGTCATGTTTTCTA
>Ga0209091_10000359_pt1 | contig 44225 bp, 39 predicted proteins | sample ArcticOcean_MG_C_6_FD_187438 | JGI IMG/M metagenome (GOLD analysis project Ga0209091, IMG submission 187438) | Marine microbial communities from western Arctic Ocean - ArcticOcean_MG_CB8_128 (SPAdes) (version 2) | ecosystem: Environmental > Aquatic > Marine > Oceanic | place: Arctic Ocean...
GATGAATCCGGTATCGATCGAGCGTGGTTGGCCATCAATCACCAGACGATGGGTTTGAGTATGGCCCCCTAGATAGTCATTTTGCTCAAAGAGCGTGACTTTAAAGTTCGCAGCTAAACGATAGGCCGCCGTCAAGCCCGAAATGCCACCACCAATCACCGCGATCGTCTTCATCTTGCAACCCCTTCTTCAAGACACAGGCCCCCCTGCCCGGGCCCTCGGCGGTTGCCTGCCACACGTTTCTTCATAAGCCCCTGCCTCAAGACTCTGATCTTTGGATGCTCGTTCTGCCCTAACCGCTTTCAAAGGTCTTTTTATGGATCAGCAACTCATCTGGCCTAACCTTGACCGCCCGGCTTTGCCAACCTGCGCGGCCTCTGATGCAAAATCTGCCCCGTTACGGGCGCAAGTCTGCGCCCACGTCTAATTACGATACGGCCTCATCGCCTAGTTGGCTCATTCGATGAGAATGCTTGACCCAATAGCGCACACACCTATAATTCTTCAATGCACGGCTTAACTCAACAACAGTTGGTCGACGTGACCCAAAAAAGCGCGCCTCGCGCTTGGTTTCTTGTTGCCTATGATTGGCTCTTGATCGCAGGCACGCTCAGCCTCGCTGCGCTCATTCCAAACCCCATCACTCTCATCCTTGCCATTTTTATTATTGGTTGCCGGCAGTTGAGTCTTGGCATTATTGTTCATGAAACGGGTCATCAAACGTTTTTCGAATCAAAACGCCTTAACAATTTTGTGGGTCGGTGGCTCTCGGGCTACTGGGTCTTTTCAAGCAAAACAGATTATATGAAGGGGCATCTAGGACACCATCAGTTTGCGGGCACGCTCGATGACCCAGATCTTAAGAATTACGCCCCATACCCGGTCAGCAAAAAGAGCTTTCGCAGAAAAGTTTGGCGGGATCTATCCGGGCAAACAGGTTGGCGCCGCTTGCGGTCAATCGGCCGCGCCATTGCTCGCTATTCCGAACTCAACCCAGAGGGCCAGCGCGTCGTTCGGGGCGGACTGATCACCAATGGCGCGCTCTTCGGCCTGCTGACGGTGCTCGGGCATCCTTGGCTTTATCTGCTCTGGGTGGGCGCCTTTATCTCGACCCACATGCTGAGCACGCGACTCCGCCAGATAGGCGAACATGCGGCAGTACCGAACAGGCAGAGCCTGGATCCTAGAGACCATACCCGAACAATTATTACTAATTGGTGGGAGCGACTCTTGATCGCCCCACACCAAATCGGCTTCCATCTTGAACATCATTTACTGCCGTCAGTCCCCATTTATCGACTACCAACCCTCCACAAAATGTTGATCGCTAACGGGTATCTTGCCCCCAATATTTTGGTCAAGGGTTATCCCAGACTCATTACCAGCATCACACTTTAGCGGCCACCCAAAAAGACTGGCCGCGATTTCGTTTGAGTGCGAGCGGATCGTGACGACCGAGGTTTAACTGACGCGTTTTATGGACGGCGATTTACAGGAAAGTCCGCTTTACCCTAAAACCGGCTTTAACCACAATGCGGGTGCGTTTGATTACCCAGGCCAGCGTGTTCCGTGTTCCGTGTTCCAGGCAGCGCCCAAGGCTTGTGATTAGTCTTAAATCATTCAGCTTGTTTTGATTATTTTTGCGGAAAGACGACCCAACAATCGCAACCGCGATTGGATTGCCCAATCGCAACAATAAGATTCAGAGGCTGAAGGCAGCCGGATTGCCTCAATCTTTGGCTTCAGCCCGAACCTTGTTTTGAATTTCCTCGCGATGAACTGAAACATCCTTTGGCGCTTTAATGCCAAGGCGTACTTGGTTTCCCTTGGAACCCAACACGGTCACCTCAATCTCACCCCCGATAACAAGCGTTTCACCCACCTTCCTACTAAGAATGAGCACCCTAGTCTCCTTTGACCTGCGTCGATTGATTACTTGTTTCAAAACAAGAATCTACGCTTTATTTCGATCGTACCTGAAAACCACCCCCCTTACACGATAGAAATTCAAAGAAACAGCGGCCCCAAAAGGCCCTGTCGGCTTTTGTATTCAGTGGTATCGGTCAAGTTGTGACCAACAGGTGATCCTGCTACGTCAACCAAGGCGACGGCATCGCGCGCTGGCCCGTCTCAGGGTTCAGAGTGACGGCATCCAACCCCTTAAAATCTGATTTTAAGGGGTTGGACTTGCGCCTAGTGAGCGCTTTGCTCGGCCTCGAGACCGAAACCTGCATGCAAGGCACGAACAGCAAGCTCTAAGTACTTTTCATCAATCACAACTGAAATTTTAATCTCAGAGGTCGAGATCATTTGAATATTAATCGACTCCTTCGCCAAAATTTCGAACATTTTCGCCGCAACCCCAGCATGAGAGCGCATCCCGACACCAACGATCGCCAACTTCGCAATGCGTTCATCACCTAACACCTCTTGCGCCCCAATTCGCTCAGACACGTCCATTAGAATGGATCGAGCCAATTCATAATCGGCACGGGTGACGGTAAAGGTAAAGTCAGTACTAAAATCTGCCCCAATGTTTTGAACAATCATGTCGACTTCAATATTGGCCTCACTGATTGGCGCAAGGATGCTCGATGCGATCCCAGGTTGATCTTTAACCCCTCGCAAGGTCAACTTTGCTTCATCCCGTGTAAAAGCGATCCCTGAGATTAAAGGCGCTTCCATCATAATATTATCCTCAGCAGTGATTAGCGTTCCTTCAACATCATTAAAACTAGAGAGCACTCTTAGCGAAACCTGATTCTTGTTCGCGATTTCAACCGCACGCGTGTGCAAGACTTTGGAGCCCGAGCTTGCAAACTCCAGCATTTCTTCAAAGGTAATCCGAGCCATACAGCGAGCCTCGGCCACGACCCTGGGATCGGTTGTATAGACCCCATCAACATCGGTAAAAATCTGGCATTCATCGGCGTTTAAAGCCGCCGCAACCGCCACCGCAGTGGTATCGGAGCCGCCTCGACCTAAGGTCGTCGTCCAGCCATTGGGCGCCACCCCTTGAAACCCAGCAATAACGGGGACGATGTTGCGGGATAAATCACTCAGGAGTTGGTCGGTTTCAACGCTCAGCACCCGCGCCCGGCTGTGCGCATCATCGGTCAGTATGCCGACTTGGTGGCCTTGATAGGACTTTGCCGAAATCCCTTTTTTTAACAGCATCATTGCCAAAAGCGAGATCGTGACTTGCTCGCCCGTCGCCAACAACACATCCATCTCTCGGCGGGTTGCAAGCGATTGAAAATCGATAGATTCCGCAAGCGCCACCAAACGATCTGTTTCGTGTCCCATTGCCGACACCACGAGCACCGCTTCATGGCCTGCTTCTCGAACGCGATGGACACGATCGGCGATGCGCTCGATGAGCTCAATATTCGCAACCGACGTGCCACCAAATTTCATGACAAAACGCGCCATGACTAACCCTCTTTATGACTAACCGCTAATGACCCGGGAGTTTAAGCCGAGCCCCATTTTTAAAATCGATATTACCCAAGACGAGCCGCCAGATATGCCTCAACTGAGGCCAACGCAGCCGGTAGGGCATCAACATCACTACCCCCGGCTCGCGCCATATCGGGTCGGCCGCCACCCTTACCGCCGACTTGCAGCGCAATATGATTCACCAACTCACCCGCATGAACTTGGTTGGTTAGATCCTTCGTAACGCCAACCACAAGGGCAATTTTACCCGCTTGCGCCGTCGCAAGCACCACAACCCCTCGCCCCAATTTATTTTTAAGCTGGTCCAAGGCATCCGGTAAACTTTTTGGATCGGCGCCATCAATCAAATTAACCAAAACTGAAATACCCTGAACTTCAAACACTGCATCCGCTGTGTCCAGAGATTCACCACTGACCAGTTTGGTATTTAAAGCGGCAACTTCCTTTTCTAGACGCCGATTGTGCTCAATTAATTGCTCAAGCCGGACCAAGGCCGCGCCTCGATCGGTTTTGAGCGCACTCGAAACCGCATTGGCGAACGCATCTGTCTCAGCAATCGCGCTCAACGCCTGCTCGCCAACAACGGCTTCTATCCTGCGGACACCCGAGGCAATACCTTGCTCTGAAACCACTCTCAGCAAACCAAGGTCACCCGTTCGCAAGGCATGTGTACCGCCGCAAAGCTCCATCGAAAAACCATCGCCCATCGTCAGAACCCTGACTGATTCAGAATATTTTTCGCCGAACAAGGCCATGGCGCCGCGTTCCTTTGCCGCCTCAACCCCCATCACTTCCGTCGAGATAGGGGTGTTTTTTAGGATCTCTTGGTTACAAAGGCCTTCTATGGCCTGCAACTCGTCGGTCGATACGGCCTCAAAATGTGAAAAATCAAATCGCAGGCGATCGGCAGAGACCATTGACCCGCGCTGATTGACATGATCCCCCAGCACGGTGCGCAGCGCCGCATGCAGCAAATGCGTCGCTGAGTGGTGACGCGCGGTATTTTGCCGAACACTTGGCGACACCAATGCTTGCAACTGATCCCCGACCGCAAGGGTTGCAGGGTTGCTTTGGCAGTAATGAATAATGGCATGACCCGATTTCTTGGTGTTTAGGACCGTCAACTCAACCCCATCGGCGATCAGCCGACCCTGGTCGCCCACTTGCCCGCCACTTTCGGCATAAAACGGGGTTTGGTCGAGCACAACTGACACCGAGCCTTCCCCCGACCAAGTGTCGACCAAGGCAGTGCCATTGTGGATGGCAACAACCGACCCAACGAGATCTAAGGCGTCGTATCCTAAAAAGGTCGTCACAGCATCGATCTCTAAGTCTTCGACGCCGTCGCCTTGAAACTTACTCGCCGCCCGCGCACGATTTCTTTGACGTGACATTTCAGATTCAAACCCCGCCATGTCTAACAGCAAGTCGCGCTCTCGAGCAATATCACCGGTTAAATCGGCCGGAAAGCCATAGGTGTCGTAAAGTTTAAAGATGACCTCACCCGGAATCGTTTGATCCGCGAGGCCAGCGATTGCCTCATCAAGAATCCGCATCCCCTGATCCAGCGTCAGTGCAAATTGCGTTTCTTCTTTTAAAACGATTCGCTCTATCTGTTCACTGGTTTTGATCAGCATGGGGTAGGTCTCACCCATTTCAGCAACCAGCACCGGCACCAATTCATGAAAGAAGGGTTTTGTTGCACCCAGCGCATGGCCATGACGCAGGGCGCGGCGCATGATCCGCCGCATCACATAACCCCGACCCTCATTCGAGGGCAGCACCCCATCACAGATTAAGAATACCGATGACCTTAAATGATCCGCGATGACCTTCAGCGACGGGATCTGTAAATCGCTGACCCCCAACACTTCGGCCGCTTTAACAATCATGGGTTGAAATAGATCCGTATCGTAATTGTTATGCACCGATTGCATGACAGCCGCCAAACGCTCTAATCCCATCCCAGTGTCGACACATTGGCTCGGCAAGGGCGTCAGGGTCCCATCGGCACTTCGATCATATTGGGTGAACACTAAATTCCATATTTCAACAAACCGATCTAGGTCATCCCCTTCCGATCCTGGCGGCCCGCCTGGAACGGCCTCACCATGATCGTAAAAAATCTCTGAACAGGGCCCGCACGGTCCGGTATCGCCCATCGTCCAAAAGTTATCTTTATCGCCCATACGCGTAATTCGATTGGCAGGAAAGCCAATTTCATTGACCCAAATGGCATGCGCTTCATCATCGCTGTCATGAATGGTCACCCAGAGCCTGTCTTTCGGGACCTTGATGACCTCAGTTAAGAATTCCCAGGCAAAGGCAATCGCTTCGGATTTAAAGTAGTCCCCGAAACTAAAGTTTCCCAGCATTTCAAAAAAAGTGTGATGCCTTGCCGTATAACCCACGTTGTCGAGATCATTATGCTTTCCGCCGGCGCGAATACAGCGCTGGCAGCTAACCGCTCGGGTGTAACCCCGATTCTCAAGCATCGCAAAGGCATCTTTAAATTGAACCATACCGGAATTGGTAAAGAGCAACGTCGGGTCGTTGTCGGGCACCAGCGATGCCGACTCGACAACGGTATGACCTTTGGATTTAAAAAAATCCAAATAGGCTTTTCTGATTGCTTCGCTGTTCATACTTGGTCTCCGCAAGACATCTGATCACCGCCTCATCGCGGCCCCAAGGGCAGATCATCAAACGGGGTATTATAAGGCAGCTGAGATATGTTCATAGTGAAATCCGCGCTGCTGAAGAAACCGGCTCCGCTTTGCACGTTCTTTGCGATCTATGCCTGCATTGCTTTCGGCATCACCAAAGCGCTTATGCAAAACAGAGGCAGCAAGCGCAAACCAATCTGGCGCTTGGCTTCGAAAGGCATCGTCCATGACACTGCCCGCGAGCCCTTTTTGGCTCATTTCACTTCGGATTTTCATCGGGCCTTGACCGCGCTGGACCCGATAGCGAACATAAGCCTCGGCCATTCGCGAGTCATTTTGTAACCCCTGCGCCTGCAATCGCGCAATCACCGCATCGAGCAACGAGGCTTGATCGGGAAACCGGCGGCTAAGCTTTTGTTTGAGCTCAAAGGCTGTCTGCTCACGCTGCGCCAGTAGATTTAGCGCGGCTCGCCGAAGCATCGCTCGATCGCTGGCCTCAATGCTTTCTGTTTCAGACTCGGTCGGCGCGAAGTTTGTTGACGTTACATTCTTGGCTTCGGCACCGCGTGAGGGGCCGTCAGGCCAAGTGTTTGGATTCGTTTGAAATGGGTCGTGGCCAAGGGGCGCTTCATCAAAGCCTTTGCGCGCCGACTCGCCGACCGAATTGTTGTCAGCATCCGAACTTGGTTGTGGACGGGTCGAACGCCTTGCTGGGGGTCGTTTCACCGGCTTTTCTTTAAATTCGTTTGCTTTAAATTCGGTTGTTTTGAATTCGGTTTGGTTTAGGTCTTTTTGCTGAACGTCTTTTTGCTTCAAGTTTTTTGGTTTAAATGTTTTTGGCTCAAGTGCTTTTGGCTCAAGTGCTTTTGGTTTAAACGGTTTTCGGTTTGGGGCTTGCCCGAGACGTGTTTCAGACCACGGGGCAAGGTCCCGCGGTGCTTGCCCAAAACCTGCCTCGCGACGGGCCTCTGCTGGCGGCAAATCTAATACGCCAGAGGGCTTCAACCCTTTGGATTTTTTCTCGATTGCCTCGATCGCTCTGCGGAGCGCTGCTGTCTTATTGTCGTCCGCCAACAGGCGCTCCTTACAGGTTCTCCGATACCGATTATGGTCAACCTTTCGTCTTCAACTTCAACTGATTACAGCATCATCAACCGGGGCTTCTTCCGGCGCTGCAAGGTTATCGTTGAGCAACTTTGCACGAATTAGTCCTTCAATTTCTTGGCCAAGCTCAGCATGCTCGGTTAAGTAATCACAGGAATTCTTCTTGCCCTGACCGATCTTGTCACCTTTGTAGCTGTACCAAGCGCCGGCTTTATCAACCAGACCGAGCTGGACGCCCATATCGACGACCTCACCCATGCGGTAGATCCCCTTACCGTACATGATTTGAAATTCTGTTTGTTTGAACGGCGGCGCCACTTTGTTCTTGATGACTTTTACGCGGGTTTCATTGCCCACAATCTCATCGCCTTCCTTAACCGCACCGATGCGCCGAATATCAAGTCGAACAGAGGCATAAAATTTCAGCGCATTACCGCCGGTTGTCGTTTCTGGGCTACCAAACATCACGCCAATCTTCATTCGAATCTGGTTGATAAAAATAACCAACGTATTCGAATTTTTAATATTGCCGGCCATCTTCCGCAATGCTTGACTCATTAATCGAGCTTGCAAACCAACATGATGGTCACCCATATCGCCTTCTATTTCAGCCTTCGGTGTCAGCGCCGCCACTGAGTCAATGACGACGACATCCACGGCACCCGATCGAACCACCATGTCGCAAATCTCGAGCGCCTGCTCGCCAGTATCTGGCTGAGAGACTAAAAGGTTTTCAATATCGACCCCTAGGTTTTGTGCATAGATCGGGTCAAGCGCATGCTCTGCATCGATGAAAGCGCAGGTGCCGCCAGCCTTTTGTGCTTCGGCAATGACTTGAAGCGTTAACGTGGTCTTACCCGAGGATTCAGGTCCATAAATCTCAACGATCCGGCCCTTAGGGAGCCCACCGATGCCGAGGGCAACGTCTAGCCCGAGCGAACCGGTTGAGATAGAAGGAATTTGAACTTGGGGCGTGTCGCCCAGTCGCATCATGGCGCCTTTTCCAAACTGGCGTTCAATCTGGGTTAGAGCAGCATCTAACGCTTTATCTTTGTTGGCATCACGTGCAGAGGTGGCTTCCATTTTTGATTTCTCCATTTCAATTCATCGACAACTTTAACGCTGCCTTTGTTACCGGTCTGTGCACAAACCGCGTCAAGGTCTGTGCGTTAATTCGATTGAATACCAATCATTTCCCTGACGGATTCAGCTACCTTTAAAGCGTTTTGCCTAAAACCTTTTGCCGCACTCGCTTTCGTTTTCGTTTTCGTTTTCGTTTTCGTTTTCGTTTTCGTTTTCGTTTTCGTTTTCGTTTTAGGCCACTTTTGTTCTGAATCGCTATTATTCTAACTAATTTTTTCTAAATACCTTTTTCTAGATACGCTTTTTTAAACACTCTTTTTTAAACACTTTTTCCTAAAGAGCGCTTTTCCTAATCAGCCTTTGTTAACGACCATTTCTTTCGGCGACCCTTGCAAGCATTCTTGCAGTCATTCTTGCAGTCACGAGATGCGCCATCAGTATCCCTGCAAACAAAGATTAACCGTTTCCTGCTTTGGCAATCCTAACAGACTACTGGTTATGCGTACAGTATATTTTGGGCGTCCTGATTCAAAACTAAACGCGGCCGGCATCAGTTTAAGGATGCAGTGTTTTTCTGCGTTTGCTAACCTTGGGCCAGATTCTTAATCAGCGACGCTTTGTGACGACAGACGCCCATACGCCCATGATGCAACAATTCCTGAGCATCAAGGCCCAACACCCCGACAGCCTTTTGTTCTACCGGATGGGGGATTTCTACGAACTATTTTACGACGATGCCAAGACCGCCGCCGAACTGCTGGATATTACCTTAACCAGTCGAGGACAATCTGCTGGGATTCCCATTCCGATGTGCGGCGTGCCCTATCACGCGGCCGATGGGTACCTTGGTAAGCTCGTTAGGGAAGGCATCTCGGTTGCGATCTGCGAGCAGATTGGCGATCCAAGCACCAGTAAGGGCCCCGTTGACCGCAAAGTCGTGCGGATCCTAACGCCAGGCACCCTGACCGAAGAAGCCTTACTCGATGCCAACCAGGAAAGCCTCATTTGCGCGGCTTTTAAAGATGAGATGACTTTTGGGCTTGCCGTTATGGAAGTCAGCAGTGGTCGCTTTGAGGTGCTACAAACCGAGCAAGAAGATCATTTCAAGAGCGAACTGGCCCGACTGAACCCCGCCGAACTCTTAATTCCAGACAATCCGTCATTAACGAATGTCCTGGACGGCCTCAAGGGCCTGAAACCGCGGCCCATTTGGGAATTTGACGAGCAGGAATCGGTGCGCCTGCTCAAACAACAATTTGGGGTACAAGACCTTGCCGCGTTTGACTGCGAGGATCAGTCCGTCGCCATCCGCGCCGCGGGCTGCGTACTGGGTTATGTACAAGGCACCCATTGCCGTGAACTACCGCACTTACAGCAATTGCGGCGGATTCGAAATGAAGACTCGATCATCATCGACCCGACCTCCAGACGAAACTTAGAACTCGTGGTCAACCTTCAGGGTGGCCGAGACCACACGCTATTGTCTGTCTTGGATGAGACCAAGACGCCCATGGGGGGACGACTACTTGCTCGCTGGCTCACCCAGCCGCTCAGGGATTCTGTTCAGATTGAAGCGCGCCTCACCGCGGTCGGCGCGATGCAGCAACAGTCGGCTTTCCAAACCCTCAGAGCCGTTCTCGCCGGCGCCGGCGATGTCGAACGCATCGTCGCAAGAATCGCACTCCAAAGCGCTCGCCCGAGAGACCTTGCGCGCCTGCGCGATACCCTAAATTTATTGCCCGAGATCTCGCAGATCCTGCAGCCAATTGATGCCCCGATGGTTAAGGATCTTGGCCGCTTTGTGCAGCCCCAACCTTCGCTCGCTGACTTGCTCACGGCCGCGATTGTGCCCGTGCCCCCGGTGGTTCTACGAGATGGCGGGGTCATCCAAGAAGGCTTCGACCCAGCGCTAGATGAACTCAAAGCGATTAGCGAACATGCGGCAGAATTCTTGATCAAACTCGAAACCGATGAGCGCGAGCAAACCGGCCTAAGCTCCTTAAAGGTGGGCTACAACCGAGTTCACGGTTACTACATCGAATTGAGTAAAGTTCAGGCGCAACACGCCCCCATCACCTACGTTCGACGACAAACGCTCAAAAATGCCGAGCGCTTTATTACACCGGAGCTTAAGAACTTTGAGGATAAAGCGCTCAGCAGCAAAAGCCGGGCGCTTGCCCGGGAAAAACACCTTTATGATGCGCTGCTAAGCGATTTACTCAACGCGATCAACGCGCTCAAAGGCTTGGCCGAGGGTCTCGCAACCCTCGACGTCTTGAGCAATTTCGCTGAACGCGCCGTGACGTTAAACTTATCGCCGCCTGCACTCACCTACCAGTCAGAACTGATTATCGAAAATGGCCGCCATCTGGTTGTCGAATCGATGCTGGAAAATACTTTTGTGCCCAATAGCGTCCAGTTTGATGACACTCTGCGGCAATTCATCATTACTGGTCCGAATATGGGCGGGAAGTCCACCTTCATGCGGCAGACCGCAATCATTGCCTTGTTGGGTCGAACAGGCTGTCCGGTGCCTGCCGAGCAGGCCATCATTGGCGACATCGATCGAATTTTCACCCGCATTGGTTCATCCGATGACCTCGCCAGCGGACGCTCTACCTTTATGGTCGAAATGTCTGAAACCGCGCTGATCTTAAACAATGCGACGCGTAACAGCTTAGTCTTGCTTGATGAAATTGGTCGTGGCACGTCAACCTTCGATGGCTTATCTCTGGCTTGGGCAACAGGCTGCTATATTGCCGAACAAATCAATGCCCTGACCCTGTTCGCAACCCACTATTTCGAAATGACCGTGCTGCCAGACCGCGTCGAGACGGTCAAGAACCTTCACTTAACGGCAACCGAAGTTGAAGACCGAATCATTTTTCTTTATGCCGTGCAATCGGGCCCTGCCAATCAAAGTTATGGCATTCAAGTGGGCAAACTGGCTGGTCTGCCGGCCCGTGTCATTGCCAGTGCTCAGGAGAAACTGGCCTTGCTCGAGCGCCAAGAATTATTGCAAACGGGCCTGCCAATGACCTCCCCCCCGGCGCCAGCACCAATACAACCACAGCAGTCAGAGCTGTTTCAACCAGACGACAAACTGGTAAAGCTAAAGGGCCAAATCCTTGATATGGAACTCGATCATTTGAGTCCTCGAGATGCCCTATCGTTGCTGTATGAAATCAAAGACCAATTAAAAGAAACTCTGTAAAGAGCGAGTTGTCAGCCCGACAAAAGCTGATAGAATGCCTTCTGGATTTATACCCTAGCGGCCAATTTGAACCATCGTTGGCGACGCGTTATGGCTTTACCCTGAACCATTTTTCACGGTAATCAAAATTTTACGCTGAACGACATTTTACTCTATACGACATTTTACTCTTAACGATAAGGAACGGTTTTATGACATTCGTAGTAAGTGACGCTTGCATCAAGTGTAAACATACAGATTGTGTAGAAGTCTGCCCAGTGGACTGCTTTTATGAAGGGCCGAACTTCCTCGTCATTAATCCAGACGAATGTATCGATTGCGCGCTCTGCGAACCAGAATGCCCGATCGATGCAATTTTCTCAGAAGATGAATTGCCCGAAGCCGAGCAAGCCTTCCTCGAAATCAATGCCGAGCTTTGCGAAATCTGGCCCAACATTACCGAGAAAAAAGACCCCTTAGACGACGCCGAAGAATGGGCCGAGGTCAAAGGCAAAATCGATCACTTAGAGCGCTAGTCCACGCTCAATCGACGACCCGCCGCCGTTAGCGCTTTGGCAAATGGCGGACGGGGTCTTCCGGGCGGCCTTGCCGCCGTATTTCAAAGTGCAGCATCTCAACCTTTGAATCATTTGCGCCCACTTTTGCAATGGCCTGACCTTTGGCCACTGTTTCACCCTCTTTCACCAAGAGCGACTCGTTATTACCATAGGCGCTCAGAAACGCATCATCATGCTTGATAATCACGAGTTTGCCATAGCCCCTTAGATTACCCCCGGCATAAACAACACTCCCAGCCTCTGCTGCAGCAACCTTTGTGCCCGCTTTGGCTTGGATATCGATGCCCTTATTGACGCTGCCGCTGAGCGAAAATTTTGAAATCACTTTGCCACTAACAGGCCAGTCCCAGGCCAACTGACTTGCGGTAAAAGCCGGTTTTGGCTTCGAAACAGGCTTCGCGGTATAGACGGTTTTGGGCCCAGTGCTTGCCTTCGGGGTTTGCTTGGTGGATGCCCCCTTGGACTTAGAGGACAACCGCGCGGGCACGCCAGCCAACTTCAACCGCTGCCCCGCATAAATGGTATAGGGTTTGCGAATCCGATTAATCTTCGCGAGCTGCCCATGATCTAAGCCATAACGCCAAGCAATCGAATACAGCGTATCGCCCTTTTGAACACTGTGGGTTTTGCCGCGCTCACCAATATTGGCAACCGGTGCGGGCGCACCATCAGATTGACAACCGCTCATCAGCAGCGCAAGCAATGCAATCAGAACAACGCCGCCAAAACGCTTGCAATCAAACTTAAACAACACTGGCCTGCGTCCTTAAGGCAAATCGTTCAAAAAGAATCACGGCTAACCCGCCCACGCAGAGCGCCAATAGCGCAAGGACGATTTCTGGCGGCTGACCGGTCAAGCTTTCATACGCAGTCGGCCATACCGGCTCTGAAATGAGCGGTAGCTTTTGGGTCGCATCGGCCTGAAGTTGGTACTGAAGGACCTGCTGCCAAGGCCAAAGTCGGACCAAGGTTCCGAGCATCAGACCGGTCAAAAACATCAAAATCCAATCCTTTGCTCGCTGGAATAACAGCTTCAACACGTTGGCAAAGGCAATCAAGCCTAACGCTGCGCCCAAGCCGAGGGGCGCAAGCTCAAGCAGCCTCAAATTCGCAACGGCATCGATCACGCCGCTGTAGAGTCCGAGCAGTAATAATAAAAAGCTGCCCGATATACCAGGCAGTATCCAGGCGCAAACCGCAATGGCGCCGCCAAGAAAGAGCATCGCCGGCGTTGGTGCCATCATGACCGGCAACACGCGCTGCAACAACAAACCCAATACCAAACCCATCCCCAACACGACCAGGTGAGCGGCCTGTTTCTTCTCAACCTGCCGGAGCATCAAAAAAGACGAGGCCAGCACGAGGCCAAAAAAGAACGACCACATCACAATGGGATACTCGATCAAGGCCGTCTTAATCAGTCCGGCAAACGCAACGACCGAGACCATCATGCCTCCAAACAATAAGACCAAAAAGGTGCCATCCAAATGTTCCCAGACCTTGAACGGGCCTTGCTGCCAAAGCCTGCGCATCAGATCAAACCGGATTCGACTCAAAGCAGTCAGCAAGCGCTCGTAAAAACCGGATATAAAAGCAACGGTACCACCGGAAATACCCGGCACCACCTCGGCCATGCCCATTAAGAGGCCGGTCACCAAAATCTTAAACACGCCTTTAGGCGCATTCATAGCTTGCCACCCAGCAATGGGACAAACCGAACGGGTTCAACCAAGGTCGTATCGAAGCCATCGCTGCTGCGTTCGACCATCGTCAAGGTTTGCGTCTCGGGGTCGCCAATCGGAATGATCAACCGACCGCCGGGCGCCAACTGCGCCAGCAGCGCAGACGGCACTTCTCGCGGAGACGCAGTCACAATAATCGCATCGAACGGGCCTTTTTCAGCCCATCCGAGATGGCCGTCATCATATTTACTCTTAATCTGGTGCAAGCCCAGCTGTCTAAACCGCCCCAGAGCACGATCCAGCAGTTTGGATATCCGCTCGACCGTAAAGACTTGGTCCACCAACTGCGCCAAAATAGCCGTCTGATACCCTGAACCGGTGCCGACTTCCAGAACCGATTCTGGTTGCGCATCCCGAAACAACAATTCAGTCATTCGAGCCACGATATACGGCTGAGAAATGGTTTGGCTATTGCCAATGGGCAAGGCGGTATCTTCATACGCTCGGTGCGCGAGCGCTTCATCCACAAACAAATGTCGCGGCGTTGAGGCCATGACCTGCAACACCGCCTCGTTCAGAATCCCCTGCTCACGAAGACGATCAGTCAACCGATTCCGGGTCCGTTGGGACGTCATACCGACCCCGCTTACATCCAGTTTAACGACCACCTGACCCATCCTTGTAGATTAATACTTCTCTTAACACGCTGGTGGCGTAACAGCCCGGGGGCAGTGTAAAAGCCAAGACGAAGTCATTGTCTTCGCGATGCCATTCGAACTCAAGCGGCGTCAACCAGAGTTTGCGCGTGCTGGCTTTCATCCGATTCAAATGAAAAACCGACAACCATGACCGTAATGCCTCACTTAAAAAGTCTTCACCCCCTTGGGGATCACGGGCTCGCCCGTAGAGCGGGCCTTCGTCCTGCAAATTCACAGCCGGGTGATCATCAACTGCCCGCGACAGATAGAGATTAAATAAATAAGCCCGCATTGCAGACAAAACCATGTCCCGTTGTTTTAGACGGGCGAGCGGATTCTCAACGAGAACGGATGCCAGCTCTAAGTTACCGGCCTGAAACCCAAACCGTTGTTCCCCAAAATAATTGGGTACTGGCTGATCTGCCAAACGATCAAGACTTGATTGCAAGCACCCTTCAACCGACCGTAACCGAAGCTTAAATCGGTTTCCCAGCAGGTCGCCTTTTCTTAATTTGCGTTGGGTCCGGCTGACCTGCAGTACCTGAATCAAATCATCATTCAGACTCGTCCAATCTGGGGCTTCGCGACCGGGGAGGTGGCAGGTGAACGCTTGCTCGGAAATCGAATAACGATCTTTACGCCCAGCATAGCCAACCTGTTGGTCTGGGACGCCCGCTAAGGCTGCGATTTGATAGGCCACCCAATGCGTATTGGTATCCTGCTTTCGAATCCTCAGGTAACTGTGTTCGCCCGCCTCACTGGCTGGCAAGGATAGCTCTTCGACCTGAAAGTCTTCGCTGCGGGCGCGGATCACACCGCTCGCTTCGGGCGACCCATATAGCCGAGAAAAATCCAAAGAAAAGGTCATGCCGGATCTGCCGCGAGCAATACAACGACTTGGGCTGCGAGCCCTTCACCCCGCCCAACAAACCCGAGCTTTTCCGTGGTAGTGGCCTTCACGCTGACGCAGACCGGATCGATTTCTAGCAGTTCCGCAATCGCCGAGATCATCAAAGCACGATAGGGTTTCACCTTAGGTGCTTCGAGCAAGATCGTGGCATCCAAGTTCACAACCGAAAACCCCGCCTTGCGCATCAACCTGACAACGTCTTTGAGTAAATCCCGAGAGTCGGCATTTTGGTATAACGGGTCCGTATCTGGAAATTGATGACCAATATCCTCTAACCCGAGGGCGCCCAGAATGGCATCCATCAATGCGTGCAATAAAACGTCCCCATCAGAATGCGCAATCACACCCCGATGATCCGGAATCGACACGCCACCCAAAGCAAACGCCGTAGCCGACCCATCGGGTGCAAAAGCATGCACATCAAATCCCTGACCGATCCGCATCATGCCGACGCACCCTCTAGTATCCATCGCGCCATCGCTAAATCCTCACTGGTGGTAATCTTGAGATTATCCGCTCGCCCTTGACAGATTCTTGGAAAAATACCGAGCGATTCCACCGCGGATGCTTCATCGGTTGCCGTCGGCGCGGCGTGCAAGGCGCGCTTGAGCAACGCAAATTGGAAAATCTGGGGCGTTTGCGCCTGCCAAAGCGCGGCTCGGTCTACGGTTTCAGTAACCCGTTGGTCCTGCACCCGCTTCAAGGTATCAATGACCGGTACTGCCAATAGCGCACCTTCAGCATGGACTCGAGCCAGGTCAATCAATCGGTTAATGTCTGCGACCCGAACACAGGGCCGAACCGCATCATGGACTAAAATGAGATCCTCATCACGGGCATCCAGGGCGCTGAGGGCGGACAACACCGATGCTGCACGATTGTCGCCGCCAATAACCCGATCAACCCCACTCAGGTTCAAATGATCAAACCAAGTGTCCGCTGGGTGCAGCGCGACCACCAATTGATGCGGTGAAAGCTGACGCAGTTTGCCCAGGGTCACCCCAAGGACCGTTTGACCTGATTCGAGCTCAAGGTATTGCTTGGGCAAGGCAGAGCCCATGCGTTGACCGGTGCCGGCCGCAGGGACGACGACATACAGTCTCGAAGGCGGATTGTGCATAAAGCGTACTCAGTCATCGATGAGTAAAATGAAGGTCTCATCTTTTTTGATCAATCCAAACTCAGTTCGAGCTCTTTCCTCTATCGCATCGAGCCCCTGACGAAGATCAATGATCTCTGCGCGTAACAATCGGTTTCTAGACGCCTTCACCTCGTTATCGACGGTTCTTGTTTCGAGCTGGGTCTGCAGCGCGACAACATGCGCGTAGCTGCCTTCACCGGTCCAAAGCCGAAACTGCAGTGCAAAGCCCAGCAAGAGCAATACAGCAAATAAAATTTTTGCTAAGTTTAAAATCACCCCGTCCTCAAATTTCTAAATTCTAACGCACCCTTATAAACGGCATGACATCGATCCTCGATCCGCAGTAAGCGATTGTACTTCGCCACCCGATCAGATCGGCACAGAGAGCCCGTTTTAATCTGGCCCGCAGACGTTGCCACCGCTAAATCTGCAATCGACGTGTCTTCGGTTTCACCTGATCGATGAGAGATGACCGATGCATATCCGGCTTCTCTGGCCATTTGGATCGCCGCGATCGTCTCGCTCAGGGTGCCAATCTGGTTCACTTTAATCAGGATCGCGTTGCCCACACCTTCTGAGATACCGCGCGCCAAGATCAAAGGATTGGTCACGAACAAATCATCGCCGACCAATTGGCACTGATCCCCTAATTGATCCGTGAGGTAACGCCAACCCGACCAGTCGCTTTCGTCTAGCCCATCCTCAATCGACAAAATCGGGTAACTGGCAACCAGGCTTTTTAAGTAGTCCGAAAACTGCTGGCTATCAAAGGTCCGGCCTTCACCGGCGAGGTGATATTGCCCGTCTCGGTAGAACTCGCTCGCCGCGCAATCCAGGGCTAAATAAATATCCTTCCCCGCCTGATAACCGGCCAATTCAATGGCCGACATAATCATATCGAGGGCGGCCTGATTACTGGCCAAATTTGGCGCGAAACCGCCTTCATCACCAACCGAGGTGGACAGCCCAGCACGTTTTAAAACATCCTTTAGGGCGTGGAATATTTCAGCGCCCATCCGTAAGCCTTCCTGAAAAGAAGTCGCCCCCACCGGTTGCACCATGAATTCCTGAATATCGACATTGTTATCCGCATGCTCGCCGCCATTGATGATATTCATCATCGGCACCGGCATACTATACCGACCGCCGGTTGCGTCTAAATCGGCCAAATGCTCGTACAGCTCAACCCCTTTGGCATGCGCTGCGGCATGCGCTGCAGCGAGCGATACGCCGAGCATGGCATTGGCGCCCAAGCGGCCCTTGTTTTCGGTGCCATCCACGTTAAGCAAAACCTGGTCAATATCGGCTTGGTCTTCGACCTCATGATCCAGCAGCGCCTCGCGGATCAAGGTGTTCACATTTTGGACCGCGGTTAGAACCCCTTTGCCACCGTATCGTGCCGGGTCGTGATCCCGAAGCTCTAAGGCTTCTCGGGAACCGGTCGACGCCCCCGACGGCACCGCCGCCCGACCCACACTGCCATCCGACAATTCAATCTCAGCCTCAAGCGTTGGATTGCCTCTGGAGTCCAGTATCTCTCTTGCTCGTATATCGGTAATGCTCGTCATATAGTTCCTTGAACTCGCGCCACTGCCACAAACCGCTCAATATCGCCAGGTTGAATCCGGTTAATCCCTTAGCCGTCCGTTTTAACCACCGCATCGATGGCGACTAAGCGCTCTAATAACGCCTTCATCTCGCCCAATGGCCAAGAATTTGGGCCATCGCTCAATGCCTGATCTGGGTTAGGGTGGGTTTCCATAAACAGACCCTGAACCCCGACCGCCGTTGCAGCCCGCGCCAAAACCGGCACCATTTCGCGTTGACCACCCGACGTCGCGCCCTGACCGCCTGGCAGCTGAACACTGTGGGTTGCATCAAAAACAACTGGGCAACCCGTCGCCGCGAGGACAGGTAAGGCGCGCATATCCGAAACCAGATTATTATAGCCAAAGCTTGCGCCCCGCTCACAGACCATAATCTTGTCGTTACCCGTTGCCTTGGCTTTATCCACCACATGGGTCATATCCCAAGGCGCGAGGAACTGGCCTTTTTTGATATTGACCGGCAAACCAACGGCCGCAACTTTTTGAATATAGTTGGTTTGGCGACACAAAAATGCAGGCGTTTGCAGCACCGAGACAACCTCTGCAACTTCATCAAGCGGCGTATCTTCATGGACGTCGGTTAAAACCGGCAGTCCCAAGGTATCCCGAACCGCTTGAAGTACTTTCAAACCCGCGGCGAGACCCGGTCCACGATAACTGTCCTTTGATGAGCGGTTGGCTTTGTCAAACGAGGATTTATAAATCAAGAAAATACCCAGTTGATCGCAAATTTCCTTAAGGGTGCCCGCCGTATCGAGCGCCATTTGCTCGCCCTCAACAACGCAAGTGCCCGCAATCAGAAAAAACCGAGATTGTTCACTGACTTCAAATCCGCATAAATCCATGCTATCTCTCGCTCTTAATACGCACGATCCGGTTTAGATCGTGGTTGCGTTCATTGGCCTTAACTTGGGGTCGCAATCATCTCGGCTCGAGCAATTTGCTCAGCCAGTGCTGCCTTCACAAAATGTAAGAAGAGTGGATGGCCGCCCCGGGGTGTTGACGTAAATTCCGGGTGAAATTGACAGGCGACAAACCACGGGTGATCCACCACCTCGATCACCTCGACCAATGATTGATCCTTCGAGACCCCTGCGATGCGCAGCCCAGCCCGCTCAAGTTCTTCGACATAGTTCGGATTAACCTCAAAGCGATGACGATGACGCTCTTTGATCCGCTCCTCGCCATAAACCGCTCGCGCAATGGAACCCTGATTGAGCACACATTCTTGCTCACCCATCCGCATGGTCCCGCCCAAGTCCGAGTCAAGGGATCGGGTTTCTTTCAGACCCGCCTCGTTGATCCACTCTGTGATCAAACCGATGATCGGATGTGGGGTATCCTGATCCACTTCGGTACTATTGGCGCCTTTAAGGCCCGCCACGTCCCGGGCGAACTCAATGATGGCCGCATGCAGGCCGTAACAAATACCCAGATAAGGAATATTGTTCCGACGGGCGTAACCGGCCGCCAGAATTTTTCCTTCGAACCCGCGGCTGCCAAAACCACCCGGCACCAAAATCGCATCTGCGCCCTTCAGAATCTCAACGCCCTCAGCCTCAACCCGTTCGGAATCAACAAAGTCGATATTCACCTTGGTCTCGGAGTGAATCCCAGCATGGGTTAGTGCCTCGTTTAAACTCTTGTAGGCATCTAACAGATCCATGTATTTGCCAACCATTTTCAAATGGATCTGATGCTTTGGGTTTTGCTGTAGCTCTAAAACATGCTGCCAATCTGACAAATCCGCTGGCGGGACATCAAAGCCGAGCTTCTTAACGACGATTTCATCGAGACGCTCTTCTGCAAGTCGCGCTGGAATTTCATAAATGCTTTTGGCATCCAACAACGGAATCACGGCATCAATTTCGACATTGGTAAAGAGCGCGATTTTATCCCGCGCGGATTTTGGGATTTCGTGATCAGAACGAACAATTAAAATATCCGGCTGCATACCAATGGAGCGCAACTCTTTTACAGAGTGTTGGGTCGGCTTGGTTTTAGTCTCGCCGGCGGTTGCAATATAAGGCACAAGCGTCAGGTGCATTAATAACGCTCGAGACGAGCCCATTTCAAAGCGAAGCTGCCGGGCGGCCTCTAGAAACGGCTGACTTTCGATATCACCGACAGTGCCGCCGATTTCAATCATCGCAACATCAAACCCTTCAGCGACCTGCAGAATTCTGGATTTGATCTCATCCGTAATATGCGGAATCACTTGGATCGTTGCACCCAGATATTCCCCCCTGCGCTCACGCGCAATCACCTCGGCATACACTTTGCCCGTGGTGAAGTTATTCTTTCGGGTCATTCGAGTTTGTACAAACCGCTCATAATGACCTAAATCAAGATCAGTCTCAGTCCCATCGGCCGTAACAAACACCTCGCCATGCTGCAACGGACTCATCGTGCCCGGATCAACGTTAATATACGGATCAAGTTTTTGCATCGTGACTTTGAGACCGCGGGACACTAAAACAGCACCCAAGGATGCAGCGGTTAAGCCTTTTCCTAGCGAGGAAACCACTCCGCCTGTGACGAATATTAAACGGCTCATAGAATTTCCATCTCTGTTTATCAGGCGGAAGGACCCGCCCGAGATGGGTTTATAGACTAACACTGAAGCCGCTGTCGCTCAATATAAATTCATCAACCCTTATTCGGCCCGGGCCAGGGTGACGTGCCATCCAGCGCAATTATTGCCCACAGAAAAGCCTTCTGCGACCACTTGCTGCAAACCCCATTCTGGCATCGCGGGTATGGCAATCACCTCTGCATTCAACACAAGCAACGGCAACCTTTGCCTGACCCAATGCGGGACCTTCGCTTGCCGCAGGCGCTCAAGGATCCGCGCTTTTTGCCCTTTAAGACAGGCCAACCCTTGCTTATCCAGCGTCCAGACCAGACCGGAAATTGCCGAATTAATCCCGCCCAAACCCGACTCGGCAACGAGGGATACGCCCCCTAATTCTGCCGGGGTATCGTCAAACGGCCAGGCCATCGGGATTTGCCGAGTCAGCGGGATGCCCGGAACAAAGACAAATTCGTTGCGATGACGGTGGTATTCGTGGCCCAGCACCGTAAGGCTTGCTGGCTCTTGTTGCTGGGAGGACCGCAACATCTGCCAACAGACTTGCAGTTGCGCTCGGGTGGGCGCGGCCTGGGCTGCGTCCATCACTTGGGTTTTGAGCACATTCAGCGCCCGGTCCTCGCCCAGTTGCCGAAGACCTGCGGCAGAATAGCCATTTGACGTCTGCAGTTTCAAAAGATCCTCTCGACCCAATGCCGTAAGCAATGATCGCGCGGTCTCATCACTGCGGATCTGGGACGCGAGTCGAGTCGACCAACCTTGGAAGCGCTGATCTAACAAAGGCGCCACAGCATGTCGAATGAAATTGCGATCATGGGTTTGATCGGCGTTACTGGCATCCGACACATAGGCAAGTTCGTGCGTCTGAACATAGGTTTCAAGGGCGGACCGAGCCACCCCAATCAGTGGCCGATAAAGCTGACCCGCGCCCAGCGGTCTCGTCTGAGGCATCCCAAGAAGGCCTGCCGCCCCATGCCCACGCAACAACTGAAAGAGGCCCGTTTCGGCTTGATCCTGCTGATGATGCGCCAGTAATAGGCAATCCCGTGGCCCAAGTATCGACACAAAGGCTTGATATCGCGCCACCCGCGCACTCGCTTCGAGACTCCCAGATAAGGCAACCTGAACCCGCTCACAAATCAATGGAATGGCGAAGCCCGCGCAGATTGCTTCACAATGCGCCTGCCAAGCATCTGCCTCAGGCTGCAGGCCGTGATTGATGTGGATCGCTTTGAGCGGCGGCCGGTTGGTCATATGAGCAACGCAATGCAAGAGCGCTGTGGAATCCAACCCGCCACTAAAGCCAACGATCAAGCAACCGACGTCGGGACCGGTGATCGCTTGAATCGATGTTTCAGGCAGCAGGGACATTCGCCTTAACCACCGCCACCCTGCTGATGATAGTCGAGCCCGACTCGATCCGGCCCGAACTGCGCCCGAAGACCATCGAGCAGCTCATCGCTCGGTTTCACCCGCCACTGATCGCCCAACTGCAGTTCTGCCGTTGCGCCTTCGGAGCAATAATCAATAATCACCGGGCATCCTGTTCGTTTTGGCTCCTGATGGAGACTTAATAAGCTGGCCAGGTTTTTAGAAAACTGCTCATCTAAACCCGCCTGATTGACCCGCACGGTCAGCCCTCGAAGTGACCGTTGGCGCGCCTCGACCAATGAAAAAACTTCTGTTGCGCGAACCCGCAACCCACCCGAAAAATCATCTTGGGCGACAGATCCTCGAACCACCAAGAGATTATCCTTACTGATTTTGTCTCGAGCCACTTCCAAAAGGTCAGAAAACACACCGACCTCAATCCGAGCAGTCCGATCATCCAGGGTCACAAAGACAATGGCGCCGCGCTGGGTTTTCATACTTCGCAAACCAACCACCCAACCGGCAAAGAGTTGTTCGCTTTGGCTTGCGCGCAAATCGCTGATTCGAGTACTGGCGAAATACTTTAACTCACTGCGATAGACGTCGATGGGATGCCCTGTTAAGTACAAGCCGAGGGCTTCTTTCTCCCGAGCCAAACGGCTCGCCATCGTCAGGACATTGCCGCTTTCGATTTGATCAATGCAAACCGGATCCGTTGAAACCGGCTCAAGCACGCCAAACAAGTCGGTATGACCCGCTTCTTGATTGCGAGCCGTTTGTTCCGCAATCTGCAGCGCCTCCTCCTGATGTTTCAGTAACCAGCCGCGACTGCCGTCAATGCCATCCTTGGCACTCGCGGCGTCCGGCGCCAAATGATCCAACGCACCAGCATGGATGAGGGCTTCGAGCGACCGCCGATTCAGTCGCTTAACCTCGACGCGATGGCAGAAGTCATACAGGTCTTTAAAGGCTTCGGATTGCCTGGCCTGAACCAACGCCTCTATGGGCCCTTCGCCAAGCCCCTTAATCGCCCCCAAGCCATAGACCAAATGCGTCTTGGATTGCGCCACGAATCGATGCGCGCCATTGGTGACACTCGGCGGATCCAGTACCAGCCCCATTTCTCGGCACTCTTCGACATTAATCACAATCTTGTCGGTGTTTTGCATGTCGGCCGACATCACCGCCGCCATGAAATCAGCGGGATAATAGTGTTTCAGCCAGGCCGTCTGATAGGCAACGAGGGCGTAGCAAACCGAATGGGGCTTATTGAAACCATAGCCTGCAAATTTCTCCATCAAATCAAAGATATAGCCTGCTTGTTGCTCTGAAACCTGATTATTCATTGCGCCGTCTACAAAAGCCTGCCGCTGTTTGGCCATTTCTTCGGGTTTCTTTTTACCCATGGCCCGTCGCAACAAATCTGCATCCGCTAGAGAATAGCCCGCAAGAATTTGCGCGATCTGCATCACTTGCTCCTGATACAGCATGACCCCATAGGTGTCCTGAAGGACCTCTTTTAAGCTGGGATGAAGATAATCAACCTCATCGAGCCCATGCTTTCGTCGAATAAAATCATCGGCGAGTTGTAGTGGCCCCGGCCGAAACAATGCAACCAACGCAACAATATCGGCAAACCGGTTGGGCTTAACCCGCTTCATGAGGTCCTTCATGCCGCGGGATTCGAGCTGAAACACCGCCGTTGTCTTGGCGGACTGAAGGTCCTGGTAAATCGCCGGGTCCTCCAAAAACAAGGTATCAATGTCGACTAAAGGCTCGCCAGCAAGCGTTAGACGCTGGTTAATACTTTTGACCGCGTTATCAATGATGGTCAGGGTTCGCAAACCAAGGAAATCAAACTTGACCAACCCGGCCTGCTCAACATCGTTCATATCAAACTGGGTCATTAACCCGCCGCCAGACTCGTCACTGTAGGTCGGTGAAAAATCTGTCAGCCGGGTCGGCGCGATCACCACACCACCGGCATGACGCCCAACATTTCTAGCAAGGCCTTCTAGTTTGAACGCCATTTCCATAATTTCTTCGGCTTCATCGCTTGCTCGAACGAATTCGGATAGAAGCGGCTCTTCTTCCATGGCCCGGGTCAGGGTCATACCCGGCTCAAAGGGGATCAGCTTGGAGAGCTTATCGGCGAGTCCATAGGACTTGCCTTGCACCCTTGCAACATCGCGAACCACCGCTTTGGCGGCCATGGTGCCAAAGGTGATAATTTGCGACACCGACTCATAGCCATACCGCTCGGTCACATGTTGAATGACGCGGTCACGGCCATCCATACAGAAATCGATGTCAAAATCCGGCAAGGAGACCCGCTCTGGATTCAAAAATCGCTCAAACAGAAGGTCGTACTCTAAGGGATCCACGTCGGTAATTTTTAGCACATAGGCCACCAAAGAGCCTGCTCCAGAGCCTCGGCCGGGCCCAACCGGGATGCCTTGAGCTTTGGCCCATTGGATAAACTCCATCACGATTAAGAAATAACCTGGGAACCCCATGCTATTGATGACATTTAACTCGAAGGCTAAGCGATCAAAATAGCGCTGTTGCCAGGCTTCCTCGGCTGGCTTTTTGGCGTCGCTAAATTTTTGGAATCGATCCTCAAGACCGGTTCTTGCAACTGTCTCCAAAAACCCTGCCATGGTCTGACCTTCCGGCACCGGGTACTCGGGCAAAAAGGACTCCCCCAGACGCAAGGTCACCGAGCAGCGGGTTGCGATTCGACGCGTGTTTTCGATCGCCTCGGGCAGATCCGAAAACAACTGGGCCATCTCATCAGCGCTTTTAAAATATTGGGCTTGGCTGTAGCGTTTCTCGCGGCGTGGGTCATCTAGCGCCCGCCCTTGATGAATACAAACTCGGACCTCGTGGGCCTCAAATTCATCCGCCTTCAAAAATCGAACATCGTTTGTTGCAACGAGCGGCAGACCCAGTTTAATCGACAACTGAACCGCGCCCGCGACATGACGCTCATCATGGGTGCGGCCGAGTCTTTGAACCTCTAGGTAATACCCCTCTGGAAACAGTTCCTGCCAAAGCGTGGCGCGACGAGCGGCCTCATCGAACTGTCCGGACACAATGGCTTTGCCCACATCGCCGTCTGCAGCGGCGGACAGTGCGATCAGACCCTCTGAATCGGCTTGAATCCAAGCCCGCTTTAAAATCATTCGACCGTTGTGATGATTCTCGGAATAGCCGCGAGACAGCAACCGACTGAGCGCTTTGTAACCCGATTGCCGCTGGGCGATCAGAACCAGCAGCGAAGGCTCTGCCGCAGGATCCAGATCCTCGACCCAGACATCGCACGCAATGATCGGTTTGATCCCTCTAGCGGTCGCCGCTTTATAAAACTTAACCAACCCGAAGAGGTTATTGAGATCGCTGGTTGCAACGGCCGGCATAGCGCCAGACCGGGTGGCGTCGATTAACGGTTTGATTCGGACCGTTCCGTCCACCAGCGCATATTCTGTATGTACGCGAAGATGAACGAAGGATTGGGTCATGACATCGAATCAACGTAAGAACGGACTGATCTCATCATATACGAGAAATCATCAGACAAAAATGTTTCCCCCTCAGCGGGACCGTTTTGCGCTGAATTAATCGATCACCTCAAAGGTCAAGCCTGCGTTTTTGATTAACCGGGTAATCAATTCAGGACCCATGGCGACGGCCGGGGTCAAGATGCCGCCAGGTCCATCTAACGGGTCTCGAGCTAGACAAACAGCGGCCTCGGCAATCATTTTGGCTGTGCCGCCATAGCCGGGGTCTCGATCACCCGTCACCCGAACTTGAATTTGCCCTGAATTCGGACCCTTGGGTGTGGTGCCATGCAGAATAATCTCAAAAAACCCGGCCTCTCGTTTTGCACGATCTGGCCCTTCACCCGGCTTCGGCAAAAACCTCGCCAGTAAACGCCGCGTCGGACCCATCGCTGATAACAGCATGCCAACCCAAGTTCCGATCGAGGCCATTAGCGCTTTCAAAAAACCGGTCGGCCCAGCCCCGATCAACGTGCCCTCTTCATAGGCAAAGCCCGGCCCATACGGCATGCCTAACAAGGCATGACTGCGGCGCACGACTCGGGTGTTAATGCCGGCCATCACAAACGGGCCGACCCACTGGCCCAACACCTCGTCATAAAGCGGCGCCGCCGCCTCATTCTCATCCTGTCCTGTTACGGTATTGAGTGGATTCAGTGCATAAGGGTCTGCCAAAACCGTGAGCAATTGCGGATTCTCGGCAACCTCATCCATCATATTCAGCATGCTAGCAACCGTGCCACCACTGACACCGCCTGCGGCGCTGACCAAGCGATACTTAACTTGCTCTGCAGGCTGACCCAGGCGCTCTTGAATCGCGCCTTGCAGAAAATGCACCCCTAAATCTGACGGGATACTGTCAAAACCGCAGGTATGAACGATCTTCGCACCCGTTCGAACCGCCTCATCATGATGCGCATCAATCATTAAGCGCATCCATTGAACTTCACCTGTGAGATCGCAGTAGTGTGTACCGGATGCCGCACAAGCTGCCACCAACAGACTTCCATACAGCGCGTAGGGCCCAACGGTGCTGAGCACAACTCGAGTCTTGGCAACCAGGGCATCTAAGGCGGCTCGATCTGAGCCATCCGCAAGCAAACAAGGCACCTTGTCGCAGCCGACCTCGTCAATGACCGCTTTGAGTTTATCGGCATCCCGGCCAGCAATGGCCCAGGTCAATTGATCGGTCTGATTGCCGTAGGTCTGATGTAAATATTCCACAACGATCTTACCCGTGAATCCCGTTGCGCCCCACACGATGACGTCGAATTCTGTTGGGTTTGCGTTCTGATCGTCCATGACTGCCTCCAGCGATGATTGGTTCTTATTTTTTACTCGCCCAGTATACGCTTTATCAACCGTCGACGGCGCTTATCGAGTCGTGATTCTCGGGTGCATGCTTTTCAGAGCGGCAACCCAGTCCGCGAGGACCGCCTTCATCATTTTGCGTGAGTGATCTGAGCAACCAGACCCAGAATGCCTGCATACTGGGTTCAGCATGCGCCCTTTCGAAGTCAGTCAAAGCAGCCGCTTTTGCGACCATTTCGCTGATCTTAAAAACCGACTACAGTGTCACGGTGATATCTGATCTGCCTAGGGAGGCTCTCGATGACAGCGCTGACAACACAAGAAAGCTGGACGCTCACGAAACCCTCGGTACGCGGCGCCTCCGGCATGGTTGCAAGCCAACACTATTTGGCCACAGAAGTTGGTGTGTCGGTTTTAAAAGACGGCGGCAACGCCATTGATGCGGCCATCGCAACCGGGTTGATGCTCGGTGTGGTTGAACCTTGGATGAGTGGTTATGGCGGCGGTGGTTACCTGCTGGCTTACTTGAAGGCAGAAGACCGGGTTGTTCAAGTCGAGTTTGGGATGCGGGCACCCTTTGCCAGCAATGCCTTGGATTACCCCCTCGCCGATGATGGCAGTAACAGCAGTGATGCCTTCAATTGGCCCAAAGTTATTGATGATCGAAACATTCATGGCCCCTTGGCGGTCGCCACACCCGGCTATCTCAAGGGCATTGAACTCGCAGCCCAGAAATTTGGCAGCCTGCCACTCAAAGCGTTGATTGAACCCGCCCGGCAGCAGGCCCTGCTCGGATTACCCATCGATTGGTTCGCCAGTCAAAAAATCAACCAGTTTGCCCGAGGACTGCGAACTTACGAGGGCACTCGATCGGTTTATTTAACCGATGGCTTGCCGCCAACCGCTGATCTAGAAGGACGATTAACCTACCTGCCCTTACCCAACCTCGCCACAACCCTTCAGGCTGTTCAAGATGAAGGCAGCAACGCGTTTTATAATGGCGCGCTGACGCCGCACATTTTGCAGGATCTTCGCGAGGCTGGCAGCAAGATCACGGCACAGGACCTAGCGCAGTATGAGGCAATCCTGAGCGCGCCGTTGCACAGTCAATATCGCGGCCATGACATTTTTAGCGCGGGGGCCCTTACGGCGGGGCCAAGCCTAATCCACGCGCTGAAAACCTTTGAAACGATGCATCCAGACCTTGCAGACTTGCCAGATGCGGCGGCTTACCTTGCGATGGCGAAGGCCCTTCAAAAGACCTATTCCAACCGACTTGAGAACCTTGGCGAGGGTCAATTAAGCGGGAGCACCACGCACATTTGCACGGCAGATTCAGCCGGCAACCTCGTCAGTTTTACCCAGACCATCATGTCGGCTTTTGGGGCGAGGATCTTACTGCCAAATTCAGGCATCCTAATGAATAATGGCATGATGTGGTTTGACCCGAGACCCGGCGGGCACAATAGCGTTGAAGGCGGCCGCAGGCCGCTGTGCAATATGTGCCCAACCCTAGGTCGCAGCCAGAACGGCAACTGGTTTGCGGTGGGCGCTTGCGGCGGACGAAAAATCTTTCCCAGCGTGTTCCAATTGGCGATCTTCTTATCCGACTATGGCCTGTCTGTGGAAGACGCGGCCCACCAAGGCCGTATCGACGTCTCCGGGACCGACCTGGTCACGCTAATGACCGACTTGCCCGACGATATTCGAGCGCATTTACAGCAAAATCTAAGCCAGACCCGAGTTCGCCCCAACGGCGTCTCACCGAATCATTTTGCTTTACCACAAATCGTTCAAAGATCGCCTAACGGCGAACTCGAAGGCGCCTGTTTTATCCCGTCTCCACACGCCAAGGTCTCAGGGTTCTAACGGCCCAAATTCAGCAACGAGCCATTCAGCGAAGGCCAAGCTCAAGCGATTTAAGGCCGCAGGCTCAGAGTTCGTGAGAAACACGAGGCCCGATTCCGAGGCCCGATGGAAAATCATCTCGCTGCGCATCCCCCGCAAATAACCGCCATGATGTGTAAAGCCATCCAGGCCTGAAAACGCAAAGACTCGCCAACCCAAGCCGTAACCCACCTTGCTGATTCGATCATCGTTAGGATAGTGATTGTCCGAACGTTCATTGGCGATATAGCGAGATTGTAAATTTTTGAGTGGCGCGAGCGGAAGACCTTCAATCAATCCCAAATGAGCCAAAAGCCATTGCTGCATATCGGCAATACTCGCGTTCACGCCCGCGGCTGGCGCCACTTTGTAGTACCGTTGATTTCGAGGGATCACGACCCATCGCGTCTGATGCAGAACATGCGCGCTCGCTAACTGCTCATCCACCCGTGCAGAAGTTCCGACCGATGCCGTCTTCATGTTCAGCGGCGCAAACAGCCTTTGTTGGGCAAACCTGGCATAAGACATCCCGGTCGCTTTGGTCAGCGCGTCTCCGAGAAGACTAAACGCGACATTCTGGTAGCTGTAGCAGTCCCCTGGATCACAGATAAAGGGGACTTGCTGCAACCGACTCAGGATGTTTTTGTAACTTACGACATCCTCGACCAGGTTGGTATAAGCATGCGGCATCAAGCCCGAGGACTGGTTGGCGAGGTGAAACAGCTTGAGCTTTTTGGCGCGCTGAGCATCGCTCCAGTTAAGCTCGGGCAACAGCGTCGTGATGGACGCGCCCCAATGCAATTGACCCTCATCGACAGCCAAAGCAATGGCCGTCGCGGCGAAAGACTTGGACAAACTGGCTAATTGGAAGACCGTTTGCTCTGAAACGGGCCGAATATCATCCATCGCCTGGAATCCATGCAGTATCAATGGCCTGACCTTGCCTTTGATAACCAACACCGCCGCCGCACCGGGTAGGGGCTCAGCCTGCTCCCAGATCAGGGCTTCAAGCACCTGAATCGAGGCTTCGAGGGTTTCCTCAGAAGCCCGTACACTTTGAGTCGGGGCACTTTGAGCCGGGGCACTTTGCGCCAGCGCACTCTGAGTCAGGGCGCTTTGGGTCAGCGCGCACACCAACCCCAATAACCGCATCGACTTTCGCCAATGGCCCCGCACACCCCGGGAAGATGATTGCTGTCCGCCCGCTCTGTTTTTCGTCAAAGCTAGCGATCGGCTACGCTTTACCGCTACTATCTTCCTCGTCGACAGCAACACACCAAGGATTGTCACAGTGGGACTGATTGTTTTCGGGGTAGGATTTGGGTTGATCATGGGTACCGGACTTTTCTTTTTGGTCATACTGCCATTGCGTCGGGAGCGGCAAGCCTCACGCTCAACCAAATTGCAAGCTGAGCAACTCCTTGAAATAAAAGACCCGATTGATCCGAATGATTAAGCGCTAAGACCCTTCGCTCAAAACCAATGAGACCTCAGCCTGATTTTGATCGAACCCGATCACGGGCGACTCGGTTGACAAATCATCAGGACTCGGCGTCGCAAGTCCTGATTCCGAAATCTTTGCGGTCACTGTGATTTGATCAAAATCGGCAATGGATAAACCCGCCATCATGGCCATCGACTCGTCTAAAACAACCTGCAGCGGCAGATCTCCCCCTTTGCGCTTCACCACAGCAAGGGGCATGGGCGGACCCGAGACCGCCTTGGCAAACACATAGAGGGTTGACTGCGGTTTAATATCGAGGTTGGGGTCTGCCGTCACCGTCACGAGCACGCGCCGAAGGGTCCCGGGCGGCGTGGCATCTTTGCTGGCAGCACTTGCTTGATCAGTTTCAACCGACTCGAGCGCCTCGGGTAATCCGCCCAAAACGGTCGCAATCAGCGTTGCCCGTTCCCCATCGGCAAAACTGAGTGCCCGTTCAAAAAACAGTTTCGCGCGGGCCGTTTCACCACGCTTGAAGGCTTCCATGCCTAATATTTCAAGCAGCGAGACACTATTGGGTTTGAGTTTGACCGCACGCTCAAACAAAACTTTGAGATCTTCACTCAAAAGACGTCCCTGCTGCAGATAACGTGACTCTGCCAAGGCAACGGCTAGGTCACCATCTTCGGGATACCGGGCTGCCAGTGGCGTAAAGATGTCTACGGCGCGATCGAAATTGCCAAGGGTGAGCTGTAATTGGCCCAGGTAAAAGCCAACCTGTTCATTGTCCGGCGACAAAACTCGGATCGCGGCGAGTCCGCTCACCATTTCTTCTAAATCCGCCTTCGACCTGGGTTTATCCCGGTTCTGCTGCAGGCTTTCGGTAAAGGTGAGCTCCGTGAGTGCCCCTTGCGACCATCCGATATCGCCGTACCAGAGCGTGCTGACCAACATCAGAAAAACCAAACTCATGGCAAACACGCGCTTTGACCCAAAAGCTGCGCCTTGAACCGGCGCTCGCGCATCACCCACCGCCAGGAGCGGCCCAGCATCTTCCAAGAGCACCAAAGATTGATCTTCAACCTGCCCCGTATACTCCGCCTCGGTAATATCCCCGGCGGTTAAAGCCTGCGCTAATTCTTGCAACCGTTCTTCATGTAGCTGCAGATTGCCTTCGGCCTGCGCCCTGGACCCTTCGCCCACATGTTTAACCGACCACCAAAGCGGCAACACAACAAACACCGATGCTAAAAGCAGGAGCCCAACGGCCGATAACCAAAAAAGACTCATCATCGATCCATCAACCGCTTAAGGCTTGCTCGGTCTGAATCGGACAACCCATGCCTTATCTTGCGGGACGACGCGCCCATAGACCACCAAACACTCAGGCCAATCAGAACCAAACCAAATGGACCGAGCCACAGCAGCCAGGTTTTTGCCGTCCAGCGCGGCTCATAAAGAATGAAATCGCCATAACGCTCAAACATAAACTGCTTCACTTCGGCATCGGTTTTACCCTCAATCAGTAGGCGTCGCACCGTTGCGCGCAAGTTTTGAGCGATCATCGCGTCCGATCCCGCCAGATTGGTGTTCAGGCACTGCGGGCACCGCAACATTGCAATCAAGTCGTAGTAACGTGCCTTGATCGTCTCATCCGGAAACGCTGTCGCTTCAATCGCGGCCAAACTCGGCGCACTTAAAACCCAGAACAAGCACCCGGCCAACGCCCAGCGGCCCATCATGATGCATCCTTTAAATTTTGAATGAGCGGCGCGAGGGTTTCTTCAAACACCTTTTGGGTGACCACCCCAACGTGCCGATAGCGGATGATGCCGTCTGCATCCACGACAAAGGTTTCAGGCGCACCATAAACCCCTAAATCGATCGCCAGAGTCCCGGCTTGATCGACGATATGGAACGCGTAAGGGTCACCCCAGCGCTCTAACCAGGCGCGCGCCGCGTCTGAGTCATCATTGTAATTCACCCCAATAATGCGCAGACCCGTTGTTTCAAAAATTCGAGTGAGCTCCCCATGCTCTGCAATACAACTCGGGCACCAAGTTGCCCAAACATTGAGCAACGAGACTTCACCGGTTAGATCCGCCGCGGTGAGCGCTTGCTCCGCCTGCAACAAGTTCGGCAGCTCGAAATCGGGCACCGGGTCGTTTAGTTTTTGCGAGGGCAAAAGATGCGGGTCTGACAATTGAAAGCCAAACCAAAGCAGCACCACGATGCCTGCAAACACGATAACGGGAATCAACACACTTTGTTTAGCCATGCGTTGGCTCCACACTCGGGGCTGCAGGCGTCTGTCGCGTTCGGCGCGCAATCGGCGCCCGATAACGGCGATCAAAAATCGAAAGCACGCCACCCAGCGCGATCAAAATGCCCCCGATCCAAATAAACCGAACCAAAGGCTTAACGTGCACGCGAACGGCCCAGGCGCCATTTTCTAGCGGCTCACCCAGCGCAACATAGATATCCCCTAACCATCGCACCTGAATATCCGCTTCGGTCATGATCGATTGACTGGCAAGGTAACGCCGCTTTTCCGGAAACAACGTGGTGATGGATTCACCTGCCCGCAACACCTCAACGCGCCCTCTATCGGCGACATAATTCGGGCCTTCGACATTATCCGTTCCATAAAACCGCACGTCATACGCGCCCACTTGAGCCAAATCACCCGGCGCCATGTACAGATCGGCCTCTTCGCTCAGCATCACCGTTGTCACGATGCCAAGGGCCGTGACCGCAATGCCAGCATGACCTAAGACCATGGCATAGACGGCCAGAGGTTGCTTGAACAATCGGCTGAACGGATTCGATTTTTGCCGCACGCGCCGATGCAGTTCATGCCCTAAATTCAGCACGATCATAAACGCGAGCCAGGCAACCCCAATGATCCAAAGCTTCAACGGCCCCATCGCAACCGAGACCCCAACCGCCGCGACAACGGCAATTACTGAGAAGACGCCCTGCCCAGCGGTCAACCGTGATCGCTCGGTTGCCCACCATCGGCTGCGATGACTCAAAACCATCAGCGCCATGAGCGCCAGCATCAGGGGTACAAACACCGCATTGAAATACGGCGGGCCTATCGAGATTTTGTCGCCGCCTGTCAGCGCTTCATAACCTAAGGGATACAGCGTGCCAAGCAACACCACGGCTGCACTGACTGTGAGCAGTACATTATTACCCAGGATAAAGCTCTCTCGTCCCGAGCGTTTGAAGGTCACTCGACTGCGCAGATCCCAGGCCCGCGCGCCATAGAGCAACAAAGACCCGCCAATGACCAGCACCAAAAATACCAAAATCGCAGCGCCACGCTCTGGGTCCACCGCGAAGGCATGAACGGACGTCAGAACGCCGGAACGCACCAGAAACGCCCCCAGCAAACTAAACGAAAACCCGAAGATCGCCAGTAACACGGTCCAAGACTTGAACACACCGCGTTTTTCGGTGGCCGCCAGAGAATGGATCAAGGCGGTTGCGATCAACCAGGGCACAAACGAGGCATTCTCAACCGCATCCCAAAACCACCAACCGCCCCAACCCAGTTCGTAATAAGCCCACCAGCTCCCAAGCGTAATGCCCATCGTCAAAAACGCCCACGCCAAATTCGTCCAGGGGCGTGACCAGCGCGCCCAACTCACATCCAAGGTATTACCCCAGAGGCTGGCAATGGCAAAGGCAAAGGGTACCGACAGGCCAACATACCCCATGTAGAGCAGTGGTGGATGCACGATGAGCCCAAAATCCTGGAGGAGCGGGTTCAAGTCCGCGCCCTCGGCAGGATAAAATGGCAACGCGCGCTCAAACGGGTTCGAGGTCAGGAGTAAAAAGAGATAAAAGCCAAAGCCTAACGCCGCCAGGCAGATCAAAACCCGCGCCCGCATATCGACGGTTAACGGCGCTGAAAACCGAGCGACCATCATGGTCCAAATCGACATCACCAGGGTCCACAGCAGAAATGACCCTTCGTGGGCGCTCCAGAGCGCCGACACCTTAAATTGCAGCGGTAACCGGGTATTAGAGTGATTCGCGACATACGCCACAGAAAAATCATCCGTCACGAAGGCATAGATCAGCGCCAGAAACCCAAGTAGCGTAAAAACAAAGACGCCGTAAGCAAGGCTCACGGCTGACGCCAAAAGCTGCGAGTTGTTCTGCTTTAAGCCAATGCTTGGCAGCACAACTTGCAGAAGCGCCAGCAGGCACGCGATCACCACACAAAAATGGCCGAGCTCAACAATCATGGCTGCAAAGCATCCTGCCGCGTCGCGTCCAACGCCATCGCGACTTCAGGCGGCATATACTTTTCATCATGCTTGGCGAGAATCTCTTCCGCAAAAAACACGCCATCCTTGCTCAGCGTGCCGGTTGCGACGACCCCTTGGCCTTCGCGAAACAAGTCGGGAAGGATCCCGGTGTAGCGAATCTCAAAAGCGGCGCCGGCTAAATCCGAGACAGTAAAAGCGACCTCAAGCGACGCGTCAGAACGCCGAATTGAGCCGACTTCAACCATGCCGCCGGCTCTGACTCGGGCCCCAAGGGGCACCTCGCCCGCAAGGACCTGTACCGGTGTGTAAAACAAATTAATATTGCTGTTCAATGCTTTCAGAACGAAGGTCACCGCCAGGCCTAACCCGCAAACCAGGGCTAGAACGAGCAATAACCGATTCCGTCGTTGCGGCTTCATGACACCCAATTTCATAGGTCAAACTTCGCTTTGCCCTGGACCAAATGCTGCCGCCGCAACCAAGATCGATGACGACGCGCCTCGGTCAATAGCAGCCCCAATAGGGTCAACCCCGTTAACCCATAAGAGGCAAAAACATAGGTGGCGTAACCACCCATTGCTAAGAAGGCGGTTATTGTCTCAAAGCTCATTGTTTCATCATCTGCTGGACCCAATCCGATCGCACTTCTCGTCTTACGATTTCATGACGCAAACGAATCAACCAAGTTAGAAAAAACCAGCAATAAAATCCAACAACCATCACCAGGAGCGGCCCCCACATCGAAAACGGCATTGCGGGCGCCTCGGTGAGCGTGAAACTTGCCGGCTGATGCAGGGTAAACCACCAATCAACGCTGTACTTTATGATTGGCAAGTTAATCAGCCCAATCACCGCTAGGACCGATGCGGCCCGGCCTGCCGTCTGGCTTTGACCCGCTGCATTTCTGAGCGCGAGCACCCCAGCGAACAAAAAAAACAAGATCAGGGTCGAAGTTAAGCGCGCATCCCACACCCAATAGGTTCCCCACATGGGTTTGCCCCAGAGTGACCCGGTTGCAAGTGCTAAAAGGGTTATGCAGGCGCCAATCGGGGCCACCGCTTGAACCGCTGCATCCGCAATCTTGAGACGCCAAATTAAGGAAATAAGCGCCATGACCGCCATCATGGCATAGCTTGATTGCGCCAAGATCGCTGCCGGCACATGGACATACATAATTCGAACGCTTTCGCCTTGTTGATAATCGGCAGGCGCAATCAACAAGCCCCAGAACACACCGGCGCCTAAAATCAACCCGCTCGCCAACGCCAAAACGGGTATCAGCGCGCCGCTGCGATGGTAAAAAAACTTTGGGCTACCCCATTGGTGAAACCAACGCCACACGATCGATCTACCTTAAAATTCTCAGCGCCAATTGTAACAGATCTGTCGCCACAGGCTTAACGACTAACCGCTATTTTTGCGACTATGGCCGTCGCAAAGGGCAAGGTCACAAGCGATAGACACAGCAAGGCGGCCAACATGTAGCCATAAAAGGCCTCGCCCCCAGTCGTCGCCCACTGGGTACCAAGGATCAAGGTTGGCACCAGAAATGGGGCGATCAAGATTGGCAGCAACGCACTGCTTTGATTCAATCCAACCGTCAGCATGGCGCCCAAGATACAAAACAAACTTAAAATCGGGGATCCCAGAACCAGTGAGGCCATCAGCCAAACAATGTTCTCCGAGGTCATCGCAAGCATCGCGCCCAGCACGGGGGCCATCAGCAGCAACGGCAGGGCGCAACTGACCCAATGCGCCATACTTTTGACCAAGCACACCCACCACAAGGGGTAGTGGCTCAGCACCATTTGCTCCAGACTGCCATCTGCGTAATCGCTTGCCAGGCTTTTATCCGCCGCCAGCAAGCACGAAAGGAGCATCACCACCCAGATCAAACCAATCCCCAGAGGTTCCAGCTGGTCAGGGTCTGGGGTAATCGCCAACGGAAACAATGTAATGACCAATACGGCAAACATCAGCGACTGAATTGCCCCAGCCGGAGACCTGAGCATGATTTTTAGCTCTCGAAGCAACAGCATCATGATTCGGCCTTAAGGCGCAATTGCGTCGCGGACGCAAACTCTGGGATGCCCTGGTGACTACTGAAAATCAGGATCCCGCCGGACGCAAGATGCGCTTGACAGACCTCGGACAAGACAGAGCGTCCTGGTGCATCCAGGGCACTGAAGGCCTCATCCAGCAGCCATATCCGGGCCGAGGTCAGAATCAAACGCGCCAACGCCACGCGCTTCTTTTGGCCTTCGGAGAGAGCGCTGCAGGGCTGATCCAGTTCAGCGGACAGCTGAAACCGCGCTAAAGCAGCCGTTAACAGCGCTGGCGTCAGCTGGATTTCGTTGAGCTTGAGCAAAAATTTTAAATTTTCAATCGGCGTTAACTGATCATTCACCGCATACCGGTGACCCAGGTAGAGGATCGCTGCTTTGTCCTCAGTGATCACCCGACCGTCGTAATCTTCAAATAATCCAGCCAGAATTTTAAACAAGGTTGTCTTACCCGAACCATTTTCACCGACGATTTGCAACGCCTGGCCCGGCAGGGCAGTGGCATTCAAGTCTTTGAAAAGATAACGATCTTGGCGAAAGCAGCTTAAGGATTCGATCTGCAGCATCTGGCTTTCTCTTGACTCATGGGGTCAGTATACGATGAGATGCGCGAAATGTGATCCAAGATCATGGGAAGTTTCGCGTATACTGGCGGCTCCATTTTGTGAGTAATCTCCATGTTGTTTTCCAGCGCGACCATTTTAAGTTTCTCAGACACCCTACCGGAACACTTTGACGCCTTGCTGGCCAATGAAGCCTTCGAGCCGTGCAGCTCATTCAGTCAAAGTACTTTTGGTTGGGTCTCACCCCTACCCGATGGCTTCACCGATCTAACCCGTCAATTTGGTAATCGTGTTTTATTTTGCGGAAAACGCGAAGAAAAGGTGATTCCAACCAGTGCCCTGCAAGAACTCATCTCTGAGAAATCGAATCACTGGACAAGCCTCGAAGGCCAAAAGCCCTCCTCAAAACAGCGGCTACAGTTCAAAGAAGCAGCCCTCAGTGAGCTGTTGCCCAGAGCGCTGAGTAAACATCGACGAATACTCGGTTACATCGATCCAGCCGCCGGGCTCCTGGTCATCAATAGCGCGTCCGCGACCGACGTCGACACGTTTTTAAATTACCTTCGGATGACCCTTGGCACGCTTGCTGTCACCCGCATCGAATCCAAGCAGTCGGCCGGTCAATTGTTCACCCAATGGTTGAAAAGAAATCAGCCGCCACCCGGATTCGAGCTTGGCAATGCTTGCGACCTCTTTGACCAAGAAGACGGATCCAGCATTACCTGTCGAAAGGTCGCGCTTCAGAGCAAAGAGATTCTGGCCCACATCGACACGGGTAAGCTCTGCAGCAAACTCAGGCTGACCTGGGATCAGAGCCTGTCGTTTACCCTGGATAAAGACTTGGTTCTGAGCCAGATCAAATATGAGGCGCTCACCGAGCAAGCTGACGACTTAGACGGGCTTGAGCCAGAAATTGCGGCGCTTGCGGAACTGGATGCACAATTTGCACTGCTCAGCCAGGAACTCGCCCAACTTTACCCCAAGTTAATTTCCGTTTTTAAGTAAACAAGGCCAAGCGGCTGGTCCACCTCACGCTTTGAGGCCTTTAAGCGCCAATTGTTTGGAGCCCACCAAGGCCAGGGGCACAATGAGCACACAGGCGCTTAAGTAGACCAGCCAAGACCACCCAAAGCTAAACAAGAAAAACCCGGAAGACAGGGCCGCAACGGCCTGCATTGCAAAGACAATGAAGTCATTGCAGGCCTGGACCTTGAACCGTTCATTGGCTTCATAGGTTCGAGTCAGTAAGGCCGTCCCGCCTAAATACATAAAGTTCCAGCCAATCCCTAGTAGCACCAGCGCCCACCAGTAATGCATGAGGTGCCGACCCAAAAACGCAACAGCCAAACACAAGATCAAGACCCCCGCACCCGCCGTAATCATGCGAGAAGGCCCGTAGCGGTCTAATAAAAAGCCACTCACCAACGAGGGTAAAAACATCGCCATAATATGGCTTTGAATGACCCAGGCAGTATCAACCAGACTGAATTGATCAAAGTGATGCATCGCAACCGGTGTCGCCGTCATTAAAAGACTCATGATGCTCCAGGCGGCCACTGAGGCCGCAATCGCAATTTTGAAATCCAGTTGTTGCGCAATTTGCCACAAAGACCGACCGCCCGAACCTCCGACTTCTGGCTCACATCTCTCCGGAACATAGAAGGACAAGACCATTCCAGCGCCCGCCATTAGGACTGATAAGCCTAAAAAGGATCCCGCATAGACCGCATTCGGCACCAGGTCCTGCAAAAGGGTTGCCGTTTTAGGCCCAAGGTAGGCGGCCACCACCCCGGCTAACATCAAGACGGATAACGATCGACCAAGCCGGGCAACCGGGACGGATTCCGCAACCGCAAAGCGGTACTGCTGCACAAAGGCGTTGTGGCTACCAATCAGAAACGTCGCACCACAAAGCAACCAAAAAGCACCCGCCTGTATCGCAAAGGCCGCGAGCAACCCAGCGACCACCGCGTAGCCCGACGCAAACAAAAAGCCGCTACGTCGACCAAACCGCCGCATGATAAAAGAAGCTGGAATGGTCGAGGCGGCCGTTCCAAGAATCATCAAGGCCACCGGCAGGGTTGCCAGTCCTGGCGTTGGCGCAAGTTCGGCGCCAATAATGCCGCCGAGCAAAACAACGATTGGGGCACCGGTCTGCGCCATACAGGCTGCGAGGGTTAACACCACCAAAGTCCGGTTCATCCAAGCTCCTTAAGATTTGACCCAAACGCATCAAGGCGCTGGCTAAAACCAGCCGTTCCATTGAGGGGTTGCCAGAGTATGTCGGGATTGCTGGTTTGAGTAAATGTGTGTGACGTGGTTCAATTTCGCTCGAGACAGGAGATCGATCAACATGCTGCATTTAAAGGACCCGTCATCGTCAGAAGCCAACCCCCTCGACTTGGTTATTGTTGGCGCTGGTTTTGCTGGACTCTACGCGCTGCAACGAGCACTCAGTAGCGACCGGACTGCGGTTGCCATTGAGCGTGGCGGTGATGTTGGCGGCACCTGGTACTGGAACCGATATCCTGGCGCCCGATGCGACGTCCAAAGTATGGAGTACTCGTACTCCTTCAATGATGCGCTACAACAGAACTGGTCCTGGACCGAACGCTACGCCGCCCAGCCGGAAATATTACGGTACGCCAACCATGTTGCGGACCGATTCGAATTACGACCCCATATTCGATTCGAGACTTTGGTCGTTGCGATGACGTTTTTAGAAGCAACGGGACTCTGGCGAACTGAAACCAACTCTGGGGAAATTTTCTTCAGCCGCTTTTGCATTATGGCAACCGGGTGTCTCTCCTCAACCAATCTTCCAGACTTTGTCGGTCGAGACGACTTTCAAGGCGAGGCTTACCACACGGGCACCTGGCCCCATGAACCGGTGGACTTTACCGGCAAGCGGGTTGGCATTATCGGCACCGGCTCCTCGTCAATCCAATCCATTCCGATCATAGCGGCCGCTTGCGCGCATTTAACCGTGTTTCAAAGAACGCCCAACTACTCCATTCCTGCTCACAATGGCCCGATAGACCAAGACTATGCGCAGGAGATCAAAGCGCATTACGAGGACTTCAGAGGGCTGAATCGCCAAATGTTTGCTGGCTTTGGCGCCCACCAATCCCGCTGGGAGGACTCGGTCTTTGATCTCGATGAACCCGAGCGCAAGGAGCGCTTCGAAGCAAGATGGCAAGAAGGCGGACTTGGGTTCAGTAGTAGCTTTAGCGACACGGGGAGCAATCTTGAGGCCAATCAAATTGCCGCAGAGTTCGTCCGCAATAAGATTCGGACCCTCGTGAGCGATCCCGAGACCGCTGAACGGCTCTGTCCGGATCAGGTTATCGGCTGCAAACGGGTTTGCGTTGACACCAACTACTACGAGACTTACAACCGTCCGAACGTTGATCTGGTGAGTGTCAAAGATCATCCGATCGAGCGCATTACCCCAACGGGCTTGATCACCAACGGCACCCAGTATGACTTTGATATGCTGATTTTCGCGACTGGGTTTGATGCCATGACCGGCACCCTCCTAAAAATCGACATCCAAGGTCGGGCCGGTATGACCCTTGCTGAGACATGGTCTGCAGGACCGAAAACCTATTTAGGCTTGGCAATTAACGGATTTCCGAACCTCTTTACCGTATCGGGCCCAGGAAGCCCCTCTGTGCTGTCGAACATGATTGTCACGATCGAGCAGCACATTAATTGGATTATGGATTGCCTGGACACGATGAAACAGCAGCAAACGAGAACGATCGAAGCCACCGCTGAGGCGGCGTCAAACTGGGTCGAATCTGGCAACGCCATCGCAGCCGGGACCTTGTTTCCAACCTGTAACTCTTGGTATCTCGGCGCTAATGTCCCCGGAAAACCCAGAATCTTTATGCCCTATGTTGGCGGTTTTCCGAGCTATGTGGCGATCTGCGAACAAGTCAAAAACGAGGGGTATCAAGGCTTTGTTTTTTCAAAATAACTTGTTTAAAACTCGATGTAGGCCGCAGCCAAACAGTGCCTGGGTAACCTTGCAATGATGGGCGCCTTTGATGCGGTGTTAATCCTTGCTGGTGACGCTGACCGCAACGCGCCAACCCTTGCCTGCCTGGCCGATCAAGCTGCAGAGGCCTTTCACACAGGCTTAACCAGCAGTCTGATTAGCACGGGTTGCTGTCACCACACCCTTGATTTGTTTCCGGGCAGAACCGAGGCCCAGTGCTTGCGCGACCTCTTAATCGAGCGTGATGTGCCGAGCAGCAATATCTTTACCGAAGAGCGATCGGCGGACCTTTTGGGCCGCATCCATTACGCCCAACAGCGACTCCTTGAGCCCTGCGCTTGGCACCATCTGCTGCTGCTTTGTCCGGGCGCCACGTCCGACAGGCTTCAAGCGGTCATCGAAACCTGTTTTGATGCGTCCTTTTCGATTCATTGGCCGGATACTTGCGCCGAGCCTTCGCGAAACCAGCGTCTGGATCTTGATGCATTGGTTCAACGCCAACTTGACCCCAGTTTTGATCCTGCGCGCCTTGAGGATGCGCTCAAGGCAGTCAAAGCACGTGGTCTACCCAGAGCGCTCACAGACGAAACCCCGTCTTAAGACCGGATTCGCGCATCGCGCTCGGCCTTGACGGACGCAACCCACAGCGCTGGTTCCACAACCGTGGGCCGAATCATCCGTGATTTTAAGGGGTTGTTTTTAGCGGGCTGTTCTCGGTCCGTCGAACCTTAATCCCATACGTTCAGGGCACCAAAATTCCTGGAATTACTCGGCCCCGCCTCGTCGAACTAGTGCGTGACACCGACCGTCTCGATCCCCTATGATTTTGCTTTTAAGGGAGATTCCGATGCAATCGATAACCTTACGCGTTGCCATAACCTTAACGGTGGTCGTTGCGGGCGCTTTTATTCAGATTCCAACCAGCTTCGCCGAAGAAATCCACAGATCCCTTGACCCGGCCGTCATGACCCGTGATGCGCACTTGGCCGCGCCCAGTGAGGCGACTGAAGAGACCATCATCATCAAGGTCGTTGACGAGGACGGCCTGCCAGCACCAGCCGAGCGGAAAATCAAAATTATTCGCGCCGGGTCGGCCAACGCACTGGATTCAACCGCCATCCATCGCCTTTTAAAAGAGGGCCTCGGCGACAAAACCCTACCGCCTGATGTGATGGCTAGGTTGCATGACGCGCTCAATCAAGACAACCCGCTTTCGGATATGAATGTCGATGTCATCGTCAATGATCAAGGCGGGCACCATGTCGTCGTTCGCGATTTCAACCCTTCAAAAGCGGGTATGGATCACAGGATGCGACCGAATCAAGGGATCCATTGGATGGAAAAAGCCCCGCCCGATGAAGCCGCGCCGCTCAATGAAAAAGCCGCTGAGTGTATTTTAAAATCACTCACGAAAGTCACCACAGAATCGGGCACGCGCCTGCTTCGAGAAGCCTGCCAGGCTGCCTACCCAGATGTCTCAAACTAGCGGGTTGCGATGCTTAGGTGAGGTCAATCATAACCTTGCCAACAACCTCACGATCGACGATGAGTTGATAACCCGCTTTGATGTCCTGAAGTGGCAGCACATGGGAGATGAAAGGTTTGATGCGATCCGCGGCCAACCAACGCATGAGGGTCTGCAATTGACGCTCTGCCTCGGCTGGCCGATGCTTGCGCAAACCACCCACCGTGTAGCCAATGACCGCGGCATCTTTTACTAATAGATGATTGGTCTTGGCCAGTGCCGGTCGACCGCTGGCAAACCCCACCACCAAAATCCGACCGAAGGGCGCAATACAGCGAACCGATTCATCAAAGATATCACCACCGACCGGGTCAAAAATGACATCAGCGCCCCGAGTTTCGGTTAATGCCCGAAGTTCAGATCGAAAGCCTTGGTCGCCGAGTAAAATCGTTTCAGCACCATACCGAGCAACCACCGCCTGTTTCGCCTCGGTACTGACGACGCCGATGACCCGAGCACCGATCTGCAGCCCAACATCCACAGCAGCAAGCCCAACCCCGCCTGCGGCACCCTGCACTAAAAGCGTTTCGCCTGGCCTCAATTGCGCCCGCTGCAACCCATCTATTGCGGTTTGATAGTTATTTCGAAAGGAGGCGGCAATCATTAAATCGATCCCAGCCGGTACTTTTGTTGCTTGGCTGGCCAGCACGGTTTGAAACCGGACACACCCGGTTGGAACCAACACGGCGTCGCCTTTCGAGTAGTGCTGAACCGAAGACCCAACCGCCACAACCCGGCCAGATGCCTCACCGCCCACAATAAAAGGAAATGGCGATTGAACTTGATAGTCGCCCGAGAACTTCACGAGATCACTAAACTGAAGGCCCGACGCGTTCAGCGCAATTTGAATCTCCGCGGGTCCTGGCGGCTTTGGATCCGGCATCGCTTGCACAACCAATTCCAAATGGCTACCCGAGCGAACACAAACCGCGGCCAAATTGGGCTTGTCTGGCGCAATCACCCCATCTTGCTCGTTGTTTTTAGGTGATCCAGCAGACGCTCAACCAGCACCCGAGTCATTTCGATTTTACTGAGCAGTTCAACCCGTCGCTCGATTGCCGGGCCGATATCGCCAGACGACCGCAAGCCGTCAATTTCTTGGCAACATCGGCTCAGCTCGACGAACCCCAGCATCCCAGCCGTTGGCTTCAAAGCATGCGCCACATCAACGACCTGTTCCGCCGAAATGACCCCCGCCTTCTCGGTTGTTAGTGCGCGAGTCAGGCTTGACTTGAATGCCTCCGTCAGCTCTATCGCAAGCTCAATCCCCATTTCCTCGATCAATAAGTCTACGTCAGGGTTAGAGCCTTCAGCGGAGGGAGAGCCTTCAGCGGAATAAGCGCCGTCAGCGGAATAAGCGCCTTCAGCGGAGGGAGAGCCTTCAGCGGAATAAGAGCCGTCAGCGGAATAAGAGCCGTCAGCGGAATAAGAGCCTTCAGCCGAATAAGCGCCTTCAGCGGAGGATTGCGCAACATCGCTTGCGCGACGCATTTGATTGGTGTCCTGC
>Ga0209091_10000360_pt1 | contig 44128 bp, 45 predicted proteins | sample ArcticOcean_MG_C_6_FD_187438 | JGI IMG/M metagenome (GOLD analysis project Ga0209091, IMG submission 187438) | Marine microbial communities from western Arctic Ocean - ArcticOcean_MG_CB8_128 (SPAdes) (version 2) | ecosystem: Environmental > Aquatic > Marine > Oceanic | place: Arctic Ocean...
TTTTAAAATATGCTAACAACATCAAACTTTTAAAATATTTTGTTTTAAAATATGCTAACAACATCAAACTTTTAAAATATTTTGTTTTAAAATATGCTAACAACATCAAACTTTTAAAATATTTTGTGACAATCACAGTTTAAAATATTTTGTTTTTAAAATAAATGATCAACAACCAACTTTTAAAATATAAAACAAAATATTATAACAAGACGTTATGATAACTGATTACAATATGCAGAAATTAACGCCTGCTTCTCTTCCTCCGTGTATGTATTCGACTTTTGTAGATTCTCCTTGGCCCACATAGGTTGTAGGTTCTTGTACCAAAAGCAAATGCGCTGATTTTCATCAACTGTCAAGTCAAATGCTGTGCACGGAATAATATGGTCTACATGCCAGTCCGAACGATTCTCCCAAGTCATGCCTTCGGTAAATTGAGACTCGAGCCATTCCTTCAGACCTTGGGGAGAGATGCCCAATAACTCGCTGGTAGAAGCGCATTTATTGTCGAGGCCGGCGGCTTTGACTGCATGTCGCATTCGGGCACGCAATCTCGATTTTATCGCGTACGTAGGGTCTGAATGATAACGTCCGCGTTGGTATTCGCGTTGTTGGGCGATAACTTTGGCCTTATTCGCTTGATAATATTCGACCTTATATTCACGTCTTTTGGCGCCAATTTCCACCTTGTTGTTTTGGTAATATTCACATTTTTTGGCGGCAATTTCCACCTTGTTGTTTTGATAATATTCGCGGCTTCTGGCGGAAATTTTGTTTTTATTTTGTTGACGCCATTTGCGTTCGTAGGCGGCAATTTTCTCTGTATGTCCTTGACGATATTCGCGGTTTTTGGCGGCCCGGCAAACCTTGCATTGATTTCTTTTTTTATAGAACAAGGCCACCGGTTTGCATGCATGACATGTGCTACATGTCTTTGTCGCGGCTTTGACCATGGTACTTAAACCTATTCATATAAAATACATTTATTTCACATATTCGCTACATATTCTTACTGATTACAATATGCAGAAATTAACGCCTGCTTGTCTGCCTCATTGTATGTATTCGACTTTTGTAGATTATCATTGGCCCACAGCGGTTGTAGATTCTTGTACCAAAAGCAAATGCGCTGATTTTCATCAACTAAATATTTAATGCCGTGCACGGAATAATATGGTCTACATGCAATTCCGAACGATTCTCCCAAGTCATGCCTTCGGTAAATTTAACGCAGTCTTTTTGTTGCAGATTGTCCCGCTTCCTCTTCGGCTTCGTCAATAAATAGTGTTGAAATGATATATAAAAGTTCGGCTTTTTATTTCAGTTGATGACGTCACAAACAACAGCCTCCTTACAGAATCAGGTTCGAATCCGTATCTTTCTTACCTTGTTATTGTCGGCATTTGTGCGACTTTTGCGCACCTATGCTTCCGCTTCTGTCCAGAACGCGACTGCCATAACTGAGTTGAGCTATTTTTTATATCTATTTATCTTGATTTGTTCGATGCTTCCGTTCCGCGCCTCTTGGATGGTGTCTCTCGTCGCTGCAATGACAGTTGCGGGGTTTGGTGGTTCATTTGTCATTTTGGGCACCATTTCAACGATTCGTTGTGTATCTGCAATGCACGCTGGGTGTATACAAGACCTTCCATCGTCGGCGGTGACGCTACTGTTTGGGTTATTGATCGTATTGGTGGATGTCTATCAATGTTGGACGATTTATCTCATTCTTCGGTATCCTAGTTTCGTGTCACACGGACTTCGTCGTATTCGTGTCTTGTTTGCTTGGGCCGCGCCATTTGGCTGGTTGGTTTCGGGTATATTGTTTTATAATTCGTCGTGGTCTTTTCTTTTTTCTGCACATTTGATTGGAGATCCAACACTGATTATCTTGGCAGGGACGGACGAAACTCTTCTTATTTGGATCTTACTGGTGGCGTTGGTCTTTTCTGACGTATTGGCTTTTCTTTCGTTGGATCGGACGAGGTTGGATGGTGGTTCGTTATTAAGGACTTGTATCCTTGTCCAGTTTATTTTTACGTTTAGTTCGATGGCAATGTTAATTTTTGGCGAATCTGCCCCGAAAGTCATGGGCGTGACTGCCAAGCCTATTGCGAATGCCAAAGATCGGGGCGAACAGATACCTGCGGAAAGCCAACTCCGTCATCGACCGGTGACAGTCAAACATTCTCACGAAAAGATTCTTCAGAAATCCCTGAAAAAAAAAATTGCGTTTTGAGTATAAATTGTGGCTGATGACAATTATAATGTCCGACGATGCTCCTCCAACCGGTACCGATGCTCCTCCAACTGGTACACTACACACGCATGGGATCAAGGGGGCGTATCCACAGTACGCTGAGACGCCAATGCCGGACCACGATGGTTACGACGCCGATTCTGATGCAGACGAAGGCGAAAAAGAGACGTCTGTATATTCCGGAACTCTTTATGTGTTATTTATTGCCATTGCCATTGCACATCTATGGACCGTTTGGACTTTGCGAACGGATATCAATATAGTGTTGGAGTATCAAAAAGAACACGCCCTGCAATACAAACATATTACATCATTATTGCAAAATATGAAACAGGTCCAATGGCAGATCGTTCCGGCTATAAATCCATAACGAGTAGAACTTTATTGGACTATATAGTTGCGCCGACATTGGAGAAAATGGTTCGCAAATCTAAGAAACGCCGTCGAGATCCCGCCCGTCCCAAACGTGCCATGACTCCTTTTTTGTATTACGCTTGTGAACAGAGAAATATTCTCAAGGTAAATGGGGATAAAATGACACTTCCAGACCAGTCGCGCTACATTGCGCAGCTTTGGAAAAATGTCTCCGATAAGGCCAAGTACATCGCACAATCCGAAAAGGATAAGGAGCGTTACCGCGACGAAATGAGTCGCTACGATCCACCCAAGAAGATTAAGCGCCCGCGTTCGTCGTATGCATTCTTTATGAAGGACAGGCGCCAGGAAATCGCGAGTGAACACCCCGATAAAAATCCCAGGGAACTTATGGTGGACATTGCCACTGTTTGGAAAACGATTTCAGAAAATGACAAGGCCAAATACAGTCAAATGGCGACCGAGGATAAACAAAGATATGCAGATGAGAAAAACGCAGAGCAAACTATTTAATACCAAATTAAAATAAAAAAACCATGTTATTCAGAAAATATCTAGCATTTGTACCGTCTACATTCCCCTGCATCTGGATCTGTCTTATATCTTGGTTTCTAGACCGACTTTTGGTTGAATTTGGTCACAGAACAAGCCCTTCCAAACTTTGCACACACAATGACCTTCAATATGTCAATATACATCAATGGTTGACCGGCATTGCAACATTCTTTCAAATTATATGGTCTATTCAGGCAAGAACACATCAGTTTAAACGCGAAGCTTCCCTAATGGGCATTCAATCGTATATATGTCATTTCCATATTTATATTCTACAAACCATCATCTGTGTCTGTTGGTCACTGGTCGTCGTGTGTCAATCGGATGTTTCGCCATGGCTGTGCATTGATTGGATATTAGATAACCGAGCATCTTTGACGTTAATGGCCATTTCAATCATTATAGGGTGTGTTCCTGTGGAAGCGTATCTATGGGATAGGAAATTACAGAATGCTCTTCGAGAAGAGTCGGAACCCTTTGAGATTTGAACACTATAAAAGTAAACCACCCATCAACAAATATGTCGGTGAACGAAGGAAAACTAAAGGTACAAAAGGTTTACAAAAAATATATAAAATGGAAAGAAGCCGCAGAAGCACTCCAAAACATTTCTGACACAATGCGGGACACACTGGACAACAAATATGATGAAATCCGGGACTTAACCGACCGTGCCACTGACGCAGAAAGACAATTAGCAACCATGACCGACACAAAGAACCAATTAGAGACAGCCATGGCGACCGCTAAGAATGAAGCTACAAAACGAAACACAGATTTCCAAAACATTATTGACACAATGCAGAAAACACTGGCCGACAAAGAAAAGGAAATCCAGGCCATAACCGAGCGTACCAATGACACAGAAACACAATTAGCAACCATGGCGACCGCTAAGAATGAAGCTACAAAACGAAACACAGATTTCCAAAACATTATTGACACAATGCAGGGAACACTGGACGCCAAAGATGAGGAAATCCATGACTTAACCGACCGTGCCACTGACGCAGAAAGACAATTAGCAACCATGGCCGACACAAAAAAACAATTAGAGGCAACCATGGCGACCAAAGAACAAACGTGTGAAGCAACAACAAAAGCCCTTAAAGACGAACTTGATGTCAAATCAGGCGCAGAGAGAGAATGTAACCAAGAAAATGCCAAATTCAGACAATTGGTGAGCGAACAAAACAAAACACTAAAAGCACTTGATGCACTTGAACTATCTGATGATGAGTCTGATGAGTCTGATGAATTATACAACACATCTACATTAAAATTTTAAATAATATATCTCACAATCCGTTCTCGACGAGAGTAAACGTGTTTCCGGAACTGGACGGTTTAAAATATAAAATATTAATATTCAATTGTAAAAAGCCCTATCTTCTAATTTTTATACCTTCGGAGCTCTTGAACCTAAAAATTTGGCTATCGTTTGCCATTTTTTCGCATTCACCGCGGCCATAACACATAGGTCATCATAATGTTTTGGACAAATAACGTGCACACCCCATACTCTTGTTCGGAGTATGCCAGAGTCATCGATGACATTTTTACAAACTCTTATCTTTTTGTCACCCGATACAAGGTCACAATCACCGAGTCCGGCCAAAAGACCTTTACAATAATGGAGTGGTGAGGATCCAATCTCCTCCAATCTCTTTCCATTTGCGGTATCGACAATTTTGTATGTTTTATTTGTTTTTGGATTTTTGTAAGCAGTGATGGTTTCAAAAATTTTTCCGGCAGGGTCACACTTTGCTGCGACGTTAACTTGACTATCAATGATTGTTTTCGAGGTCAGATTCTGTAGTTGTTGTTGGACTGCAGCAGTTCTGAGTTGCTGCAAGTTGATATTGACCAAAATATTATTTACTTCCTGAAGTTGTTTCCCTATATCCATTAATACGTCATGATCCTCTTCCTTCGCCTCCATCTTCACATCGTCTATTTTCAAAGATCTGTTATCATCATCGTCCCGATTGGTCCTCCCCAATTCTACTGTGACATCGGACGGTTCACTCTCGCCAACCTCGCCCAACCCGTCGTTGGCGCCGAACGACGATACAGGCCCGTCTAAACTTTCTCCATTTAAATTTTTGGGTTCGTCGTCGTCACTGGAACTATCCGAGTCGGAGATGTCCACCTCGACAGGGCCATTAACAGGATCGATTGGATCTTCGTCGGAACTGATTGAATCTTCATCGGGACTGGAATCGTTTTTGTTTTCTCCGACAGGTGACGGCGCCCTTAGAATTCTCCTAGTCGGAGGATTGACAGTGACAGTTGGATATCCTTTCAATTTATCCTTAATGTTACCAATGCGAAGTTGTAATATATTTCTAGCCGATTTTGCCCTGGAGCATTCTTTTGAGTTTGATGGATATATTTCTATTTTCTTTTTTTCAAGATTAATCATTGTATACGCTTCGTATAGTTCCTGAATTCTTTTCACCAATTTCTGAAGTCTTTTTGGTTTTTTCGCGGCCATGATCGCTAGCTGTTGTTCCGTCGGAAGCTTTGCTGCTACCAGCAATTCATTCATAGACGCGTCCTTCGAAACGTTTTCCCCTGCTACATGCAAATATAAATGTAAAAATGTTGCTAATTGTTGTACCGTAGACATTTAAAATATAATGTAAATCTTTTATAGTATTATTTTGTATATTAGTCATCGGCGCCAAATTTCAGTATGGCCATGTATTCTTTTTTGGTTAGTTTCCCATCGCTGTCTGTATCCGCTTCTGAAAATTTATGTGCTCGTTCATCTTTGGTTGCGCCTGGTCCTAGTGAGAATTGTTTAAATAGACATCGATGTCCTTTTTTCATTATTTCTTCAAAATCTTCTTTGGTAATGCTGTCTTTGTTACCAAACAAAATTTCTTCTGCCGCTGTCAGATCGCCATTTGCGCATTTTGCGGCGCGTTCTAATCTTGCGTCGGAGCGGCCAACTCTGGCCGCTCCAGAACGAATGGCTCTTCTGGTGGCTTTTTCGGCCGCTTTTCGAAGGGCTATTGAAGCCCTGGCTCGGCGACGCGCCGGGGGCGAAATGAAAGAAGCGCCAAGCTTTGCCTTTGCATTTTTGGCCGCTTTTCGAAGAGCTATTGAAGCCCTGGCTATGGATCTAATTTTGGGTTCTGGGTCTTCGAATTCGTCGTCGGAGTAGTTGTCGTCGTCTTCTTCTACATTAGTCTCCTGGGCTTTTAGAGATTCTAGCCTTGCCCTTGTTGCTCGGAGTTCTTCCTGTAACGCTTGGAGGTCCGGTGTTGTCAGTCCCTTTACAATTTTCTCCAATCTTTTAATTTGTGTATTTATTTTGTTGGGATCCGGGTCTATCTCGACGACAGGTTGTTTGGCAATCGACGCAATGTTGGAGGACATCTTTCGTAACCTTTCGAGTTGACTTTCTTGTTCACGGTTATACTGAGAGATGATTCGAGCATATTGTTGATGTTCTCTAAGATCCTCGGCGTGCCTGAGTAATGCGGACGCATCCGGCGCATTATTATCGGCCAATGCTTCTCTAAGATTCTTTTTGGTGGATACCCAATCATAACTTGCAGAAAATGGCAAAAATCCCGGTTTTTCAAGGTCTTGGACTCTGAATGAGATATCTAGCGATTTTACAGGTACCAGTAGTGCCCTCGGATGGTCTTCGTTTTGAATCGTTACGGGCCACATACAGACCCGCAACTCTAATAGAGATTGTGCTTTTTTCAAAAGTTCTGAAGCATTGATTTTTGGTTTTTGCATGTAATCTTGGTAAAGTTCAAGCCCCATGCTTCCAAGGTCGATTTCGTCCATATATATAAATGTCCCGGACATACCAGTACTGACATTCGAAACATGAACATTCGAACTATTTTTGGTCGAAAGCCAATCGTTTAATGTCTTTTGGATGATCACACCGTTGTTAAAAGGTTGTTGAGGATCCACTGCGCCGGCACCGTCTCCGAATCGTTGGTCTCCATTTGTTTTATGAAATAATCCTTCTGACATGAGATATCTGCAATAAATTTCGGCAATTAGGGCTACATCAGAGTAATACGCGTCCAATAGATTGACATGATCGTTATCAATCTGTTCATATCCGTTTTCTCCGCGTGCAAAGCGTTTCCCTAACAATATATTAAAGACGGGTATCCATAAAGAAGCTTGTGTAATAAAGAAAGGCACTTGCACTTGTCCGAATTGTGAGATATTGAGCGCACCGACCGCCGGCGTCCCAAGCTTTTCGGTAAGAGTAAACATAAATGCGTTGAAGCAAGCCATTGGCGTTTTTTCCCCGAGTATAATTTTAGTTGGAAATCTTCTCGGAAGACCAATATTCGCGCTAAAAAAGTCGTCTTTCATTTCATTCACATACCCGGCTGCGATGACCATTAACATGCCCTGATGATTGCTCAAAAACTCTGTCAGTTCGTCGGCAAACTCTTTTCCAGAGGCATCGCCTTTGGGTGTAAGTGAATATGCCTCGTCAATAAAGCACAGCTTTCCTAGAGATGCGTTAAGAAAGGATCTCGTTTGTGTAGCAGTTTCTCCCCGAACGGATGAGATGAGATCAGACGGTTTCGGTTCAATGACGTCTGGTTCCGTGAGCCATCCTACCGCATGGGCAAAATTTCCAATTTTTTTGGCGAGTGTCGATTTCCCTGTTCCAGGGGCGCCCATCAATGCAATGTTCAGCGCCATCGACTTAAACATGGTAAAGGGGGCCACGGAAAAAGAAGTCGCCATTCGATAAAACTTGTGTCGGACATCGGCATCGACACCCGCGTCGATCATTTCCTTTGCACCGTAGCAGATGTCGCGCTTTGTTTTCAATTCGACACCCGCCTGAAAATTCAGGTATTTTTCGTGAGTAACGATTGTATGGTAGGTCTTGGAAAGATTCGCCAATTTCTGGCCGGGCGTGCCATTGTCTTTAATACTCGTTTTATAAACCTGTTGCTGTCTGCCAAATGAGATCGCATTCGTGTCATCGTCCGCCACCGGTTGAGTGACCGCTTTCCACAATGAGAAAGGCGTGCTAAAAGTAGAATTTTCATGGACATCGACTCTAAATAATTCGTTGATGAGATTGATCTGGTGTTGCAGTATAGAAGCCCTCTCAACTAAAACACGCATCATTGGTGTAACAGTTACTTCGACTTTTAACTTGGCGTCGCGATAACTCTGTCGTTTAGATTGTAGGGACAAACGCTCCTCCTTAATCAGTTTGGTCGTTTCCTTCAATCTGTCACGGTAAATGCTAAACAAATAAGCTTGATATACAAATTTAGCACATAACATTGCTCTCGACGCCGATGGTATACTTTCCGGAGGATCAGCCGTCTCATCTGGATCAGGATTGGTGGGTATTCTGCCCGAAGCAATCAGCTGAATGAACGCATTGTCATCCACGATCGGTTCTTTTTTTTGGCCAATCTTGGCCAATTTGGAGCGACGCACGGCGATTTTTAATGCTTCCAGCGCGGAACGCACGTCATTCTCTACATTGTGATAACTCCGCGTATTAGCGTTAATATACCTCATAAGAGCATCCACGGATACATTTGCGGACTTTAATAATCTTTTGGTTTTAGCCACGTTGGATTCTGACAAATATTTTAAAGCCTCGATCAACGCCAGTTCTTGTCTTGGAAAGGTGCCAGGGCCCGTTGCGGTAATTGTGTCTCCGCCATTTCTCTGTAGTTTACATCCTTCCACGAATGTGCGCAAAATCTCTTGGTCGGCATCTTCAGAAAATGAACCGTGAATGTTGAAATAAGCATCTGAATTTTTCTCGAAAGCTTCGCCGAGGGTGGACATTTTAAATAAAAACCAACCTATATAAATAGGGTCTTTTTATTTAAAATGTCCACCATCCTCGCGCCCAAAACAAAGGCCATTTTAAAGTCCTTACTCGTGCGGCCCCGCAAAGGCCTGCCGACGGCCTCCCCAAAAAGGACATTAGACAAAGAAACTATTGGGATACTCGACTCACTGGCGTCTGAGGTGCCAACCAAAGATAGACTGGCACGCGGGCAGTCAACCCTAACCCACAAAACCCAAAGACAACTAGATCGGCTCAAGAATGTTCACAACAACAAAGTCTCAAAACAGAAACAGACATCACTTTCAGAGGAGACCCTTCTAGAATTGAATATTTTAGACACTCAGATAAAACCCAAAGACAACGTAAAAAAGGACACGGCGACGTTGAACAACAAGACCATTCGCGCATTGGCCACGTTGACACCAACAGATCCTATCGTCAGTGGCACCTCAGACGCCATAAAACAAGAAATTGTCAAAGAAATCATCCAGGGCGTGTCCTACGAGCATATACAGAAAAAAATGACAGAACATTCATTGAAATGGTCTATGTTTCTCGAAGGCACGTCAATGCCAAAACCATTGGGAGCTTCACTGTGTCTGTATTCAGTGGACACCTTGAAAGATATCATCAACAACGACGATGAAAATATCATGGTCAAATGCCTATTAAACAATTTATTACAAGCTGCTTTTGAAGAACCAGACGCTCGTAAGGTGGCCACGGTAGTCGCAAAATTGCCCATCGGAGATATGTCAGTCAAAGTCTACATTCATAAAACATTGAAATTTTCAAACTTTTTCAAACTATTCGAATGTTTCAAAAAACATTTGCCATTTCTTTCGGACGAACAAAAAAACTACCTTATTCGCACCGTCAACGATAACGACGATCCTTGGCCTAATATCCAATACTTTATGAACTTAACCGATGACATTTCCGAACATCTAAAAATGTTCAGGGAATTACGTCTGAGTACAGACCAGATGGATGTCATTGCTGAAAATAGGTTTCAAACCGTTACAGACTTCGAACGTGATACAATGAAATATTGGTTGAAGGATAGTTTCGGGGCAAAGCTAACACAGTTCGAGGACCAATGGACGAAGATGTCCGCCGACGATCAGCAACTGAGGACACAACAAGCTGTCGCTACCGGATGGACTACCGCAGGAAGCGCGATTGCCGCCGGATTTGCCGCCGGTTCCGCCATTACGGGAGGAATAGTAGGGTTAGCTGTATTGGCAGGCGTACAACTATTGAACTTTCGCAATGGACAAGCTATTGGGATTGACGAGTACATGCGACAAAAAATGATCTGTGAATATCTGTATCGTTCCGCACAAGAAAGGGGTCTCGTTTACCATAATGTCGATTACAAAAAAATAGAAAGGTATATGCTAAAGAGACATGTTCATGTTCTCAAAAAAAACATGCTGAGGGCAAAACAACACGCAGAGGAGACAGAAAGATGGTGGCAAACGGCCATCAGAACGCCACTCACCGTTGAAGAAGGAGTCGCCGCCGTTTCAATGATTCGAGATGGTGGGTCACAAGGAGGGTTCTTCGAATGGGTCGGCGGCGGCGTCGGCGCCGGTGTTGACTCTCTTCTTGGATTAGTAGGAATAGGCGGCGGCAGCAGCGGTACCCTAGAAACAATGGATGAACTTAACCATATCCAAGAAACGGTCGAAAAACTTAACCAAATACTCGTACCACTTGAAAAAGAACTCGAACAATTCGAAAGATTTGCCGAAGAAAATCTTTTCTTTTGCAAGTTCTTTAAAGCACAAATGGACTGTATAAATATTTTTCACAAAGGATTTTTTAGTGATTTGGATCTAAGCGTCAGCGAAGCGGAAGATACGCTCGAAAAATTACAAAGTTACAAGAAACTACTGACGCACTTGTTCGAACTTTCAAAACTAAGACTGAAACTTTCAAAAGTTAGAGAAACAATTCATTACAAACATCAGAACGAAATAATCAAAAGAATAAATAAAATAGCCGAGAAATTGGGTGTGGCTCCCGTACAAGTCCGCCCGCACAGCGGCGGTCCCAGCGGCAGCCCCAGCGGTCCCAGCGGTCCCAGCGGCGGTGGCGGCAGTAGCAATAGCGTCTCCAGTAGCGATGAAGACCCTATCGACGCGGTCAATAGTGCGGGGATTAATCTGGCAACGTTTACTATAAAACAAATAATCACGGCTGCCAAAATCAACCATAATACAAGCGGCAGCGGCGGACTGAACGTGCCTGACGTTAAAAAAGTCTTATTAGCAAACAATCTAGAAACAACGGGGGACAGCCCTACTTTGCGAACAAGACTAAGAACATTTTTGGAAACTTTTTAAAAAAAACAAACTAAAAACAGGGAAATGTCTAAAAACAAAATATTTTAATGTCAAATGATCTAAAAACAAAATATTTTAATGTCAAATGATATGTCAAATGATATGTCTAATGATACGTCTAAAAACAAAATATTTTAATGTCAAATGATATGTCAAATGATATGTCTAATGATATGTCTAAAAACAAAATATTTTAATGTCAAATGATCTAAAAACAAAATATTTTAATGTCAAATGATATGTCAAATGATATTTTTTAATGATACGTCTAAAAACAAAATATTTTAATGTCAAATGATCTAAAAACAAAATATTTTAATGTCAAATGATATGTCAAATGATATGTCTAATGATATGTCTAAAAACAAAATATTTTAATGTCTAATGATCTAAAAACAAAATATTTTAATGTCAAATGATATGTCAAATGATATGTCTAATGATATGTATAAAAACAAAATATTTTAATGTCAAATGATCTAAAAACAAAATAAAACAAAATATTTTAATGATATGTCTAAAAACAAAATATTTTAATGATATGTCAATATTTTAAAAATAAAATATTTTAAAACTTTGATTCAGGACACCAAAGATTTAAATTTTGTAGTGCTCTTTCTAAGAGATGTTCGAGTTCAAAGGCTGTTGGATAGCTGTACCAATGTTTGAAAAAAAACATGGAAACGTCCGTATATTTCTCAAAATCTCCGAAAAGAGTTTCTTTTTGTGCATATGCTTCCAACAGTTGCCTTGATTCTATCTTTGGGTTGTTCTTTGGGTTGTTCTTCTCTATCGTGACTTGATCTCTCAGTGTAATTTTGATAATAGAGTCAGTGGTCATTGTTTTGAATCTGTATTTCTTCATTTTTTGAACGAATGTGCATGGTTTAATGAGTTCGTGTAGAGGCAGGCCTATGGAACCCGCGACCATCATAGCAATTGCGGGTTCCACGTCTTGAAACATTTTTTTAAGTTGTTTTTTGAGTTTTTGCAGGTGAATGGCTTTTTTAGAAGTGTGTGACCATGCAAAAGTGGTCGTTTGTCCTGGCATTGCATCTCTCAAGGCGCATATGAATATGCGGACGTCGTTTTTAACGATGTGTATGTGTCGGTTGGACTCGGGTTGATATGTTTCGTATTGGTCTTTGATTTGTTGTGATGGTTCGGGTAATATTCTGGAAGCCCATGCATGTACCCAGTCCATTGAAACGTTGTGTTTGATGGCCTGAAGAAAAGCATTGATTCTCTGTCTACTTCTCTGTGCCATTGCTTGGTCTACAAGGGGGATTGCATTGAATGGAGTGATTTCGTCTGTTTTCCTGTCCTCTGTTTTTGTTTCTGTTTCTGTTTGTTTTGTCGGTCTAGCTACACTCTCCACGGTGTCCGTTTCTTCGTCTTGTTTTGTTTCTGGTTCTTGTGTTGTTTCTGTGTGTTGGTGCATGAGTCTAACGAGTTCAAATATGTTTGGATCTGTGTAATCTATTTTTTTGTCGTTGGTGTCAAGCGCCTGACCGTTGATATATTTAGCATATATAACAAATGCATCCATTCTTTGGTTGTGTCGATCCCATATATATAGTCAGTTTATAAGGGTATATGTCTACAAAAAAACGTTCTCGAGATTTGAATCAGCAAGTGAACAATGAGGAACGTAAGCGACAAAAGGTGCATCAGCGTGGCAACTGTAAAGTATCTATTCTTTTTAACGGTCGCGGCATTCAGAATGCGATTGTCCGCAATATAAAGCGCGAAGATACGTCTTATATCGTCGGATGTGTTGCTTGGTTATCGAACAAGCGTATTTTGAAAAATATGGCTGATAATTTGAGTGGCGTTACGATCATAACGACGACGGATAAACTGACCAAACGTCGTAAGAATCAGCAAGCTTATGCTAAGTTGTCCGGATGTTTCCAAGGGGGTGTCATACGTACAGTTGGCGAGGGTCGTGGTCGTTTTAAGTCATTGATGCATCATAAATTTTTAATTGGGTTATCGTCTGCCCGTGAGCCCATTTGGGTGATGAACGGTTCTTTTAATGTAACGGAGTCTGCAGTGACGAATATTGAGAATGTGGTCATTTTCGACGACCCTGAGATTGCGGGTACCTTTTTTGACGAGTTTAAAAGAGTGCATAAGATATCAAAGCCTTTGAAGATTCGTGCATAAAAGGTTTGTATCAAACATTAAACGATAATACTTTTAGTTTTTTTAGGTGTTTGTGCTGTCGATAAAATGTGTACAACGGCTACCGATACGAGGGCAAGTCCTGCAAAGATCCATCCGATGGGTTTGTCGTATTGGGCGTACCAGTATGGAAGTTTTCCGCTGATAGACCTTCCACCTTTGCCGACATAAATGGCTAAGAATAGATTGTATATGAATGTGTACGTGACGCTTTTCCAGAGGTCGGTTGTGTATATTTTGAATGGTTGTGTAATGAGTGCGATCGTGTTGATGCCATGGACAACTATGGTGAGTACAATATTTGAGATGGGTGCCGTGCTCGTCTGTGGTGCGATGATGGTCCAAAAGCCAATGCAGACAACGACGGCGGGTGCATATATGAATGGAAATATTTTTCGTGCGAATTGTTTCCTTTTTGTGACGAGTAGTGTTAAAAAAATAATTTCGAGTATGAAAGTCCACATCGTATAATATATTAGAACGAATGTCCCTTCTCTGATGAAATCAAAGAGTAAAACAATTACAAATAATACGAGCCAATATTCATTCATCTTGGTAATTGTTATGGGTTATATAGTTAAAGTGTGCAATATGTCCAACGTGCATCTTCTGTGAAAGCTCTTAGTGATGTGAAAGCTCCATTGGTTAATTTTTTTACTAGTATGGGTAGTTCATCTTGTACAAACCTGGTGAATTTTTCGGGGGGTACTCTTGGCGTATCGCACATAAAGATGTTTCTGGTTTCTGGCTCTTCAACTAGGGCAAAGAATACAAAGGCGTGTTTCGCTACTCTATCGTCTGAAGTTTCTATTTTTTGTAGTATTCTGTTGAGCCTAATGGAGCTATTGTCTCCATATTTTCCTTGTACGTAAGTCGTAATCCTAGTAACAATGTCATTTAATGTCGATGCTGCGTTATTATTGATGACATGGTAAAGTAAATCTTTTTTTTCGCGCTCCGTTTCTACGGAAGCCATGACCTTGTACATGTTAGTATCGCTTGTTAACTATTAGCTACTTATGTATGATCCGCTCTAGTTTTGGATGGATTTAAAAAACAATGTCGAGTATATCCTCTGTTATTTTTTGTGTTGACATGCAAACATTCGAAACGTTTGTGAATGTTTGTGCATTTTTTATCCAGAGTCGATTGGATCAAAACTATGTGGACAGTATCGACAATCTGTTGGAAAAGTCCAGTAATAGAGCGACTATACTATTGGTGAAACATGTTAAATCTTTTCACACGATGCGCAAACAGTTGTGTGTCAAAATATTAAATTACACTGGAAATCATGATGTTTTTAATCAGTTAGTTCGTGGACGAGGGTGCGTCCAATATAAGACAGCGCCGGCCTTATCGACGTGCGCCATTTCCGGGCTCAATTTGTCGGCAAATACAGGACTATTGCTTATTATCGATTCTGAAAAACTCATTACTGTTAATATAAAATATAAAATGTTACTGTATCATTTTTGGTCGATCGTACATATGCCAGAAGAAATTGGATTGGAGGCGAACAAATGGTTACAAACTCAAACGTGGTGGAAATTGGCCATTGAAAACGACATTGATAATTGTACACAAAAGGTATTGAATTATAATGACCAATATTTCGTAAAAGCGATGTATATTAAATTAAAAACCATTGCAGAATACGTGGAAAATGATATGCACTTATTGCCGAAAAGCGTCTCTCATAAACATCGTAAATAGCTGTCTCACATGTACTCTACGTTTTCCTGTTTATTGTGACGTACGACAGTCTCAAATAGTCGTGAGACATGTCTTTGTGTGGCGGTCATCTCCGATTTTCGTTTATCCGAAAAGGAGATTCGAAGAATGGCATCGTGCTTACCAAAGGGTTCACCAAATACCCAAGCACGTCGGACATAACTATCAAATTTCACCAATTTTGCGGTTTTGAGGACGCGATCATTATGCTCTAGTACGTCAAAAGTCTTCCGCAAACTTCTGGCCGACTTATGAAGTTGGCCTTCCTTCATTTGAAGGTCATCTCCAACGTGCAATCCCATCCGTTCGAACACCGATTTCAATACAATGACTGACACATATTTGTTAGTCGTTCTGGTCTCAAACTCGAACTGGATCCGGCGCGAGTGTTCTGGTGTAAGAATGGGGTCTACACCATTCTTACGACGCTCTACGGACAAATTTACGCGTTTGGGACCTTTGCGATGAGCCGAGCGTAGCTTCTTCCACTCTTTGGACATCTTCTTCCTCTTCTTTTTCTTGACCATGTCCATGCGTGTTTAATATTTTTAAAACAAAATGGACTAAATATTTAGTGCAAAATATATTTAGTCTGAGAGCTATATAAATGTTTGTGTAATTATCGAATCACATGCAACGCTTCAGAGACGTTCAATGGTCCAGTCATCTAAAAGAAGACACATTCACCAATAAAGACGGTCAATCGTACCAGACAGCTCATTACGTCATTTCTGATTGGAAAATACCGTTCACATTTGAAGAGTGGTGCCGCGACGTTGGATTCGAAGCAAATGGACCCGAACAAATATATGAATATTGTTCTGAACGGTTGACAAGATCATTTTGCAAACAGATGGTCATTGAAGCGGCCACGCGTCTGGAATGCGACCCTGGTTTTGTCCAGCCGTATGAAAAAATGGCTTCTTTTTACATTCTGAGACTTTTGGCGGGCATTTCGCGCAAAGAAGTTTGGTGCGAATGGCCAAGAATACCCGTGACAGATAATCTACTCAAAGATGAAGTATTTTGTCTGTGTTTGATGGCACTGCATCCTGTTCTATATGGTAAACTACATCCACATGGAAGAAACAACAGACGCGTTGCTCTGGAAGCGATTGCCAGATGGGATCTTCCCAAATTCTCGATGCTCCAATTCGCACATCCATACGCCATGCGCTCTTTCAATGGCAAAGACATCCACCCAAATGCCATAGGATTTCAATTACAATCACACACGGATACAGAACATCAATACTGGCTGTTTGATGACTATTCAGTCATCACCAGAGCCATTGGTCAACCTGGTAAAAGGAAATGGCACGAGCTAGAGTTTGCAGGGCCATCTGCGGTAAATAAGATCGTGAATGAGCGAAAAAAACACCGCTCAAGTCTAGAACCGCTACTACCTTTCTTGAATAAAAATAGATATTTCGCACAACATAATTGAATATATTAAATATTTATATTAATTCTATATTTCTATATTAATTCATAATTTATCGATATTTTCATTTAGCCTGTTTATTTTGGATCGCAGACCCATGTCAACGCCACGCGTGGTCTCACGCAGCATTAAGGCTTTCCTTAATTCACACCACGAAAGTCACACATTTTGATTTGAATCAAAATTTGATGTCTCCTTCCAACGTTTCCAAATTCACTACAAATATTTAGTCATTTTACACCAATATTTAGTCGTTTACACTATATAACAAATTTATATATTGATAACCGATGGAAGTAATACAATTCAATAGTAAGCGTTCAAGTCCGCCCGGCTTTAGTGAGCTTTCCAACTTCTACGGTGGCGTGGAATTTAAGTATATGAAAATGCGCTTCAATCAGAGCGAAATCAAGGCCTTGTTCGATCGTTTGGAGGTCTGTGGGAGTCAAGAGTTTTGGCAATTTCTCCAGATTCTAAATCCAAAAGGAACCAAGAAGAAACCTGTGACTCTAAAACAAATGGACTATTGGTTCACCAGGGGTGGAATAGCCAACGGCGAGCCTATTCGCGGTATTGCGGCACAGCTTTTGGGCACGATGGTCCGCCCATCTGCAGAGAAACGTCGCAAAGCCGTCATGGCGGAGCTAAAACTGGATTCCATAGACATTGTGGAGGAACTTCCCGACGACGGTAAGCGATCGTTAATGAAAGAATGTTTGAGGGAAAAGTATTCAATGGAACCATATCGTTCGCTTTTATTGTCTACTGGTTGCCTAGTGCTTCACGAAATGCCACTCAGAGGAAATGGCGGTGGTAATAACTGGACATACAAAGAAAAGGACGGCGAAATTTATGGCAAAGACTGGCTGGGACAATTGTTGATGGAAATTCGTACCGAGATTTTGTCTCAGAAACGTTCTGCCGAGGATGCTGTCCCGGAAGCCTCGGCAAAGAAACAGAAGGTATCTGAATACAAACAATACGTAATGAATTAAAGGATAATAATTTCTCGTCCATCTAGTGTAAATAGCCTTGTTCCTGCTGGTGTATGATTGACCGGTGCGGCTTGTTGTATCTTTCTACGACATGTGTTTCTTGAGCAATACGTTAATAAAATAGCGATGGACAATACAATGGTTACAACTATAAGAACAATGCACGCCGATTCCTCCTCGTCGTTCATAGGAATGTGTAGTTTGTGCTGAGAACGGAGGTGTGGTGGCATCTGACCTCTGTAACTTGACGTATTTGATTGAAACATATTCTTAATATTTGAATTTATTTAAAGGGTAATTTAATCCGAGGTTTGATGAACGATTGAGAATGCTACATAGTATATAAAGTCGTCAATGTCATAGACGATGTTATGGTGGAAATTCGGAGGATGGATCTTGTTACTGTCTCATTTCTTCTTTCCCTCGCCATATAGAGAACAAATATTAGCGGTGCAGACAGTCCTAATCTCATTTTCACATCAATTGATGCCTTTCCACATGGCAACTGGCATTATAACAAGCATGTTCATATTTGGGATGACAACTACAGAGACTGATGTCTTGCCTACATTGTTACATCACGTTGCTGTTTTTATATCTCTTATTTCTGAATTCCACTTTAAAGAATGGCGTTGGACCTGTTGGATCTTCTTGTGTTGGTCGTTGCGTTGGATTCACCCATCGAATGTATACAGCGATCATCCATTGAAAGCCTTTTTCCGTTGCGTTGTGTTTGGTTTCGTGACTCAGCGCAACTTTTCTTTCGAAACAAGTATTCGCTGGTGTTGGATTTTTATGGTGCATGAAGGTTTTTGCATTTTAATCCCAATACAGATGTTATATTCCGTATACATCGTTCAAAAAGTGAAACGCGTGCAAACGGACATCGTCTAGTATAAAAGATAAACATTTTATATGAAATGGAGTTTAATATTTTTGTATTGTCTACGATGACGCCGGAAATGACGGCCGCGAATTTTCGGAAATATGATCTCGAGTCCAGTAGCGTGCCCGCCGCCATTCAAAAGATTCATTGGCCAAGAGACCTCGCCATCAATGTGAAACTGTGGTGTGCACATCAACATCCGGTCTCCAAAGAGCTATTCCCAGCTCTGTTGCCGTTTATGGACGCGTGCATCGTATTGTACCACGACCATTCGCCGTTATCGTGTTTAAAGGTGTCTGGGGCGATCAAGCAAGTGAGCGCGCATATCGATAGTATTTGGCTAGTGGCTCAGACCACACCTCACCACCACCCCAAATATGCGTCAAAAATACAAAAATCTTACAATCGACACGGGTTTTTAAGACCATGTCTTACAACTACATTGGACAAATCGATAGAAATAATCTTGAGAACAGAAACGCAAAATAAGAATAGTTTATACAGCTTCTAAAATACCGCACCATGTAAGAATGTGCGGAATGCGATACCAAACGGCGGCCACCGCCATCGTCGCAAAAAGAGATGAGAATGGGTACACGCACATCGAACCGGCACACGCTCTTCCTTCTTTCGCTCTCCTTCCAAGGCCAGTGTCGATTTTATCGCAAAAAGCGGACCATGCTCCAGCAGAGGCCATGAAAAGTACTACTCCGACAATACACCATGTAACCGTAAGTCCCAGCGTAAGTTTAACATGTGTGGACGATCTAGCTAGAATGGTAAACGTACTTCCGGGTTTTCCTTCTTTCACCTGGCCTTCTTTCGCCTGTTCGTAAACTGGGAGTATGGGCGCAGAAAAGAATCACTTGCAATGCCAAGGCAAAAAAAGTCAACCTGCCAAACCACGAAAGGGGCGAGCTGTAGCCAAATGGAGCACATACATTCGGGTTTGTTCTGGAACGCGTGCAATCTGGAGCTACAATCCACCCATCACTCCAGTTATCTATTTGAACCGATTGTCCTTCTGCCGCCGCGCAGAGTTTTTGAGAAGTCTTCGGTATCCCCTCTTCAGAAGACGACGCGTTTGTGATTCTGTTGGTACATCCGCTCGGATCTGTGACAATATACCCATTCAAAACTTCCACATTTTGCCCTGATCTGTCTATATCGTACGTAAATGTGTTTGTGGGGTCGTCTGATTGATATTTTTCCAGTATTAGATTGGAACCTGGAAAGTTTGCACTGTCCATTTGGGCGCCCAATAAAATAAAGGTGATCAGAACGTGTATAGCGGCGACGGTGCCAAATATAGCTCTTGCGACGAGGAGTCTATTACTTATGGTTAATTTTTTGCCAGTGCAACAGCCAAAACAGCAGCAACTTTAGGACGTTGTAACCTAGAGGACATTATATTTAAAAAAAAAACCTTTATATACTATCTATGTCTGATCCTCTACGAAGTACCATCAAAAGTGTAGTATTGCGATGTTTCGAAAAATCGAGCCCAGTCTGTGTCAGAGTATTTATAACCGTGTTGTCGATATACCATCCGTTATGGATGGCGTACTCTGCAATTTTGCAGATGGCATTGATAACCGTGCCACAGCCTCGAATGGTGACCACATGTACCGTAGACGGACGCATGCACGCCAAGACATCTTGGATTGATTGGTCTCTACGCAACGTAAATTCCAACGCCGATGTGTAGGGCGGTATGCACACGTGTAAGACAGCAGCGCCTGTAGGAGATGCTTCTAACGACACCTTTACGTCATACCTTTTCCTTCGGAACACGTCGGTAGCAAAGATAAGCGGTGCTTTGTTGTCGTCACCGACACGTGCCACAAAAGCTTCGCCGTTGGCATGTGATTGTTCGATCCGATGAACCCAATCTTTTTTTTGCATCTTAACTGTTTCTACTTTCTATAAATACTACGCTTCTTTAAAGCATGTTGGATTGCATCCCCTGACGACCAACTGAAAAGAATCTTTCAGGGAAGATTAAAAACTACAACGAGTGACACACCACTCCTGATCCACCAACATGGCCCCAACAACAACAGACCAATACCCACAATGCAAAGGATGTACAATTATACTCCCCAACCACCAAAGGTTTTGTTCTCAAAGTCCCAAGTACACATACACACCGCGTATTTAGGAAAAATAGGTTTTGTAACTTTGAGAAGTTACAAGTACACCACATCTTTCACATATAAACGGCATATTTGATTCGTATGTAGCCATTATTTTTGTTAGAATTTGATCTCACTCTTGAGCTAATCATAGATGTAACGAAGATGGCTGTATTGCTCTGGATGGTTACAATTGGTACGACGACGGAGTATATAAAGAGCACATGTTTTATATATACCATGACTATTTCTTTGAAACTTTCACTTTTTTGTACCATGCTCATCGGAACACAAGCGGTATTTGCCCCGGCGGATACAAATGCTTTGAAGGCGGCTGTTGGGACTTGCACGGAACAGTTTGGTTGTACTGGTGGGTGCTTGGGTGAAACACCGGATGGATCATGTCCTACTTTTGCCGCTTCGAACGTACCAGGTACCAGCGACCCGTACGGTGTGATCGGTGATTGGGATGTGTCTGCGGTGACAGATATGCAATACAGTAAGTGAACTCTCTCCCTCCCTGTGGTCACGCCGCTGTTGTGTGTTCTGAATATACGCTGACTCGAGTGTCATCGGATCACAATTCTCACACGTTTTATTGTGTTTGTTTTTGTGTTTGTGAAACGGTCCCTTTTGTTGTATTTTGTGGTGGATTAATTTTTCTCTCTTTGTTACACCCTCTCTTGCAGTGTTTATGTTCGCATCTGCGTTCAATCAGGACGTGTCCAAATGGAATACGGGTGCGGTGACAACTATGTATGGCAGTAAGTGTACTCTCTCCCTCTCTGTCGCCACGCCGCTGCTGTGTCTTTTGAATATACGCTGACTCGAGTTTTATTATCGGATCACAATTCTCACACGTGTTGTTATTCTGTTTTTGTGTATTGAACGGTACCTTATTTGTTGTTTGTGGTGGGTTGGTCTTTGTTTTCTTTGTTGCACCCTTCTTTCATTCTCTCGCAGTGTTTTGGGGCGCATCTGTGTTCAATCGGGACGTGTCGAAATGGAATACGGGTGCGGTGACAAATATGGAAGGCAGTAAGTGTACTCTCTCTCCCTCTCTGTGGCCACGCCTTGACGCCTTCCGCTGTTGTGTATTTTGAATATCGACGACTCGAGTGTAATCGGATCACAATTCTCACACGTTTTGTTCTTTTTGTGTTTGTGTTGTTGAAACGGTACTCTTTTTTGTTGTTTGTGGTGGATTGGTCACGGCCTTTTCTTTATTGCACCCTCTCTTGCAGTGTTTCTTAACACACGTGCGTTCAATCAGGACGTGTCCAAATGGAATACAGGGGCGGTGACAACTATGCGACAAAGTAAGTGTACTCTCTCTCTCCCTCTCTGTGGCCACGCCTTCCGCTGTTGTGTATTTTGAATATACGCTGACTCGAGTGTCATCGGATCACACTTCTCACACGTTTTGTTATTTTTTATGTTGTTTGTGTGTTTGAAACGGTACTCTTTTGTTGTTGTTTGTGGTGGGTTGGTGTCTTTTCTTTTCGTTGTTGCGCCGTCTCTTGCAGTGTTTCTATGGGCAACTGCGTTCAATCAGGACGTGTCGAAATGGAATACAGGGGCGGTGACAGATATGTCTTACAGTAAGTGTACTCTCTCACTCTCTCTCCCTCTCTGTGGCCACGCCTTCCGCAGTTGTGCATTTTGAATATACGACAACTCGAATTTCACCAGTTCACCACAGATCACAATTCTCACATTTTCACACGTTTTGTTACTTTTGTTTTGTGGGTTTGAATTTTTCTTTTCTTTGTTGCACCCTTCTCTCTTCTTGCAGTGTTTTCTCAGGCATCTGCGTTCAATCAGGACGTGTCCACCTGGAATACGGGGGCGGTGACAACTATGGAAACCAGTAAGTGTGCTCTCTCTCTGTGGGCACGCCTTCCATTGTTGTGCTCACACGTTTTTGTTATTTTGTTTTTAAAGTGTTTTTCCAAAGCGGTTTCAAACGAACACTGTGCGGTGGCAAATGGCAATCCTCACCAGGCGGTGATAATTATTTAACATCCACCGGCCGTTTAGGATGCTGCGACGCTGGTGCATACATGTCCAACCCAGAATTAAACCCATTCGACAAAGCAAAATCATGTAGTGTGTGTCCTGGTGGGCAATATGGTTCTGCTTCAGAAAACGACGATACCAGTTGCAACAATTGTGGCACCAGTGGCAACGGTGCCAACGCGGCCACGGTCACGTGTACGACGGGCACCAACCAAGTCGCAACCACCTGTGATGCCGGTTTCTGGTTGGACGGAAGTGCGTGTACACCCTGTGCTACAAATGGCAACGGTGCCAACGCGGCCACGGTCACGTGTACGACGGGCACCAACCAAGTCGCAACCACCTGTGATGCCGGTTTCTGGTTGGACGGAAGTGCGTGTACACCCTGTGTGACCAGTGGCAACGGTGCCAACGCGGCCACGATCACGTGTACGACGGGCATCGATCAAATTGCAACCACCTGTGACGCCGGTTACGGGTTGGACGGAAGTGCGTGTACACCCTGTGCTACGAGTGGCAACGGTGCCAACGCGGCCACGATCACGTGTACGACGGGCATGGATCAAAATGCGACCTCCTGCAACGCCGGTTACGGGTTGGTCGAGAGTGCGTGTGTTGCGTGTGATGCTTTTACATACGCTGTTCAAGGCAACAGCGCAGAGTGTCAAACCTGTGCGTCGGGTTCGTACACCGACACCGGTACTGGCACCACCGGCACCACATGTAGTACCTGTGCTACGAGTGGCAACGGTGCCAACGCGGCCACGATCACGTGTACGACGGGCATCGATCAAATTGCAACCACCTGTGACGCCGGTTACGGGTTGGACGGAAGTGCGTGTACACCCTGTGCTACGAGTGGCAACGGTGCCAACGCGGCCACGATCACGTGTACGACGGGCATGGATCAAAATGCGACCTCCTGCAACGCCGGTTACGGGTTGGTCGAGAGTGCGTGTGTTGCGTGTGATGCTTTTACATACGCTGTTCAAGGCAACAGCGCAGAGTGTCAAACCTGTGCGTCGGGTTCGTACACCGACACCGGTACTGGCACCACCGGCACCACATGTAGTACCTGTGCTACGAGTGGCAACGGTGCCAACGCGGCCACGGTCACGTGTACGACGGGCACCGATCAGATCGCGACCTCTTGCGCCACCGATAACGTCTTACTCGGTGATGCGTGTCATACGTGTAGTGATACGAAAGCCGCCTACCATGCTGCAACATGTAGCTGCTCGAACTAAGTCAATACTAAATCAAATTACTAAAAGGCTCGACTAATATGGGCCCTGTTGGCGTTAAAAGCGCCAGCAAGTCTTGTCCTAGACAAGGCGACGCTGCTCGAAGCGGGAACTTCCTTAGAGCCTAACCTACCACCTGTATTTGGAAACATCTACATGGGACCAGTGCTAATGCCACTTCTCGGGTAACAATGGTTGGGATTGGATAATCCGCAGTGTGACCATCTACGTACGATATGATAAGTATATGATGGCCCCTTCAACGACTGAACGGCAGCGCGGTGGAGAAGCCTAATCAGCTTTGTTGCACCAGATTCTTAGCAAAAACACACTTTGTTGGGGAACCGAATTGAATGATGGATTCGGGGCGAGATCTTTGAGCCATGTGCACCAGTCATCGGAACAGGATCTGTACAAGTATTTCCCGGCGATGTGCCATCGCCATTGCTCTAGATGAGCGCGGGATATAGACTTTAAAAAGACACACATTTATAACTAAAAAATACGTTTATATAATCTTAACGAACCAACTCCCGGGTTTTTTTGTTAGCAAGTTCTCTGACGTTTTTGGGGTTGTTCGAAATCTTCCGGTTGTTCGAAATCTTCCTCGTCGCCGGCTCTGCGCTTATGATTCGTTACCGCTTCAACCAAATCTTCTGGGTAATGAATATCTGGTCTGATATAGTCTTCGTTTTCGACAACAGAATCGATCATCTCTTCTGGTGTGTAACATGCTTTGCCGACCAATGTAGACCATTTGCCAGACACCTCATTGTCAATATCGGTCTTAATACTGTAGCCACCTTTCGTGCGAGTCTCGGCGGCGGCCGCGGATGTGCGTGTAATCCATCGCGAAATATCAGTATTGGCCAAAACGTTCTTGTAGTCCAGTTGTTTGCCTCCGGGCACTCGATCAATCACACGAAAGACGTGGAAAGACTTACTGGAAACTGGACAAGCCGTAAATATACGTTTTTCAGAAGAATGTGCGTGGGTTTCCGACGCTAATATCTGAAAAACGCTGTCCGAGGAGTCTTCACGGTGAGCCAATAGATGCGAAACGTGAATAAACACACCTTCGTGCGTTACAACACAGGACTGTTTAATCGTTTGTCTTCCGCCCGCTTCAATAGGAAATTTATCTTCCGGAGCAGAGGTCCCGTCCATCACGGGCCGTGCTTTGTATTTCGGCGCCCAAACCGAATGCTTTGCCATATTCAGAATAAAATTCTCAATATTATTCGTTGATGTTCTCCCCTTTTCCAAAGGAATTCGAGAATTAATCTTTTTGCTCAATTGTCGGAGTTTGGGCAATTTCACATAATCTTTGCATTCTTCATCAGAATTAGGATCTTTCAGGTCCGGTTTACGTTTCTCCATGTTGTAAATCGTATTCAAAATCTTATGCTCCACTGGCGAACGGAACTGATCCGACAACAACGACAGTACAAAGATGACCATCTCTTCAGTTACGCGAAGATAAGGCTCCAATTCCGGAAGACATTCCTCTGCAAACGGCTTGCCATACCAAGCGCCTCCGGGAAGATTGCAAACGCGTTCGATAGCAGTCACAATCGCCATCAAACGTGAAAAGATCTTGACACGCTCCCAATCACGAGGACCTGGGCTAATAATGGAATTAGAAGTCATTTTTGTTTTGAGACGTGGACCAAGAATATTTGCAGCTGTCATATTCACATCTTTGATGACTTTGCACCAAATCGCCTTTTCGACAAGCATGACACGAAACTGCTCTTCCTGGGCTTCCAAAAAGATTCGCTTACGCAATGCCTTGTCCGCTGCAGACATCATGCGCTCACCGTTCATGCAGTCATCGATATCGCGACCTTTGCGCTGTTGCTGTTCAAAATTCCCCCAAAAGAAACGAGTTTTGAGAGCTTCTTCGACTTCAGACGGGGGGTCATTGGTGGCGCCCATCCAAACACCGACGCATTCAGACTTTGTAAGACGCGCCGACCGTTTTCCAGTAGCTTCGTCCGCACAAAAAACCTTAGCCGTCACGCGCTGAGAAGTGAGCTTCTCTTTAAACATGGCTTCTTGTGTTGAATCAGCATTTGGATTTTTGGCCGTTCGAAACATACCGGGAGGTGCTTCATGACAAACAGTAGTCACATCATTCCGATTACCATCCACGGCATCAGCCTTGCCCGTTTGATAGGTCAATACTTCAATGGTACCGGGGATCGATTCCTTTTCCATCATTAGAAACAAAAAGGACTTTGAAGTTGCCCCCTCACCAGCCTGAAAACAGTTAAAGTGAAGGCCAAAATCACGACGGAACGAATCGTATCGAGCATGATGAATCAGAAACATCATACGATGAGCTGTCGAAATCAAATAATATTGTTCGAAGCCTTCCATAAGCGCGATGGCGCGATTGGCGAACACCGAGAGCGATTCGTCAGTAATGGTATGTTCGATGATGGCTGCTTCGGGGTGATTTTCGCGCCAAGTAATCATTTTGGAAACGACATCCGAAATACAGGCGTCCGGGTCCAAACACTGGGTTTTCATGGCATGGACGGCCCATTCTTGAAATTTGCGATAAGTAGCAGGAAATTCATCCGTATGTTCCGTTTCGAGGACATCTGCAGCATACTTTGCCTTGGACTGCGCCGCCAAAGATGCAAAGGCAGAACGATCCGTAAGACCTTCAAGACGATCCCTTTCGAGGTCCGCAGGCGTACGAATGTCATATTCGGTCTCACAATTCGGATCGTAATCGTCTTCCAACTCTTTGGCAGGAATGTCGCGCTGAAGCTCCATCCAATGCTGATGATCTGGCAAATACTTGCTGCAAAACACCTTCGGATGCAATTGAGACGGGGTCAACAGCATCACGTGCTCCGGAGACGGAAATTGCAACAACGTCACTGCGTCGGGTTCCGAATTTGTGTAAGAGGAGAGCGACCGAAACGCTGCCTCCGCAGTATCAGGCACGCGCTCCATAGCACGCTTGATATTAAACACATGCTTAGGATTTGCCATGTTCCCATTGTCATACAACGGTTTCTTCGGATTCAATATCATGTCCATCTGAGAGGTAAACTCCTGAGAACCGGCATAGCGGTCGCAAATTGTGCGAATATACATCTCAATGCCAGAAACACGCATCCACTTTTGATAAGGATGAAGCCCAGACAAAGGATCCACTTTACGAGAATTCATCTTGCGATTCATTGAATCATAATGAGTCTTGGAAGTCTCATACAACAGTTTGTTCAACTGCTTGCCAAATTTAAGATTATCGTGCAGTGAAACGGCATGAATGCGATAACCCACAGCGTTATCCTTCAGAGTTTGAGAAGGAATCCATTCAAGCCAACACTTCATGTAAGGGTAAGTGTCTGGAGGAATCTGATCTTCTTCCAAGTGCGCACTCTCATACAACATCTGAAGAAACAGTTGTAACGCAATCTCGTCGTAACGCGCCGACGAATCTGCGTGACGCACATCAGAAAACTTAGAAGCAGCCTGGCGAAACATGGTTCGAGGGATATGAAACACCACATAGTCCTTAATGCCACCTTGCAAAATATCAGACTTTTTTACAGTATGAGCATTTTTTCCCCATTGGGCAAGTGGTTCCATATGAGTCATAGACATCTTGCTTTATACAATATTTTTTAGACTTGTAAAAATATATCATATGATATACACATGTGGTGAATCCAAAAAATGTAGTCTAATGATATTTACTATAAGCATTCACAAACAAACAAAAAAGACACATGGACTTTACCCTCCCGTCCCTAACACAAGAAAGCTTCAGCCGATGGTACAACAAAAAAGTCCCTAGGACAGATAACGTAGACGAACGAATCGTCTATCCAGGTATAAAACTAAACTACTCCACAAAATCAAGAGATCTGCGCTCCGTTATACAACCTTGTAACGTTTTCATCACACGAGAAATGGGTAGAAACACATTTCATCACAAAGTACTCGGTTCAAACAACCAATTCGTATCTTTACCAAAAAGACTGTACTCCCACTGCTTCAGAAATATTAACATACACAGTATACCCATAGACAACAGAATCACTGTAAGACTCACTGAAAATAGGTCCGTCGTTCTACCATTCATACCAGACGACTTTGTACAACAAAAAAAAGCCAAAAGAACGTCAGGGACCAGAACAAGAGCGAACAGGGACGCAAAACGCGCCAAAACTACACCAGAAACGATATCAACACTACCATACACTGGTTGGGTCACGCATGTCCAAAGCCCCGCCACAGAGTTTACCGCAGATAATTCGATAGATTCTTTCACACTTTTAAACTACATACGCAAAGAATTACAAAAAAATGACAACAAACTAGATCTACGCATGCCCAACCCATTCTCAGGACTCAAAAGCATCGAAGAAATCACAAACAGTTCCGAAAAAGGACAGATACTCACAGGCATCATTCAATTCGTACATCATTATGCAAGACATATCTAAATATCGACAATATAAACTTTTATTTAATAACTACCTTGTTAACAACAAAATATTTTAAATGATACAAACAGTTTGATACAAGGTAGTTTAATTTGTTAACAACAAAATATTTTAAATGATAAAAACAAAATATTTTAAATGATACAAGGTTTGTTAACAACAAAATATTTTAAATGATAAAAACAAAATATTTTAAATGATACAAGGTTTGTTAACAACAAAATATTTTAAATGATAAAAACAAAATATTTTAAATGATACAAGGTTTGTTAACAACAAAATATTTTAAATGATAAAAACAGTTTGATACAAACAGGGAAAATTGTTGATAAAATATTTTGTTACAAGATGTTAAATTGATGATACAAGGTCCGTTGTTAACAACAAAATATTTTAAATGATAAAAACAGGGAAAATTGTTGATAAAATATTTTAAATTGTTGATAAAATATTTTGTTACATATTGAATTGCTCGATAAAATTGCTCGATAAAATAAATGGTATCTTAGGTAAATAAGGATGAGTCTGATTCATACTAAATATTTCTATGTATTAAATAATTTGAGGGGAAGGGTTATCTGATAAATTCATAAAAATAAAGATTATGTGATTTTTTTATATTGAGGGTGATATAAGGTCAAGAAAAAAAACAATATGGCTACATACCCAATGACTAAATTTAACATGCTCAACTTTCGCAAACAATCCGCGGGAAAATTTACTTCTCAACAAAAGCAAAACCCATCAACCGGCAAGCAAGAGACCTACTACGACGTCCAGAATGATGCCGGTTACGGTTTCAAGGTGATGACACCGCCAATGAACGCGCTATTCCCGCATTTGGGCGAGGGTGGCAATTTTGGTGGTAAATTTAGTAAGACTCAGCAGACTTCCAAATTGATCAGCAATCTTTTGAAAGTTGGCGAAGACGAGCATTTTAAGTCTGAGCGCGAGGATTTCTTTGAATGGCTTGCGGCGTTCAATAGCGGCATTCTCGACCAGATGTTTGACGCTGACCCTTCTGGAGCGGCCACTGCTATTCGCAGTAAGGTGACGAAGCGTTATGGCAAGAAAAAGACTCCTGAAGAGTGCGAAGCCATGGCTCGCAAAAAGTTTAAGGAGAATGCTATGGTACCATTGAAGAATCGTGATGGCGAGGAGCAGATCGTGGTCAAGTGTGGCGCTTACAACAAGAGTGGCGATCCTCGTCGCGTTCGTTACGTCCAAGAGTCTGGTAACCAGTATGACTGCATGGATGAGACGCCAAATATTCGCAATGGTGCGCTTCTTTGTTTGCCATTTCAGATTCGTCCATTTATTATGGCCAAGGACAAGTATGGGCTTACTTACACGCTCATCCCTGATATTGTCGTCCTTTCAACTGGCAAGGGACGTGTTTCTGCTCCGTTAGAGGCCATTGAGACTCCTGAGCGCCCTTATCAGATGTCTGTGTCTGAGGGTAAGGAAGGCAAGATTTATTTGAACATCAATGACGCAGAGAATCGTCGTTTTATTTTCCGTCCAGTTGCAACTGAGGTTGTTTTCAGCGACCTTGGTGGTGTTGGAACGCTCGGAAAGATTGTTGGTGTTACGGAGGACAATGCCAAGTATTCTGGCACTACCAAGGAGGATATTGACGATCCTGCTTCCGTTTCGTTTTTCAATTACGCTCAAAAGCTTTCTGACGATGTAGTTGACTTTTGCATTGGGGACGCGGGTCTTTTGAGCAAATTGAAGGCCGAGAGCAAGGACGAAGCCCAGGAGATGGCGGACGAAACTGGCGAAACCTTTGAGCACTGTTTCAAGACGGTGATTAAGGATGCATTTAACTCGCCTGTCAATAAACGTGACGATGATGATTTCCGCCAGCTGCGATTTAGCCAGCGCGTCTTTACCTACGGTGAGAACAAGGTACAGAACAAGATTCCGCTTACGGACGCGTCTGGTCCGAGTACGGATGTCGATATTCGCCGAGGGGCCAAGATTGCTCCCGTGTTGTCTCCCTCTGTCTATTTCATGGCCGACGGTAAATTTGGGTTGAAGTTTGATGTCTCTTTGGAGCATGGTATTCGCGTTGATTCAAACCCGGATGCTGTTTCCCAAGAGGGTGGCATTATTTACTCTTTGAAGCGTGCGCGCGATACGGTCGCAGAGCCTTCTGCCAAAAAGGTCAAGACGGAGGCCTAGATATTTGATATTTCCCTATTATAAAAATAAAAATACTAAAACTATAGTCTAATTCTTACTATCATATATTGCAATGCAATGACTACTATACAAGCGATGGCTGACAATACTAATGCGGGAATGTCGCCTAATCTTTTGGCGCCCCATAGCACGCCGATGGCCGCCATTGCCGGCCACGTTTGATATGCGAGTAAATATATGTGTTGTAAGGTGTTTTTCGCTGCCTCTTCTGAATTTGAGCAGGTAGAGTTGACAAGCATGGCAATGGCTAGTATTGGAATGGAGCCACCAATGGCGGCCCATTTGGTGTATCCAAAGTCGATGAGTGTATTAATAATCATGAGTATGGCAAAAACTGCAATGTCCAGTGTTACAAAGTAACAGACACTATACGTCGTTTTTTCGGTATGTAGATGGACGGGAGCGTCCAAGACGTTAACAATGTTCACGTATGCGGCGCCCATTCCCATGGCAAACAATATATACTCATTTTCGACTGAAAAACATAGGACCATGCATCCTATTGAGATCAAAATGGCGACTATCCAACAAGTTATCCATTGTTTATGGGCCCATGAAAAGCGCGACCTTCTTTTTGTTTGAATATATTGCAATGAGAAATGAAAGACCGCTAAAAAAGTGATTGATATGCTGAAAGAAGCCCATGTTAACTTTAACCAGTCCTGTAGTTCAGGATTACCAAATTGTGTAAAGACAATGGTGATTAATCTTCCTGGTAACCATGTTATAAACATGGCCTTAGGACCACATTTGTTCGTTGTATATAATATTAGGTCTAGAGTAATGACCGACACGAGAGATGCGAACAGATTCAGATACCACATGTGGATCGAGTATAAAGCGACGACCTTTATAGGTGATAATGTTATCACACGATTGTGATAAATTATTAGGTCAACGATTAGAGACATTAGAGAAAGGCGTTCATCAATTGGATGGTCGCGTCCGATCTCTGGACGACAAAGTATCGCACGTCATACAAATGAATTCGGAGATAATGATACAGTCCAATGAAAATTTTCGCGAGATGCGTGGTCGGTTAGACGATGCCAGAACAGAACTTAAAAAATCGATTCGACAAATACGCGGTACGTGGTCTACTCAATGCTATGTCGTTACTTTTGCTGTGGGTCTGACCAGTTGGACTATTTTTATGTCGTGGGTTTTATGGCATTAGAATTCGAACAACTGCCAATTTGTCTGTAGTTGTTTATGAACGGGCGCTGCGGAAGTCACGTACGCGCCGTATTCCGCTATACCACATGCATTTTTACCCCTTTCTAAATATAAGTAACCGTTTCTTCCCCAAGTAGGGCCCCATGAATTTTTGATGATCCATGCATCTTTCGTATATCCGACAATAGCCACTGCATGATCAATCTCTGTAGTACATAAATCTGCAGGGAAAATACCATCCGAATAATTTTCCATCGACGACGAGTCAATTCCAACAGAAATTGGGCCGTAATTGTGTAGAATGTGTTCAAAGTCTTGTTCTACATTTGGATTTTCGTCATGCATGACGACCTCGTAATTGTGTACTTGTACATGGCTCCATAATTGTCCTCTAGGACATTCATGCTGTTCTTCTTTGTATGGATAATCTTTGAACAACGCCACCGGGTGATCCTTTGCATATTCAAACACGTATTCCATAAGTCCACCGTCGCAGCCTACATCTGGGCGAAACGGTCCTGAAGTACAATCCATAATATTCTGGACAGACAATGGCGTCGGATGGCCATGTTTTTTGGACCAATACTCTAGGACTGTTGCCGAGGCAAAAGCAAAACAGCAGCCACATTCTCCTTGGTCGAGGACAGGCGATACATACGATGTTCCATGATGGTCGCGCCAATCGATGGGAGCCAATTTTGAAGACCGCTTCAGGTAATGGACTACCGGGATTGTACGGACAATTTCTCTATGGTGAGACAGTTTCAATACAATATTTCTTTTCAATTCATGGCCAAATCTGTCTGATCGAGACGTCATGCCGAAACGAACGTCGGATTTTGTTAAACTAGATTGTAATTTAATGCTTAAAAGCTTTGAACGCCTTAATTTCATCTCAGCGGCCGATGCATAATGTTTGTTGTGGTGTTCCATATAGTCACATATCCATTTTTCGTGCCCTTCTTCTGTACAACTTTGATGTGAGTAGGCCGTTGCCTGCCGACCATAGAATGCCAAAAAATAGATTAAGATAAGAATTCTCATATTATAATTAAAGACGTGTATTTATATCCAGAAAATGTTTTCGCAAAAACTTGCGCCACCATTGCCAAATGTTCATAACAAAGGCCAGTCGTATATGTTTGGTCCACACATGCTCACACAAAAACATGGATATTACTTTGAAGCAGACAATCGAGTAGTACGCGTACCAGCTGATAAAATAAAACGAACCGAAGGCCCAGTCCCCACATGGCTTGTTGCGGATTGGATGCTGGCTCAGAAAAGAGGCGAACCCATTTCGTTGTTTGCACAGGAAGTACTCAAAGAACCACAAACCTCGGTCGGACTACAATGGCTTGCCACATTTACCTCTCAATAAGTCTCCAGATATTTACAAGCTTTGGTGATGGCCGACAACAACTGTTCCAAGCTTTTTATATGGAAATATTGACCAATCGTCGCAAGAATAACGGCCGTCGCCATTTCAAATAATGTTTTTTGACCAGGACTGCCCACAAACTCAACATACATATGCTTCAAATCTAAATGTATTTGCTTTATTTTATTACTATACATTGAAGAAGCCGGTGGAAGACAATAACCCAAACGAATCAATCCAATCTTAAACCTTGAAGTACAACGCTCTATCTGGTCGAACATGTCTAAATCCGAAGGCGGACTATATATATACCAAAGCGTAAATAAAATGTCATTGTATACAAAATACTCGCCAAAAACATTATGGATGTCTACTCTAAAATTAGTCCGGGCATTCTTCCACACACCCCCAAATTTACCCGTAGAACCAGCGAGCTTCTTTTCAGAAGTTATTCGCGCGCACAAATGGATAGAAAACGATTTAGCGGGACACTTTGAAAATGTTGTGATCACAATAAATACAAATACCACGATCGAACAAATCCATACATGTCTACAAAATTTGTCCAAGACATTGTTCGATTGCCACTTCGAATATCCAATCACGATCAAAGGATGTCAATTGTATACGGAAGCAATTACGTCGAAATTGGATGACTCACATTACTGCACATTGTCGTAAATCATCCTGACAATCACCTGATATTTATAAGATTTATTTTATTGTTAAAATATTTTGTTTTTAAAATGACTCTACTATGCACCGAATCTCACCACATTTGCGGGCACCACATCTACTGGACAGCGACAGTGAACTCGTCACACAGTACAAGAATAAATACAAGAACAAGGATAAGTGTATCTATGGGCTAACACTGGCCCTGAGTCTGGTAATGTCTCGCAATCTCTGCTAGTTGCGTCAAATCGCACCCCACTAATTTATCAGTAAGCGAACAGTTTGTCACGGACGCTGCATCGACGTCAGCCTGTGTTATTAACGCAACACACGCACTTCCGACCAACCCATAACCGGCATCACAGGTGGTTGCGATTTGGTTGGTGCCCGACGTACACGTGACCGTGGCTGCGTTGGCACCATTGCCACTCGTAGCACAGGCACTACACGCATCTTCGTCCAACCAGTAACCGGCGTCACAAGTGGCCGCGACTTGGTTGGTGCCCGACGTACACGTGATCGTGGTCGCGTTGGCACCATTGCCACTCGTAGCACAGGTTTCGCACGCTGCGCTGTTGCCTTGCACAGCAAATGTATAAGCATCACACGCAACACACGCACTTCCAACCAACCCGTAACCGGCGTCACAGGTGGTTGCAATTTGATCGATGATGCACGTAGCCGCGTTGGCACCGCAATTGTTACATCCGTAAAAAGTATCCAGGTACACCATACCCGTCGGACACACGTTATTGGTGCAACTGATGTCGGCGTTGACAATGGTGGTCAACGCGTTCGAGGGACATGCGGTGCATGAATCGGCTTCTAAGAAAGCGACGAATGGGTTTGACATGAAGGAACCGATTGGACAACAGCCTAAACGGCCCGTCGATGTTAAATAATTGTTTCCAGATAAAGATTGCCATTTCCCACCGCACAATGTTCGTTTGAAACCGCTTTGCAAGAACACTGCAAGAGGGCGCAACAAAGAAAAAGACGTGACCAACCCACCACAAACAACAAAAAAGGTACCGTTTCAAAAACACAAAACAAAACAACAAAACGTGTGAGAATTGTGATCCGATGAAACTCGAGTTGTCGTTTATTCAAAAACACCAGGAGAGTGAGTACACTTACTGTCATTCATATTTGTCACCGCCCCCGTATTCCAGTTGGACACGTCCTGATTGAACACAGATGCACCAACAAACACTGCAAGTGAGGGTGCAACAAAGAAAAGACGTGACCAATCCACCACAAACAACAAAAAAGATATTCAAAAACACAAAAATAACAACACGTGTGAGAAATGTGATCCAATGAAACTCGAGTCAGCGTATATTCAAAATACACAACAACGGAAGGCGTTGCCACAGAGAGGGAGAGAGTGTGCACTTACTGAATGCCATATTTTTCACCGCCCCCGTATTCCATTTGGACACGTCCTGATTGAACGCAGATGCGTAACCAAACACTGCAACAGAGGGTGCAACAAAGAACAGAGAGACCAACCCACCACAAACAACAAAAAAGTACCGTTTCAAAACAGAAAGAACAGAACGTGTGAGAATTGTGATCCGATAAAACTCGAGTTTTGTCGTATATTCAAATACACAACAGCGGAAGGCGTGGCCACAGAGAGGTTGAGAAAGTACACTTACTTCCAACCATATCAGTCACCGCCCCCGTATTCCATTTGGACACGTCCTGATTGAACGCAGATGCGGACCAAAACACTGTAGGGTGCCACAAAGAAGAAAAAAAGACCAACCCACCACAAACAACAACAAAAGATATTCAAAAACACAAAAATAACAAAACGTGTGAGAAGTGTGATCCGATGAAAAACTCGAGTCGTCGATATTCAAAAGACACAACAGCGGAAGGCGTGGCCACAGAAAGAGAGAGTACACTTACTGCCATTCATAGATGTCACCGCCCCCGTATTCCAATTGGACACGTCCGAATTGAACGCAGATGACCTTCGAAACACTGCAAGAAGAGGGTGCAACAAAGAAAAGACGTGACCAACCCACCACAAACAACAAAAAAGGTACCGTTTCAAAAAAACAAAAACAAAAACAAAAACAAAAACAAAAATAACAGAACGTGTGAGAATTGTGATCCGATGAAACTCGAGTCAGCGTATATTCAAAATACACCACAGCGGAAGGCGTGGCCACAGAGAGGGGAGAGAGAGTACACTTACTTTGTTGCATATTTGTCACCGCCCCTGTATTCCATTTGGACACGTCCTGATTGAACTCAGATGCGCCATCAAACACTGCAAGAGAGGATGCAACACAGAAAAAAAAGACCACCCCACCACAATCAACGATACCGTTTCAAAAACACAAAAACAAAATAACAAAACGTGTGAGAATTGTGATCCGATGGAACTCGAGTCGTCGATATTCAAAATACACAACAGCGGCGTGGCCACAGAGAAGGAGACAGAGTGCACTTACTGTAAGACATAGTTGTCACCGCAGACACGTCCCAAGCACCGATCACACCGTACGGATTGCCAGTAGCATCGTTCTCAGCGGCAAAAGTTGGGCAGGATCCATCCGCTGTTTCACCCAAACAAGTCCCAACAGCCGCCTTCAAAGCAGCTCTATCCGCCGGGGTAAAGACCGCTTGTGTTCCGATGAGCATGGTACAAAAAAGTGTTAAGGAAAGTTTCAAAAAAAGAGTCATTTTTCAACAATTTCTCCCTTATATATACGTATATTTTGCATGTTTTGATGTTGTAATTGTTTAATTCAAATATTTACTAGTAGTGTTGTCATTATTTTCTTTAAAGCTTGTTTAAGTATTATTTTAGGCGATATTCCCATCGCCATTAACTCTTGCATTAAAAGTTTCCCGACATAGGGCCTATAACTCCACAAATTTTTTTTCTTATTTTAACTATAAATATCCAAGCATTCATATTATCACCATGTCTGTATATCCTATGATTAACAAATTATCACGTCAAATGGGCAAAAAGTTCAATGATTTGGAGGAATTATCATATGAAAACATCGGAATCGATGCTGTACAAAATGGTCTGAAATGAAGACATGTCCAATAAAGAGAAAGAACAATTTATTTCACAAGTATTTGATTATTGTAGAGCTGAACAAGATTCAATGTATTTCCGTGCAACTCAGGAGGAATTTGACCAAGGTTATGCGGACAGGGAATGTTTGTGGCAAATTTATTATATCTGTAGCGGCAATCAGAGTTATCCGCATGGGTAAAGGGGCAGTTCTGCTTCTTGTTGTGGCATGATAGAAGCGACGATAGTACTGCCCACCATTGCCTTTTTTTACCAAGGATACAAAGGCTCCTTTACATATTGTCGCATTGCCAATCGCCATCTTCTCGTGTACACGTTTGCATTGGCGCACAAGTATCATACCCACATAAACAGGCGACGTCCATCAACGTTTCATTGCCATTGTATGGTTGGCAGTCTTTTTCGGGAATATCCGAGAGGGACGCAGATACCTGTGCTACAATCGCGCAAGCTAGGATAAAGTAGATAACAGACCATACGATGAGAGCCGCGGAAGCTATCGCATAATGTTTTGATTGACAACATGGGCGCTTACAATCGCAATTTCCCAACGGAGCGCGCCCTGGTACTCTACCCATACACAAAAAGACACTGTTTGTTATGCGCAACAACAACGAAATGGACGTCGCGACCAATATAACTGAAAACGCGTTGATCGCATACTGATCTCGATATCGTCCCGCATCAATGCGGTTGAGATCATTGTCGTCGGAAACATTAACGGCGACAAAAAACATAATCACCGAAACAATATCAAGCACGACCGACGTCCAGAAAGTCCACAGAAATACAGTGAGACTACTCTTTTCAGATTCTACGGGCAGAATGCCCGCCACAGACTCATCGGTAAACGTAAGCAAATTTGATGTTGGGGCGTCCTCCTCTTCTTTAGCAGAATTGGGTCGGGTTTTTGAAGTGGATTGTGAAAACATAAATTATTCATTGACATTGATATTAAATAGTGTTAAAAAATGTCTGAACAAAAAATGTCTGAACATGCGCCAAACACTATAAAATAAATCACTATAAAAACATGGCGACAAATAGAAAATGTTTTCTTGGGGAGATTACCGAAGAGGATTGACCACTGACGAACTCAACCAAAGTTTACTCAACCAAAGTTTCAAAAAACAAGATATCAATAAACCGCTATCATTATACTCTAAAATATTTGCTTGTGGCGGCGGCGTGCCTACCTTCTGGTCCATTAATTGGGCGGCAGCCTTGATGCATCTATTAAATGCATTTCTGACATTTTTTCTATGGGACGCATCCGATTCGAAAGATAATGTATTTACACTGACAGAACAGCATACAGTATGGAAAGAACGTGCGAATTCCACGGCAGAATGTGCGGCCAATGCTTTTCCAATCTCTGACGAGTGGTGTATCACCAATGCCACTGCGTCCACTTCGGAGTTGTCTCTATGGTGGCTTATCATAGTTTTTCATTTTCTAAGTTTTGCGTTTCAGGCATTGGCGATGGCTGAGTGGGACTTTAGTTTTTGTGGATACAAATGTGTAAGAACCAGTTATATCGAAGAAGTGGACAATGAGGGCACGAATTCTTTACGCATGTTCGAATATTCCATCTCCGCCACACTAATGCAAGTGTCCATTGCATTAATACTTTCGGTTTGGAGTGCTCTCACAATGCTCGGTATTGCTTTCCTCACTATCGTCACTATGCTATTAGGGCTTGTTGCCGAAAAGTTAAAATACATAGACCTTGGACTTGCATGGATGGTACATTTCATTGGATGGTCAGCGATGTCCGCTGTTTGGATCATTCTTGGCCGAAAATTCGCCTTTAATATTTCCATGGCTCCTTCTGGAGGCGAGCCGCCTGTATTTGTATATGTGATCGTCGTCGTGATTGCTATCCTCTATTCTGGCTTCGGTTTGGTACAGTTTTTTGATCTAATGTTCACAGGCAAAGACAAAAAGACAGCAAAGGCACATCATCGCAAAGTGGAAATGGCATACTGTATGCTATCTTTAATTAGCAAAACATTCTTGGGATGGATCATTTTTTCAAATGCACTGGTGGGCATGGCACGCAATAATTAAGAAATCAAATTAAAATTACCCCAAACTGTTTAAAAATCGAAGCAAATTTTAACTAGTTAACCCGATACAAACTGACACCGGCGTTGGTGCCGAAGAAGACTCAGCAAATAGCCTAGAGACTGGCTTTCTGGACTGTATATTCGATGAGTATACCCCATATTACGACAATAGTAGACAACATTGGTCATTTTGGACTTTTCCGTTTTAATGTAGTCGTAAACCATTTTCAAATCCTGGCCCACAATTTCTTTCAAACATTTGGAAGCAATGTCGTTGTTGTAATACACATCCTCTTCAGACGGCGGACGAGCTGTGGCAAACATGGTGGGACAAACACATTCTTGATAGGTCAAAGTCCAGACAGGTCGTAGCAGTGTACAGTACTTCAACAATGCATCAACACTCATACAATACCCCCTTTAAACTATACAACTACAAAAAACATATTCGCATCATATTTACAGAATATAACTGCAATCTTTATGGAATGCAATCTTTATGGAACCGATCGGTCATGACTCTGTAATTATAATTAAGGATGTCGATCTACGACTTGTACGACATTTCCGCAACCGCATCTCCACCAGAAATTTTACAAAAATGCAAGGACTATTGTGCCCGTTGGACACTAAAAACAGTATTGAAGAAATTAACCAGTCAGTTCGGTCCAGTTACCGCCGCCAATAACACCCAAAACGTTTATTCCGAAGGTGAAATATACTTAAAAACCACGGCTGCAGTGCTTTTGGACCCTGGAGCACGGCAATGTTACGATGCTTGGTTAGATGCGGTTGATTCCGATAGTCCCGAGAAAAAAAAGCTGACACGTTCGAGGCTCCTTTGGTTTAATGACACTACAAGCAAAGTATGCTTTTCAGAGTCAATGCTCAATGCGCTCGGCGATGCATCGCCGGGACCACAAAAAAAAGCAAAAATACGCCACAAAATTAACACACATCCAGAATGCCGCATTTGTAGAACACCATTCGAATTATCTGAACGGTATCTAGTTTTACACTGTCATTGCACCACTCGAGTAGGACATCCAGAGTGTTTGGTGCGTTTTTCGAAGAGCGTCTCCAATAAATGTCCGGTTTGCCGACAACACTTGCTTAAACGCCATCAAGTTTCAAAGTATTTATTTTGGAATGTCAAAGAAAAATATAAATTTGTATCTTAATTATGTTGAATGTCATCATCTTTAATGAATAATATTTTCAACTGTTTTTTTGTATAGTACATGTACTGTACCATCCGATTCTCTCACCGAGTATGTATCTGAATTTTTACTTGTGCAAATACCATGCACATTTGTCTTGAACGTGTAAAAGCCGCCTATTTGTGGATGTTGTGACGGGCGGATTGAAATAGGAATAGACCAATCTATGGTATGGCATCCCGGAGTTTCTGAATTATAGACTTGCTCTCCTCTTTGCTCTAGAGTATAACCGTTACAGTTGATCCATTCCATGTTTTCCAGTTCTCTCAATAGTTGTCCGAGTGTTTTGCATTTTATGATGGTCTGTTGTTGTTCCAAGTATACATGTATGTCTTTTTCTAGGAGTAGTTGTTCTTCCATTTTTGCATTTAGAAACTCGTAGACTTCTGTGGAAGGTTCTATTCGAGTAGATTTCCATTTCTTAAAAAAGCGTGCAACTGGACCGCGTGAATGTTGAGAACAACGAGTCTGTGTATTGACCGTATTTTGAATGGCTTGAATCATATCTGTTGGTGGTACTACACCATCGGACCAATTTGTGTGTAATAGTGAGTATTCAACAAAGGGGGAATTTCCTACTGCTAAAACGGCCCCGACAGGGTGTTGACAATCTATAGAGCAATATACGTGTCCGTTTGACCTTTTTGTGAATAGTTGTTCCCTGGGTATGTAAGAGTGTGCGACTCCTGGCAGTGAATCTATTTTTTTATATTTGCCTGTAAAACGAATGGTAATATAGTGTTTGAATTCTTCCGTGCCTATATTGACAATATATCCCGAAAATGTAGGGTTCATTTCTACGCATCCTATAAAATATTCGGGTGGTATTTTATGTATATCAATTCTTTTGGCCCATTTTCCTTTTTCTTGAAGTGTAGTTTCTAAAACTTGTATGTCGTAAAACCCTAATTGTTCGTTATACATTTTGTATCCGCTTTTTGTTTCTAATTGTTGTGCCACTGTGTCCATTTCTTCTCTGGATGTGATATGTGGCCCGTACATGTTTTGTAGACATTTTAATCCACACAAAAGATCATGTTTCGTTTGTCGTTGTACGGATATGTGTTCTGCCTGAGGAAATGTCTGCGGAACGAGAGTCTCCTTTTCGGCGGCTTCCTCTTCCTCTTCATAGACTTCCTTTTCGAGGGGTCGCTTCCGATTGCGCTCTCTTTCGAGTCTCTCTGTCTCTAAAATGTTGGATAAAGACCCTGAATAACGCCATGGCATTTTGGTGCGTTGGCGAACGCCTTTTATACGTCCCATTTATATGCGATCGAACCATCTGAAATTTCTCTTTGTTGTGCGGCTTCTGGAGGATCAAACATCATTCTACACAACCGTCCAAAATCCATGCTTCCGTATAAAATACCGCGATAATCGCGCCTAACGAACAAAAGCCATAGCTGAAAGGCTTCTGCGAATGTGCCCGTGGGAACTAAATGGACTTGACCTCTGTGCATCACGTCATATCTCCGGCGGCGTTCTAATACGATAGGCACCGCAGATGTCATCAATGTTTGGCGATGTTTCCATGATTTTTCGGCAGAACAAAAGAAAAAGTTTTTAAAATTAACAGAGTAGGTGGACATGAAATGGGCGTGGACTTGTTGTAAATGTAACCCCTGAATCACAAAAGCATTCGCATGTACCACAGGAGGTTTGGAATATGCGCAAACACTGTTGAGTTTATCCAAAAGAGCCAATGGTCGATTTGATGCTACGGATTGATAGGCGGAAACTCTGGAGCCTCTACATGCGTAAGATACGCGCGGATTGTCGGATAATCGTGCCATATTTTCCCACGTTAAATCGGCTATTCTATCTCGGAATTTACGAATGCTTAAATGACGGTTTTCTTTTTCTACAAACTCTTTCCACCGTGATTCTGGCATATTTTTCAGCGGTGGTTGGCTATCGAACATGATACTTTGAGCAAAAGAGCGGCGTAGACCTGTGAATCGAACATAAAAGTCGTGTAAAAGTGCGGGATGTATTTGGAATTGTCCTTCGCCCACTTTTAACCTATGTTTTTGAATGTCGTATATATCTGAAGGAGCCGTGTGTGCGATAAACCAAGCCACTCTGTACTCTAAAGTGTTCAAATAGTTCATAAAATGTTGATCAATCGTTTGAAATTCGTACCATTTCAATTCTAATATGTCCATGGCATTTAGTATATCTCCCACCGTCCAATTGGCGGTGTCGTAGGATGCATGTGAGCGTAGGCGATGTTGCCTCATCCATTCCCTCGTTTCTGACGGTATGACAGTACAACCTTGTTTTGAAGCCAGCCATCTACATTTGCATACGCCTACATAGAGAAACATTCCCTCGCACCAACCTTTAAGTTGACCGGGAATGCGATCAAACAACGAATGCCAATTCTGAAAGGCGTATTTTTCTAGTTTTTCGGCTAATCTCAAGTAAGGCATATCATCATCTTCGTCAAAGATCATCGAGCCATCTGCATGAGACAACAATATGTCATACATATCCAACAAGTACAAAAATAAATCAGCTTTGGAGCAACCAGAATCTAACGAATAGTTTAGACATTCGACTAGCGTATGACATCGAAATAATGATTTATAATTACTGCGATACATTTCATGTTTATATAAGAACCTAAATACTCTCAACGACCCGTCGATAAGAATCCGCCGCTCGTTCTGGATAACTCCTGAACTATCTGAAAGCTTGGCGCAGAATAGCGCTGGATAATCAATTGAGCAATTATGTCATTGGCTTTGACTTGGTAGTCCTTAGGGCCATGGTTGAACAGTTTCACCATGATTACGCCACGATAATCTTCGTCAATAATGCCACAAAACGGCACCACGGAATGCTTTATTCCCAAAGAAGATATGCCTTCAATTTTTCCATAATGAGCTTTGGGCAATGCGATCGCGAGTCCGGTATCAATTAAAACCGAACCTCCAGCAACAACAACAGCGTCCGCCACCGAATAGAGGTTATGCCCGGCGGCACCTGCCGACTTGCGAGCGGGTATATGTTCAGGGGCACATTTGACAGATGCCCATGTGTCGTACGGACGAAAAAGCTGCCCAACACCATGCGTTAGCACTGGCAGAGACGCCTTCATTTTCAAAAGATTAGCGGGCAATTGGGCCTCTTCTTTCATGAATGACGCTTGTTCCACTTTTTTCATGAATGACGCCATTACATTTCTGGTATAATTTCACCGCGCTAAAAAAAAACACATATTCACAAACTATTAGAAAATGAATATAAAAATCAAACTTATCGTTTCTTTGATAGTGGTTCTTCGGACATCAATACATTTGAAGTGAAAACAATGGCCACACTTGAGCTCGACACAGTGTTCCATATCTTCGTAACAGATAGGGCAAGATTCATATTCGTTCAGTGGGTTCATGGTATGGACGTGAAGCATTGACATTTCCGTTATTACTGATAATATGGCTTTATAGTCTTATTCACCTATGTTTTCTCTGTTGTCTTCGGGCGATGACTCTGAATTTTTGCTTAAATTTAAGCGAATTCAGAAAATAGTTTAAGAACATCGTTTATTTTTATTCTTACACAATCAAGTATGTCTAAGAATAATATCCCGCATTCAACCACCTGGAGCATGCAATGTCTTTTAAAAATCATCGCGGCCACGTAAAAAACAAAATATTTTAATTTTTTTATTCGTCGGGGTATAAACAAAATATTTTAAAGATTTAGTCTATATTTTAAAAACAAAATATTTTAATTTTTTTATTCGTCGGGGTATAAACAAAATATTTTAAAGATTTAGTCTATATTTTAAAAACAAAATATTTTAATTTTTTTATTCGTCGGGGTATAAACAAAATATTTTA
>Ga0209091_10000362_pt1 | contig 44093 bp, 28 predicted proteins | sample ArcticOcean_MG_C_6_FD_187438 | JGI IMG/M metagenome (GOLD analysis project Ga0209091, IMG submission 187438) | Marine microbial communities from western Arctic Ocean - ArcticOcean_MG_CB8_128 (SPAdes) (version 2) | ecosystem: Environmental > Aquatic > Marine > Oceanic | place: Arctic Ocean...
TCATCACACACCTTGCAGGGAAAGAAGATAGAAAATTTCCGTTAACTATGTTAACTGAAGGAGTTGGAAACACGAAATCCATCGATAGATGGGAATATGAATATCGTGTTAAAACTCATACTATTAATACCCGTGCATGTAGTGCGTTAGGATTGGGTACCGGATTAGCTGGTGCTCCTATGACTTTAACTTTTCCAGACAAATGGTTTGTATTCCCATACACTTTGATTTCCCAATCAGGAACTCAAGTGAGAATTATGGCTGAACCAAAAGCAAATGGAAATAACTGGGACTATACCGTTCAGGTAGTAGACCCATCTTCTACAGCGGCAGTAGCTGCGGCAGATATTGCAATCGGATCCGTTTGGGGGCAATTATATGCTAATGTTGGAGTAGACTTCTCTAGAGGTAATGCTTCAAACTGGTCTACGCCAGGTATGGTTAGAAACAAAATCGGTACAGTTAGAAAATCTTATCACTTCGCAGGAAATGCTAAGAACTATGTTGCTGAATTTGCTCTACCTACAAAAGGAGGTAAAACAACTAAAATGTGGATGGATTATGAAGAGTATCTACATATGCTTTCTTTCAAAGAAGAATGCGAGTTACTTTACTGGTACGGAGAAAAAACTTATGGTAATGACGGAGTAGTAAACATGACTGATGAGAATGGGCAACCAGTAATCACAGGTCCTGGATTATTACAACAAATTATCAATAAGGACACTTACTCTACTTTAACTGAAACTAAATTAACAAATCTTATCGGAGATTTATTCTACGGTATGAGTGATGCTAACAATAAAAATATCACATTGTTTACTGGTGTAGGTGGAGCTAGAGAATTTGACAACGCATTAAAAGCTTATACTGGTGGTTTTGCTACTGGTAACTGGAGTGTTAATGCAGATAGTAAATTTATTACTGGATCAGGACGTTCTTTAGGAATGACTGGTTTCTTTACAAGTTATGACCATATTGATGGACATACAGTAAATGTGGTTAAACATCCAATGTTTGACCATGGTCCTGTAGCACAAGCAAGAGCTAAACATCCTGTTAGTGGCTACTCTTTAGAATCATACAGAATGGTATTTGTTGATACATCTTCATACGATGGTCAAGGAAACATTCAAATGATTAATAAGAAAGGACGTGAGTACTTAAGATGGGCAGTTGCGGGTTCTGTTGTTCCAACAGGCTTCGGATCAAGTGATCTACGAGCTTCTGACATTGATGGTGCAAGTGTACATATGTTAAAAACAGCGGGTATCGTTCTTAAGAGATTTGATACTTCGATTGATTTAGAATGTGTGCGCGCATAGTGATGGCGTTAACCTGTGTGTTTTCGTAGTCTATATATCTAGTTTTTTGTAAGGTGATGGGGGTGTCAAAACCCCCTCCATCTTATTTTACATAACGACAGTAGGGCCTAGTATTCTTACAAGCCTGAAAGGAAATTTAACTTAATAAAATAATTAAAAAGAACAATAAAATGGCAAAAAGAAAAATAATGATCCTCAGAAAAGAACCGGATGGGTTTTTACCTAAAACAGTTCGAGCAGAATCAAGAATGTATATCAGTAGTGTATTTGTAAACAGACAACCCTTAAAAGGGGTTACTTCTGATGAAGAAGAAAAATACTTACTTGGTATTTTAGATGTAGGTCCGAAGCATATTGACTGGCCTAAATATACAAAAAAATATTGGACAGATCTTTCAATAATGGTACCAATGGGAGGAGTAGAATTAGATATTTCTACTACTAGTGATGGAGAACCTGAAAACGTTGAAGACTATCTACGATATAAATGGATATTAAAACATCCACATGTAGCTTTGAATAAAGATGAAATGATTACAACACCTCATAAACGTTTTTATATTCAAGATGCACAAAGAGAATTAAGAAGTGCTAATAATAAAATACAAACTCTAAAAGATGCTGATAAAGAATTTATAAAATTATCAGATAATAAATCAGACATGAGAAGAGTATTTAGATTAATGGGCACTCAAAATCCAGATCGATTAACTGACATGGAAATTGAAAATTACTTATATAAGATTAAAGGAGATGTTCCTGATAAATTTGTAAGAATTTGCACAGATAAACATTTAAAAATGAAATCTGAACTTGAAGAGATGTTAAGTGTAGAGATCTTAAGAAAGATAGGTAATCAAATAATCTATCAAGATGAGATATTAGGGGATACATTGCAAGACACTGTAATATTTCTTAATGACAAAAAGAACTCAGGAAAATTAACAACTTTACGAGCAAAGCTTAAAGACGCAGTTATATAATGAATATAGGACAAATGCATATATCAGTACAGCAAGGGGTTGATAAAATCAACTCCATGCATTCTGATTTAATATTACCAGAAGAAATAGATTTAGAGCTAAACAAAAACATACAAAGGTTTACCGCTCAAAAATTTAGTTTTAAAAGTAATAGACATCAGGAAGGATTTGAGATGTCTCAAAAACGTATAGATGACTTAAGAACTTTAATTGTGGAAGATTCTATTTCATGCTTTTATAAAGGCGAAGTTTTTAAGAATGTCTATGCAGATACAAGAACTCTTCCAGATAACTATATGCATTTGATTAATGTAAAATCGTTAGTGTCACTTCAAAAATGTAATAAATTTTGTTATGATATAGATAGTACTGCTTATAGAACTTCAACAAAACTGGTAATTGACCTAGCTCATTGTACACCGGCTGCGTTTCCTGGATTTCAGTGTTTTATAACTCCTCAGTATGGTAGCGGTGCACCTATTCCAATTACTCTCCCTACTTCTAATATGGTTACTTCCGCGGCTCTATTAGTAGCTTGGCTGAGCACTCCTTATAACTGGCTGAGTGGTGTTACTATAACTGTAACAGGGAATAACGAAATCACGATAACTTTGCCCGTATCTTTATCTAACTATTTGGGTTATTATCATGTCTTCGACTCTGGAACTGGACCAGCTTCTTGTAATAACGCTTTTTCCCGTCAACCAGGAGTGTATGGAGAAAAAAGAGTGCCTTGTGATGATGTAGAAACAAGTACTTTAGTGGGGCAAAATAAATTTGCTCAGCATGATGATATTTTTACATTATTATCAGACCCATTTAATAATACAACTTATAAGTATCCTTTATACACAATAAGAGATAATTCAATCGATGTATACTCAGATGAAACTTTTGTTATTGATAGAGTTAAAATTACATATTTAAGGATGCCGGCAATAGTTAATAATGTAGATACTACTATTGTAAGTTGCGATTTACCAGACCATACTCATCATGAAATTGTACAAATGACAGTTAACAGCATATTAGAGGGAATTTCAGATCCTCGATACCAAAGTACTAATATGGAGGTATTAAAATCTGAATAATTAAATTAATATTAACCATATAAAAATAAAATATTATGGCAAAACATGTATTCGTAGAGGGGCTCGCTGCCTCATTTGCGGCAACCTATGACCTAGGAAATAACTCAAATTTTAATGGGAATGGTATTGGCGAACTTGGAGTTTGGAGTTTAGATTTATCAGATCATTTAGATGGAACAACAGGTGGTCAAGAAGTATTGTTAGGAACAATAGCAGCAGGTACTCAAGCAATTATTCCTTCAAGATTTCAGATTACTCAGAACACGACGGCAAACAGACCGTATGCTTCACCAATTATTGAGAGAGGAAGATTAAAAAGAATAACTTATACTCCTTTTTTAACTTCAGTAACTGCAACAACTGGTTCAGTTGCTCAAACTGCTTATGCTGCAGGTAAAACGCATTCAATTAAAATTGTTAAACTTTCAGGATATGACAATTATGAAGAATTTTTAAATCCTTCTGGTTCTTATGATGACAGAACTCCGCAGATTAGAAATTATAGTTGTACTCATTCAGGTGGTAATTTAACTGCTTCGATTGCAGCAATGGGAGATGCTATTAATAATGACGCTGGAGCATTTGTTACAGCAGCTTATACTACAAGTAATATAACTTTTACAGCTAAAGATAAAGGAACTAGTTTTCAAGTTATCGATGTATCTGTAGAGTTAGATGCAACTAATGGATTAGCAGTAGCTGCTGGATCATTAGGAAAATTTGTTTATACTGCTGGTAGTGGTGATGGATACAAAGCTGTTGAGGCTGAGAAGAAATCAAGATTCCACGGACAAGGTAGTATGAATAGAGTACACTTCGCAAATACTCCAGAGATGTTCGCATCTGCTGCACAAGATTATGATATTCTTAGATTTGAATGTGATAATGGTATTCAAGGTGATACTAGTGCTAGAAAAGATCAGTTAACCATTGAAATGTGGATGCCTGCAGCATTAGATGTATCTAATGGTGGTTGTTTTATTGACTCTATGTTCATCGGTTTAGATGACACATCAGCAGCTGGAGATACTGTAGTTCTTTATGATGCAGGAGCTTAATAATCTCTAAAATTATTTTATAGAAATTAGGGGTGAAAGTCCCCTAATTTTTATATTTTTGTAACATTTAAAAAAAACTAAAAAATTATGCCTTTACAAGTAGATATTTCAGGAGACTGCTCAAGTTTAACAATAGTTGGTGGAACCGACTATGCTGGAGCAGGATTAGATATATATTGGAATGACGTTTCAGCAGTATCTATTCCTTATCACGCAACTCTCTTTACTCCAATTACAACTTTAGATGCCTCTGGGTCACTAACTTTAACTATAGCTAACTTTGTGGATGTTGCGGGCGCTTCTACCACAACTTATACACACTTTAATGGTATCTTTAAAATAGTGGTTACTGTTTCGGGCGCAACTTCAGCAGATCCAGACACAGTATATGAACTAGGAGCAGTTGGTATGTGTGATATTAACTGTTGTTTAGGGGCAAAAACAAAAGAATTATTGAAATGTAAATGCGGCGACTGTAAAGAATGTGTCGCAATACTTTCAGATATAACAAAAATATACTTACTTCTTAATGGAGCAAAAGTAAATGTAGCAGGATGTGTTCAAACAACTACTCTGTATGAAAAATCTATAGATGAGTATTTAAAAGCGAAATCAATTTGTGGTACGGAAAATTGTACATGTAACTGTTAAACTAATAAAAAAAATTTAAATGGCTGTTTGGAGACCCTCTTTACCCCCAATACATAACTCAGGATCTAACTATAGTTCAACTAACCAGGATGATTACTTTCCTTTTCAGATGTCTAGTGGAGGATTAAAATTCGCTATAGTAAAATTAGATAATAAATCTCTTCAACTAGAGAAAGTGAGTTGGGTGTGCCCTGCATGGGAAGTGGACCAAGGCACATGGACTGCCAACTACCCGGGCTCTGCCCACTATATGGTGTCAGGGGGAAACCATGGTTATGGGGCTTTTACGACTGATACGTGCACCAATACGTTCGACACAGGTAATTACTTAACTGCTTCTACTAACAGTGTTCAAAGTGGATGCCCAGGAGGTGTGCTTGGGCCACTCATCTCCTCTTTTGATGAGGATTGGGGAAGTGGAGCTTGTGTTCCTAATTTAAGTTATATGGAGGGTTTTAATTCCACGCCGTGCACTCCTCAAGGAGGGTGGTTAACAATGAATGATTGCGCAAAAGGCCAAACTTATACTAATCAGCCTCCTAAAAGTTCTGCTGTTAATGATCTAGGTACCACTGTCGACTCTATACATTGGAACTATTGCTCCCCAAATAATCAAGGATGTGGATGTAACGCAGGTGAACTTGGTCTATATATATATGCTGACGATAGGTACGCTAATCCTAGTGATGGAACATCAGCAGGAGGTGCGTGGCATTATCCACAGGCCAATGGAACTAGAATTTCAAATCAGGGAAAAGGTCCTTATAATGAGACCATGAATCAGCTTGGTTCTAGCTTGGTCACTGCGTGGCCTACAACAGCAGGTGCTTATAATAATCCAAACAACACGGCTAATAATAGATCTTTTTATGCAGTTGGTAGAGCAATGAGTGATATGTTAGATTATGAAAATTTTAGTGGTTCCTATAATACCGCCGGTGCTTTTATGGGATATAATGAGTCTACTACTTTTCTGTTCACTGGTTCTGGTAATGATGATCTGAACAATTATGGGGTAAATCAACCTGTTGACGAATTTAATGATGGCATATCTAATAAAGATATGGGTGGTGCTCTTAGTGTTTTCAAGTCAAATCTTATTATGGAGAATCCCTATCAGTGGGAATATAATTCTCCGGGGATTAGCTATGACGCCGCATTTAAATACGGAGGGGGGAGCTTTCCCGACTGGTATCCAACTGGAGGTACAGATTGTATGTCTTATTATGCTATTATACTTTTTCCTACAACTGCACTACAAGCATCTAATGCTAATAACGAGTACAATGGGATGGAGTTTAAACTTCATTTAGATATTATGTCTGCAGCATGGCAAAAAAGTACATCGTCGACATACTATCAATTTGATACTACAGGAGGTCCTTTAGGAAATGGTACAAATTATTCTGGTGATACAGGAATGGTGTGGACTTTGGGTGATTCTTCTCTGTCCTCTCTTACTGCTGAGATAGGTTCAGCGGGACATCCTTTAGCTCAATCTAATACTGGAATGCAACATCATACTAGTCTGGCTTATGCGACACATCTAGGAATATCAACTCTAATCTGTGAGGACATAGAAGCTCAGGCGTATGGAGGTATTTTAGATGGGGGGTTTGAAAGACTTGATTCTCCATGGTGGGAAGGAACTAAAACTACAAGTTCACCACATGCAAATCCATGGGGAAAGGAGATTCTTAACCCACTACAAAAACATATACTTAAGTCAGTTGCTTATAAAGGCTATCCAGCCTCACTAACTCCAAGTTATGCGGACATGGATGCTACTATACTTGTAGTAAAAACTCCAGCTATGGCTCCTCATTGGAGACAGATTGCGGAAGGAGCCCCAGAAAAGACTGCTGGAGCTGCCTGCATAGATCCTGCCAAAGATAATTTATATTTTAATTTACATGTTACACAATCGGGAACAACTGTAATGTATAGAGATGTTGTAACTGGATTTCAAGATGATGCAAGTGAAGTAAGGGATATTTTTGATTGGGCCGCATACATTAATAATAGTAATCCCGGACCTTATTTTGTGGGGTATGACTATAATAGTGCTTACAGTTTTAAATGGCAACAAAATCTCCAGGGAGTTCATGGACACGGTATAGGACTTAATGCAGATATCCATGGAACAACCACAATTGCAGGTGAGCCTATTAATATGCCAAAAGGATCTAGTACGTGGACCTGGGATTGGGTAGGTGCTTGGGAAGCTCATAAAGTTGCTGGGACTGACCCTCTAGATATAAAGATATATCCTTTACAATACACAGGTTTTGATTTTTACTTATCTGATTCACTACATTTCCAAGTAGGTACTGGCCAACCACAAATGGGACAATACTCTCCAGGTAATAGTGTACAACATTCATTTAATAATAATGTAGGTAATAACCAAGGAACTTGGTACGAGTATGATGGTCGTATAAATTTTAACACCCTCCAAACAAATACCAACACTTACGATACAGAGCCTGATCTTCATCATAAGTATGCTTCTATTATGTTTGGTGGTGCAAATGGTGACGGTACGGCACGGGCTTACAGTCCTCAGTATCTAAATTCTGCTGGACACGCTAATTATACTAGTAATTCTCAAAGGCATCTATGGAAAAAATTAGATGATGTGACGAATGTGTGGTCTTATTCAACAGTCAGGTCAGCAGTAACATTCTTAGGTCCTAATGACTATACCTATAATCAACTTTATGGAATGCGAGATGATTCCGCGCATATTAGATTTTTAGGAGTTACGAAAGTATATAGCTACGGGAACACTTATGGTTCTAGTAGTACTACTGGGTGGGATACCGCAGATAGATTTAAAGAGGTTCTTTGGTTAGTAAGAAATGTGAACCATTCGACTGGTGATACTATGTGGGCAAACGGTGGGGTAAGTATGCTATTAGGCGAGAGTTATATGTGGGGACAACAGACTAGCCCTTCTGATACTATGGGGTTTGATAGTCTACAAGTAACTGCTAATGGTAGTGCTTCAATCCGTAACTATAATAATTGGACTATACAGACGGGTAATGGTATGATATATAATGGTGATTATCAGCCTAATTGTACTGAGGACATGACAGTAACGCATACTGATGAAGTGTGTTCAGGAGGGGGAGGTACAATAACTATAACTATGACTGGGCAAAGTTCATTTGAAACTTTTACAGTTATAGAATCTTCTACAGGTACTCCAATAAATATACTGAATACTGGACCACCTCCGTACATTTATGCTCCTAGCGCTGCATCCAATACTAATACTTTTGATATACCTAATGGTGCTTACCCTACCAGTCCTGGTTTTAATAATAATTCTTATACAATCGAAGAACTTCCTGTTGGAATTTATACAGTAACAGGTACTACTCCATTTTCTATGGGAGGATGTTCATGGAGTTACATTGTGCAGATATTCAGTGTTGCAGATCTTATATACGATGTAGTTACTGGCGTCCAATCTTATAGCTACTCTGCAAATGCCACTCCGTGCCCAGTTTCTACATGTGCTTGTCTTGCTTGTTGTTCACGAACATTCCACTTCAGCGCTGAGAATATTGGAGCAAATGATTCTGACTCTCATGGTCTATGTTGGACCTCGTATCTTAAGGACTCTGCTGGTGTATATAGAGTTGATAGTTTTGGTACTCCATGGTATGGAGTTAATAATGGACTTCCTAATGCAGGAACAAATCCAACTGGAATGGATCCTACTGCTTGGTCAGGGCCAGGAGCTGGAGCAGTGACTGGAGTTGTAAATAGTGGGGATGTAGTTGACAATTTATTTTATGTAAATATGGTGAATACTCCCTCTCCAGGAAATGATTATAGGGTATACTTCCATCTAGATGATACAGTGAATGTTGTAGGAAACTCTACAGTGCCATCTTTAATATGTGACCAGTATGCATATAGAAACAAAACATGTGATGCCTATACTTGCAGTCTTGAAGATACTCCTCCTACTTGTGGATTAAATGATTCTGAATACGGTATAACTAACCAATTTAGTGCTAGTGCAAATTCTACTGGAGTTGTTCCTAGTGGCTATTTTCCTACTCAAGTAGGTTCACTTATAGCAACTGAAAATGGTGTTACTGGATCTGAAACTTATGTCTGGACTGACAATTCCGGTGCTGTAATAGCTGGGCAAACAACTAGTGATTTAATAGGATTTCCTCCAGGCTCATATACTTTAACAGTTACTGATACTATATTAGGAGTTGTAGTAGCTACTGTAACTGGTACTATTCCTTCAATTGCTGATGCTATAGTAGTTACTTCACCAACTACCACTGCGGCTACTTGTGGAAATGCTGATGGAACTATAACAGGGGCTGATGTTGAGTTTGACACATGTACCGCTGGTACTACAGTATATGCTTTAACAGATAACCCAACTCCTTTCGAGTGGGATGATGTATCTGATGAGTTTGTAGCTAAAGATGCTAACGGTACTTTAATAACTACTTGGACTGCAAGTTCAACTTTTGTTGGGCTAGCTCCGGGCATTTATTATTTAATTGCTGTAGGGCCTGTCTGCGGATGTGCATACGTGCTCCCTGTAATAACAATTACTTCAGGTGTTAATTTTGTAACATCTATAGGAGTAGCACAGTCACCGTGTAATGGAGGAACTAGCACAATCACAGCAACTGTTGTATCTGGAACTGCTAATTACACATATACTTGGACAAGTACTGATGCAGGATTCGTTCCGCCAGCAGTTACATCTACTGCTAGTGCTACAAGTGCTATTACAGCGACAGGAGCTTTTACATACACATGCGTAATTACAGAGACTGGAGGATGTCCTGCTCAAACTGAAACTGCTACAACCACTAATGCGGTTCCAATGCTAATCAATGGAATAGCATCTAATATAGGATGTGGAGCATCTTCTACTTCCGGCTCTATCACAACTGCACCTAGCAATGGTACGCCAACATATACATATCAATGGTCAAATGGATCTACTGCAACAAGTCAAAATTTAAGCGGTATAACTGTAGGAACTTATACTGTTGTTGTTACTGATGCTAATTCATGTACAGCAACTGAGACTTTTGTTATAACTTCTGCAGGAGCTGCAGAAACTTTTGTAGATCTTAATCAATATGAATATAACAAGATATTTGATGATACTACAACAAATACTACTAATAACAATTTACTATACGGAATGTATGGAGGTCCTACATGTCCAGGAGATAATGACGGAACCATTAGAATTATGTTAGACAGCAGTACTCCTACTGGTACATTCCCATATGATATATGGATTAAACCTGGAGGCTCTGGGGTATATCAACAAGTAACAAATAATGCAGGATCTAATGTAAGTATGACTTCTGTTCAGGCGTATGACACAAGTACAGGAAATATTGTTTCAACAGGAGTTCCTTACGATACTTCTAATGTAGTTGCTCTTACATATTTCCAAATAACAGGGAATAGCGATAAAGCAGGAGGAGTTGTATTACCTTTTACAGACAACAGTACCTGGGATTTAAAATTTATAGAGAACGGTGGATCTGGTACTTGTATAGCATATGAAACTTTTACAATTTTGCCTTCTGATTATCAAAATGTTGTAGCTACAACTACACATGTTGATCCTAGTTGTTGTGCGTGTAGTTCTTATGGGGCTTCAGGAATCAATACATGTGATGGGTCTATAGACCTTACGCCTACTCTAGGAACATATGAAAATCAGATATTAACTGTAGTATATACATATTTATGGGAATATGCTACTTTACCTTCTACTTGTAGTGTTCCAGGACATAATAATACAAATACACAATGGTCTAATGTAACTACTCAAGATCTTCCATCGGGGGAATGGCCAGGTATTTATACTTGTACAGTAACTGACACCTGCTCAGGAACTTCAATACCTGTAACAACATTAGATGATCCAATAGTTTATATAGATGATATTACTTGGACGCATCCTCAATGTTCCGGCTGTTGTGACGGAACACTAACGTTGACAGCCCACGGTGGTAACTCTGCTTTAGAGATATCTTTTGATAATGGATCAACATTCAAACCTTTCTCTACTGGAACTACTACTTTCTATGGTAAAGACCATGCTAGTTCTAACTTTCCTACTTATAACTTTGATGGGTGTGGGGGAATATTCAGTATATGGGTTAAAGACGGAAGTGGATGTGCAGTAGAATACTTTGCGGATCCAGACGATTCAGTTATTTTAGGATCATATACTGATAATTGTTTTGCAGAGTTTGAACCTTGTCTAATTACTACGTCTGGGACATGGACTCCTTCTAGTAATTCTGATATTATACCTTCATCTACAGGAACGGCATTTACAGATTCTGCTTGTACTAAAATACACTTAATAGCTTTATCTAATCTTACAAATGCATCTGCTTGTGTTACTAGTCATAACCAATTTCCAGGAGACACTGCAGGAGCTATATATTTACAGATAACTGGAGGAGTTGCTCCTTATACTATATCTGTTGTACCAACTTCAGGTCCAATATATGATCCTAATACAGGTTTACTTCCTTGTTCAGGAATAGGACCTTTAACTCCTGAACCTGGTGCATGTACTTTAACAAATACAGCAATGCCAAATATTGGTTTAGGAGGTGGAAATGTATGGACTGTGTCTGAAGATTCCGGAATAACACATCTTGACTTTGACGCCGCTACTACTTTTACTACTTCAGTTACTTATCTTGAATTTGAAAATGTAAGTGTCTCTTTAGATCTAGGGTCTTCATTTTTAGGGGCTCAATACAGATTCTACGTGCAGGATTCAATAGGGTGTGTTCAACTATCAACTGTTGGTGTGGATAATGGTCTATTTGGATTAGTTTCTATTTATGGCGCAGTTAATTGCGATTGTATATGTCCTATTGGATTTACACTAGATCTTGTTCCAGGAAGTGCAACTAATGGAGAGTGTATCAGTACTCAAATTGCTCCTATTGTAGCAAATAGTACTACTCCAGAATACTGGACCACATTACCCGCTTTGTATAATGGGGGAGCAGTGCCAGTTAATTTTGGTAGTGATGGGGCAATATTATATGGGAATTATGATGGAGTTGTTGTAAATTATGGTCTTCCTACTTCAGTTAACATACTAACTCTTCCGTTCTATAGAGACTTGGCTACCGCAGGAAGTAATCTGTTAGTAATGAATGATCTTACGGGCCCTGTAATTGCTGCTGATATTGCTCAATATAATCCTACATTCGGAGCTTTTGAAACAAGATTAAAGGAGATAGCAATCTGGAGAAATAGTGGTACAGTAGGAGTTTTTCCAGTAACACCACAGAATGAGTGGATTGGTATGATTACAGAAACAAACTTTCCTGCTGTTACAGAGGCTATTGTAGCAATCTCTGGTTCAGAGGAAGTAAGAATGTATGTAGATGGAGTGGAATATATTCATTTAGATGCAACATCTGGTAATGCAGTTACAGTATCTGATAATACAGATTATACTAATTTATTTGCAATAATACTACCAGCAGGGCTACATGCTATATCTTTCCAAGCTATGAATACTACAAGTCCTGATTCCTTTTTAGCTTTTGAGGTATATCCAAATACATTAGGTTTTGGAGCTTTCAATGGCTGGTATTTCATCGCAGCATCACAAGATGCATCGTTTACTGCTGCAGATCTAGCAGCTAATGTACTTCCTGATGCAAATGGTAATCCTTTAAATAGCTTACAGTATGACGGTGAAGAAATACAGATTGGAACTGATCTAATAGGAGGAGCTGGGACTATGGGATATAGTTGCCCTACTGCAGGAACAACAGTTCAAATATCTGGTGGTACTATATTCTGTCAATCAGATGTAACAGCTCCTTGTGAAGTTCCGTTAGATTGTGGAAATTGTTATGATGTTAATGGAGACCCTGCTCCTGACTGGACTAAAAAAGGACCTTGTGAAACAGCTACGGGTAATACAGGACTACTATTATTGAATGAGTGGATTAGCGATGCATCTGCATTAGCTGATTTAGTAGAATGTCCTGGAACACTTGCTAACGAAGCTTTAGCTAAAATAAAAGGAGCATTAGCTTCTAACGTTTTAGATATAAGACAAGTTTGGTTAACAATAATGATTAAACATATGTTACAAAACTTAAACCTTTGTTTCACATTATCTGATATACAAGAATCTTTTACAGGGTATCTAGATGATGTTTGTCCTACGTGTAACGTGGGTGATCAATTAACTCCGGCACAAATGGAAGAAGTAGCTACTTACATATTCAATACAAATAATTCTAATTTTGACTTTTAATAATATATAAACATGGCAATACAAGTAAAACATTTAACAACAAAGTATATAGGTTCTATTGACGACGCTACTAATGAATATTTATATTTAACTAACACATTAACTCGTACCGATAGCAAGTTTAAAATATCTGATCTTTATGTTACAGCATCTAATTCAGGTACAGGGAGCAATGTGTTTAGAGGACAGTCGAATCTTAATACATTAGTATTTAAGAGTATTATGGCTTCTGACACTACAATATCAATATCTGACGGAGATAGTATAGGGATATCAGTTGCCCTTGCAAATATAGATTTATCAAAATGTAAAAATACTACTTTACCTTTTTTATCAACAGTAAATTTAACAGCTAATGTAGGCGCAACAGTATTACCTACAGCAAATGGTGGGACTAATAAAAGTACTGCATATGCTGTTGGAGATGTAGTTTATGCGTCTGGTACGACAACCTTAGCTGGGTTAGCAGATATCGCTACAGGAAATGCTTTAATTTCTGGTGGTGTAGGAGTAGCTCCGTCATGGGGTAAAATTGCTTTAACTACTCATGTTAGTGGTACGTTACCAGTAGCTAGTGGTGGAACAGGAAAAACATCTTTTACTCTTAATGGAGTAGCTTATGGAAATAATACGGGCGTGCTTGGTGTTTCAGCAGCTGGAGCAAACGGACAACTTCTTATAGGAGGTTCAGGAGCACCTGCTTTTGCAACTCTTGCATGTAGTGATGCATCAATAGCATTTACAACAGGATCTAATAGTTTAAGTTTGTCAACAAAAATAGCTACATTACAAAATTCAAGCGGTACAGCTGGTTTAATAGTAGATGGATCAGGAAACTTAATATCACAAGCTAATGCAACATTAGCTTATAAAAGACCTGTAGTAAATGTAACTTCTGGTACATATGCTCCAACAGCCGCTCAATCAGGAACACTATTTACATTAAATTTAGCAGGAGGTATAACAGTAACTTTACCAACAGCGGCTGCAGGACTAACTTATGAGTTTCATGTGGGGACAACTTTTACAGGAACTTTAACTATTAATGCAAATACTTCCACAACAGATACTCTTCAGGGAGCTATTCATATGGGAACGGGGTTAATTTTAAATGACGGAGATGATAATGTAGAGAATTGGGGATATGCTTCTCCAGCCGCAGCGGATCATCAATATGTAGCGGATGCAGACACAAAAGGAAGGCTATTAGGAACAAGAATAAAATACACAGCAATTACTGATGCTATCTGGTTAGTTGAAGGGTTTGCTATTACAAGTGGTGGAATTGCAACACCTTGGACGTAAGATATAGAATATTTTTATATCTTTGCATAAATTAATTATTAATAAAAAACATTATAGACAATGTCAAAAACACAAAAGTACGTAAAACAAGATTTAGTAAATTTACTACAATCTTTACAAACAGTAGAGGAACTTAAAGGGGTAAAATTAGCAGTAGCAGTGCAAAAGAATTATGCAATTATTGGAGACTCTTTAAAAGATATTGAAGCAAAGGCAGTTCCAACCGATGACTTTCTTAAGTTAGCAGACGAAATGCAAAAATTTGATATGGAAACACAAATAGAAGAAGTAAAGAAAAAAGAAGCTTTACCTGAAAATGTAAAGATAATAGAAGCACGAAAAAAACAATTAGATAAAGTTGGCAAACTTTTGAAAGAAGAGGCTGAGTTAGAGTTAGCTTTAGTTGCTGAAAAAGATTTACCTTCTGAGATAACAGGAAAACAACTTGCTTCTATTGCTTTAATAATAAAATAAAATTATGGCTGAAACAACAGAACGATTAGTAAAAAGATTAGATGACTTAACCACGAATATGGAGCAAGTTCTAATGGCTCCTTATGGTCAACAGGGGGCGTTAATAATTTACGAACCTGATATTACATTTACAGGAGAGTTTTATTGCATTGTATGCCTGGCAGATGATGTAAAGCTAGACGCCAGTCGTACAGATGTTAATTGGGGGTTTGATATTAATACCGCTGGACAATCTTATAGCACTCTGGGCGGTACTCAAGGTGACATGGTATTACCTGTAGGATTACCTATGTATGGGAACTTTAAAAGTGTAGGAGTAATAACAGTAGCAGGAGCTCCAGATGTACCTAAATTGATAGCTTATAGAAGATAAAAACAATGGGACTACAGAACATATTGGGACAAATGATTATAAGAGGGACTACCCAAGTTGTTTTGGCCTATCAAGGAGGTGTCTCTCATTATGATGGATGTTTTTTTGAACATGTAAGTTTAACAGGTGCTGGGGCCTCAGAGTTAATGCCACAATTGAATATAGTTGATTTTTGTGAGACGTTTGATTTAGATAGTAATGGAGATATAATGCCTGAAGTGTATCCTTCAGCATCTGGGCACTTTCAAATAGATTCAAATGGTGATGTAATGCCTGAATTGGTTTAAAAATAATAAGATATGGCAACAAAAAAAATAGTACCAAGAGCAAATAATGAGGGTGGAATAGGAACCGCTGCTAAGACCTGGGGAGATTCATGGTTATATAATTTAACTGTTACTGACTTAGATACTAGTACTTCAGCAAGCCTAGTTGTCGAGGATAGTGGTTTATTAGGTAAACGTTCTGCTCTTACTTTACTGCCTAATTTAACTACCTTCGATGAGGGGAGCAGTTTAACAACTACTACTGTAAGTTATGATTTTGTAGGGGCAGGAGTAACAGCTACTGCTTCAGGTAATGCGATTACAGTAACAATACCAGGAACGTCAGGAGTCTTAGACACAGAAGATTCCTCATGTTTTGTAGGGCTATGGGAAGACGCAACAGGTAATTTAGCCCCTAAAACAGATGAATCCTTACTTTATGATGCCAGCGCAGAGATATTAAATATAATAGGAACTTTAAAAATGGGTTCTAGTGCTAATGCTAATTTACATAAGATACACAGAGAAACAACTGCAGGCGCTGCTAACGGGGGAGCATTATCTATATTAGCAGGAGACACTACTGGGGGAACAAATCATGCGGGCGGATATTTACATCTTTACCCTGGAAAAGGGACTGGAAGTGGTGGAGGTGTAGCATCTGGTGTAAGTATTTTTAGTTCGTATCAAGGATCTAGTGGTTCTACTGCTCAAACTTACGTTAAGAATACTTTATTCTATTCTTTAGGTCTGACGATGGGGCAGAGGCAGTATAATCCTGCTGATTCCAATGATTGGTGTGAGACTGTGGTTGGAGCAAATGGAGCAACTACAATTTCTACGGTAGACAATGCAGGAGCTACTGCGCACATGGTATATAACATTGATGGTAATATAACACATAACGCAGCAGGTGAAAATCATTATTGGACTGGCGGTGGAGCAGCTGAAATGAATTTAGACACTTCCGGATTAACTATTAATAACATATCTACAGATGCAGCTTTAACAAGTTTCTTAGTTGAAACTAGTGGATTAGTTAAGAAAAGACCCTTATCAGGTATTCCTGCAGCTTTAACAACGGTTTCTGATACAGATGATACTACATGTTTTGTAGGACTTTGGCCTGATGCTAGTGGAAACTTAGCAGCTCATACAGATGAAGTTTTTAAATATAATGCTCATAGTAATGTATTATTTGTTCCTACTATATATGCTAATACTAATACAACAAGTGCTGCATCAAATTTACAGCTTCAAGCAGAATCTGCTATTAGTGGAGGTCCAACTAATGCTGATGGAGGACATGTAGCTCTTTATGGATCATCTGGTACAGGAACTGGGGCTAGCGGTGGTGTTCAAATATATGGTACAAGACTTACTACTAGTGGTACAGGTAGCCACACTAGAGGATATATTGCTTTGTTTGATAACAGAACTGCAAGCGTTAGTGAAATGACTATATGGGATCCTGCTTCAGTATCTCCTACAGATTATTTTAGAGTGTCTACAACAGCAGCTGGGGCTACAACTATAAGTACTTTGGATGCGGGAGGCGCTGCAGCTCATTTAGTTTTAGATTCAGATGGAGATACAAGCTTTAAGAAAACAGGCACAACATTAGCAACAGTTGAATCTTTAAGAACAGAACATATATTGATAGCATGTTCGGATGAGACAACCTCATTAACTGCAGGAACTGCTAAAACTACATTTAGAATGCCTTATGCATTTACAGTAAAATCTGTTAGAGCTAGTGTTAACGTTGCGCCAACAGGAGCTATTCTTACTGTAGATATTAATGAAGCAGGTGCTACAATATTAACAACAAAACTTACAATTGATATTGGTGATAAGACTTCTGTTGGGGCTGCAACAGCTGCTGTTATTGGGGGAGCTGGTCCTGCATTAGCAGACGACGCTGAGATTACAATAGATGTAGATCAAATAGGAAGTACAGCTGCAGGTGCAGGATTAAAAGTTACATTAATAGGATATAAAACAGTATAAGTATGATGAATTCTCATATGCCATATTATGCTCCACACACTCAAGGTAATGATGCTTTAATGCTTTGGTTAAATTTAGATCCTGATTATAGAACTACATCTACCACTGTAAATGATTGGTTAAATTTTATGAAACCTTCTGAGATATTTTCGCAAGCAAATGCTGCAAGACGCCCTACAGATAATAGTACTCACCTATCATGGGATGGAGGCGATTTTTTACAATGTAATGTAGACAGAGTTTTATCACCAGCCGCTGGAGGATGGACTGTATGTTCGAGATATACAGAAGCTGATTGGACATCAAGTTCTACTCTGGCAGCTGATAACGATAGTAATAACTCATTTATAAAAAATACAGGCAGTGGTCTATCAATGAAAGCAACTGGTACTAGTGGTACACAAACAAAGGCTATAAACTTTGACACCCCCGCAGATTTGGTAGATGATCAATATTATAATATAATAGTAACATGTAGCGCTTCCGCAGTCTTAAAGTGTTATATAGATGGAGTTGTTCAAAGTGAAACTCCGCAGTATGCTGATGATACTTATAATCTAACAATGTCAGAAGTAGGGGGAAAAAACGCAAATGCATGGATGATAGTGGGAGATATTCAAGAAGTATTAGTGTGGCCTACCGAATTAACTGCTTTGCAGGTTGCAGACGTTAACACATATTTAAACAATAAATTTTAATAATATATAAAACATAAAAAAATGGCAACATTAACAACTAAAACAACTTTATCAAGCAGTGGCTTTTTTACTAAAAAGTTAAATGTTGATACATCTAATACTATCACTACCAGCGGAGATGATAGAATGTATGGGACGGACAGAGCGCTGTTAGGAATAAGAGCGTATGCAACAATAACACAAGTTGATGCTACTGCAGCTAATATTTCAGGAGATGATATAATACTAGTAGACTCATTTAATAATAGACATGTAATTACATACAGTTCTGCATATTCTAATTTAGAAAGCGGTAGAGGAAGTTTAGGTAGTATAACTGTAACAAGCGCTAACTTAACAACTTGGGATGATAAAACTATTATTATTGTTGATAATACTACATTAGGAGCTAGAACTCTTACTTTAACAATGAAGAACGACATTACAACAATTGTAAAAACTTCTACAAGTCTGACAGCTATTGCATATAATGTAGGGTTATCAGGCCTAGCTACAACAACAGCTATTAGAGATAAAATAAGTTCTGCTATTGGTGTTATAGCTGCTGCAGGAGATATATCTTTATTGGCTCAAAATAGCTCAACTAATACAAATCTTTTTGAAATTAATCAGCTTGTTGTGGGTAGTACAGGTAATACAACTATTACAGGAACAGCTGAGAGTTCTACAACTACTCATGTAGACTTCGTTACTGGAGGGATAGGGTACACATCTTCATTTGCTGGATTAGCCGGTAACGCAGAGACAGTGGCGGCCCACGCAGCTTCATTATACCAGTCTATAAGATTAGCATATAGAGAAGGTTTAATAAATATAAATCCAGGATCAGGTCCTGTAGGAGCAGTTATTACTCTAACGATGACTGGGCCATATAAAGCAGATTCTAGTCTAGCGATTCAAGGATCAGCTGTAAGAGGTGGAGAAGCAACTACTACAGTATTTTCTGGGGCAGGTGTTCCACAGTCTTTGAAAGCCGAAAGAATAGATTCTAAATATGAGAAGGCCTATTTCTATGCATCAAATCTATCCAGCGTAGGTACTATAAATATATACACGAAAGAAACTACAGCTATTGTAGAAGGACAAATTAGTTGTAGTACTGATAATTTAACTGGTACTCCAAATATAGATGGTGACGCAGGGTTAACTATCCTATTAACTTCTGCTAATAATATAGTTTATACTTTAAGTAGTGTAGCCCCAGGAGCGGATACTGCAAATACTAGAACAGGAGATAAAACAGCAGATTATGTAATTGCAACTACTATGGAACAGACATTAGAAAATATAGCTAGAACTTTAGACCTACTAGATAATAAAGCTGATAGAGAAAAAAGACCTTTTGTTATGACAATTACTTCCGATGAGAAGGTAGGTAAAGTTAAACAAACTAAGACAGATTCTGGTACTGCAGGTAATACAGCTATTACGGGCACATTTATAGATGTAACCCAAGTAACTGGTACGGCTATTACTGGGGGATTAGATACTTATCATTTAATATCTAGGTTAGGCCCAAAAGAACATATGTATCTTCCTATAGCCGGATCGCCAATTATTTATGTGGACACTGAAGACGCGCAATGTGAGTTAGAATACTTAATATTAGAATCTTAATGAGAAACTTTTTACTACTACTATTACTTATTGTATCAACTTCAGTTAGCGCTCAGGTTGAACTAAAGAAGTATTTTAAATTTGCAACCTTTTATGGGGCGGTAAATGGTGGTACTTCTATATCTGATGTTGATGTATATTCTATATCTAATGGTTTAGAGACCTCCGTAGTAAAAACTGCATTTGATTATAATGTTGCTTTTGGAGTTAGAAAGATAGCTAGATTTGGTTATGAAAATAAAGCTAATACATTTTATGATGGTACTGAGGACTCTTGGTCTGACGGAGCAAGTATTGGTAAAGTGTCTGGGTTAGAGTTTCTTTTTGAAGCTAATTATACTAGACAGCAAGGTAATGAATATTTAGATCAACACCATTTTTTAAGATATGTAGCTGACGCCTATATAGTCAAGGGAGAGTATTTAGAAAATGGGGCTGCTGATATTAAATATTTTGAAACATCTCAGAGGTACAGATATAAAGTAAATAGCAAGTTATCATTTAATATAGGAGCGGCTCAAAGAATGTCTGAACCATATGGATATGACCCTTTAGAAGAATGGGTACTGTCTAATGGTGATATACATTATACGTATTTAGCTATAATGGAGGGATATTCAGTAGATGTATATGCAAATGAATATAAAGACCCTTCAGGAAATGTAGTTGCTACCTCATCAGAAATATGGGAGGGGGTTGTAATACCTACTGTGTTAGCTGACTATGTAGAAAGAAAAAGAAATGAACTGAAAAATACGATGCAACAATCTTTAGTGTTAGGATTTGATTTTTATCATTATAAGAAAAATTTTTGGTTACATAGTTGGGGTAATTTAATGCCTTGGCATTATAATGATGGGGGACAATTTTCTTATCATAACTATAATAATGGAGATCAATGGTATGACTATTCAGGCGGTCTTATTTTTGGATATAAACTTAATAAACAATTAGGAACCTTTGTAGAAGGTAAATACAATAAGTACTGGAACAGAGAATGGTACGACTTTAAATTAGGAATTAATTATATAATATTTTAAAATTATGAATTGGATAAACAGTTGGAAACACGGAAATAAAAAATCTACTATATATAATATATGTATTAGATTTGGGAAGATTACAGTATTAGAGTTATATTGTAATCCGGGAGTAGAGCATAGATGTATAGTGTTAAACTTTGGATTCAGTGTGTGATGGCAAAAGAATTAAGTGAAGATACGTCAGTACAATTAAGTATAAAGACTTTAGGAGGAATAGCTACTTTAATAGCAATATTAGTAGGCATGTGGTTTACACTTCAAGCTGATATTACTGAAGCGAAAGAGTTGCCAGTGGCACCACCGCCAGATGTATCTAGAATGGAATTTGATATGAAAGATCAGAACATAAGACTATCTATTGAAAATACAGAAAAAGTTGTAGATGAGATTAAACTACAATTAATACGAATGGAAGATAAAATGGATAAACTAAGATAATGGAAGAGGGAGAGGTAACTTGGAGAATATTTGGTATATATATGCTGTTAATTCTTCTTATGTTATTGGGGAGTACTGCAAGAGCGCAAGTTATTGTAACAGAATTTAATGCAGAGTGGAATAAGTCTAATGGGGTAGAATGGTTAATAGAACTAGAAGACTGTGAGGTAACTAAAGTTGATATAGTAAAATATCCAAAGTTTCAAAAGAAACACAAAATAGTAGTTGTTCCTACAATTATTATTTTTAAAGATGGTGAAGAAATAAAACGTTTTCAAGCTAATATATCCTTTAGCATGAAAGCAACAAGAGAAGAGATACAAGAAGTTATTAACGAGCAATTAATGAGCGATTTTTAAATGAAGAAGATACTACTACTATTATTATTACCTATATTAGGTTTTGGACAGTACACTCCTGTTAAAGAGGTTATCATTCATATAACTACAGATACATATCCTTCTGAGACTAGATGGGTGTTACATGTGGATAGTTTGAATGGTCTTATTATAGGTGATGTTAATTATGGTCACTATACTGCTGGTAATACAGCGCATACTGATACATTGTATATAGCTGATACTATAACTGACATTACCTTTGTTATGTATGATTCCTACGGGGATGGTATGAATGGTAGTTATTACGTATCTATATGTGCAGATACAATAATAAGTTATCCTAATCCTTCTTTCAGCACAGGCACTTACTCTAATAGAACTGTACCAAGCTGTATGCCTACTGGTCCTCCAACAGGACCGTGTGTTCCAGCAATACTTAATATAAATTTAGATCAATACCAAAGTGAAACAACTTGGGAGATGCACGACTCTACAGGTAATTTGTTATTTGCAGGTGGGCCTTACACACAAGCTCCTGATTATCAACCACAATTTGAGAATGTATGTCTGCCTGTAGGAGAAGTTACCTTAACTATGTATGATGCATATGGAGACGGGTTAGCTGGTAGCTTGTGGGGAGGTAATGATGGGTCATACTATATATTTCAATGCGGAGACACCATCGTTTTTGGAGATGTTCCAAACTTTGGCACCGACACTTCACATGCATTTATTTCAGATACCTGCGCACCTCTACCACCTGTACCAGGTTGTATGGATGAAAATTATCTAGAATATGACCTTTCAGCAACTCAAAATGATAGCAGTTATTGCATCACTTTAAAAGTATTAGGCTGTATTGATACAACTATGTTTAACTATGATACATTGGCTAACTACTCTGATTACACAGACAGTTGCTTATACACTCTAGTTTTAAATGATTTATTAGGAAATGGATGGGTAGGCAGTACTCTTAAAATAATACAAGAAGATACTCTTGAGTTTTTCTTAGTTAGTGGTTTTACAGATACGCAATATGTGTATTTACAGTCACCAGCTCCTGTTAAAGTTATATTTGAAATAGTAGCACAAGCAAGCGCTACGTCAACAGAATGTGGATTTTCTTTAATAGGACCATTAGGAGATGTTATAGTAAACAAACCTATTGGCTATATAATTCCATTTACCTGCTACAGTGGTTATACTAACTGCGGTAATAGTTGTGAGCCAATTATTGTTGGTTGTATGGATTATTTGGCTCATAATTACGTACCGGAAGCAAATATTGATACTATTTGTTATTATAGTCCAGGGTGCACATTTCCTGCTTACTTAACTTATTACACTCAAGGATTTGTAGCCGACATAGATAATGGAAGTTGTGATACTATAGCTGTGTTTGCATGTATGGATTCAACAGCATTTAACTATGACTCAACAGCAAATGTAAATACTGGGTGTCAATCTGTAATACTAGGCTGTATGCAACCATTAGCATTTAACTATGAACCTTTAGCTAATACACCTGATACTTGTGAAGCAGTAGTATCTGGCTGTATGAGTTCTATAGCGTTAAATTACAACTCGAATGCAAATACAGATGATGGTAGTTGTATTGCAATTGTACTTGGGTGTACAAATTCATCTGCCTTTAACTACAATCCTTTTGCAAACGTAAATAACGGTTCATGTATTGCAGTTATATATGGGTGTATAAATCCAACTCAGTTTAACTATGACCCCTTAGCAAATACCAATGATGGGAGTTGTATACCAGTAATTGTTGGTTGCACTGATTCAACAGCATTTAATTATAGTTCTGCAGCTAATACTAACTTTGGATGTATTCCTTTTGTATATGGATGCACAGACCCAGTAGCATTAAATTATAATGCATCTGCTAATACAGATGACTTTACTTGTGTGACAATAATAAATGGATGTACAGATTCTACATCATTTAATTATAACCCGCTTGCCAACACAGACAATGGGACTTGCATACCTTTTATTTATGGGTGCACAGATCCAAGTGCTCTTAACTATGACCTATTAGCAAACACTGATGACTTCTCTTGTATTATGCCTATACTTGGATGTACTGATAGTTTAGCTTTTAATTATAATCCAGTAGCTAATGTTGATTTTGGTTGCATAGCTGTAGTACTAGGGTGTACTGACCCAACAGCTCTTAACTATTGTGATAGTTGTAACACTGACGACTTTAGTTGTATTCTTCCTATATATGGCTGTACTGATAGTACTATGTTTAATTTTAATCCTTTAGCTAATGTTGATAATAACACTTGTACTCCTATTACCTATGGTTGCACTGACCCTTCCGCTCTTAACTATAACTCCTCTGCCAATACAGAAGATTTTAGTTGTATATCTTATATGTACGGTTGTACTGATAGTAGTGCCCTTAACTTTGATTCATTGGCTAATACTGATAATGGTTCGTGTGTGGCTGTGGTTGAAGGGTGTATGGACCCAACTGCCTATAATTACTCGGGACTGGTTAATAGTTCTGACAGCTCTTCTTGTTTATATAGTGCTAATTGCATCACTGGTGATAGTATTCCTTACTGGTTAAACGATCCTTGCTACGCGTGGGTAATTGATGTGGATGATTATTGTTGTGAAAATGAATGGGACGAGGTATGTCAGTTAACATATCAACATTGCTTTGATGGTTATGAGACAGTTAACTTTAAAATTATCCCAAGAAATGAAAAAAATCTATTAAGAATTACAGACATTTTAGGAAGACGTGTAAAAGAGACTCGTAATACAGTACTTTTTTATATCTTTGACGACGGAACTGTAGAAAGAAAAATAATAAAAAAATGAAATTAAAAGTAATAAGATTTAGTAGTCAAGAAGATTCATCAAGTGGTTTGTTGTTTGACGCAACAGTTGGAATGAAATTTCTATGCTATACGTTAGAAGACGAAAGACGAGCAGATAAAGTTAGGTCTGAAACTAGAGTTCCAGCAGGTACTTATAAAATAGCTTTAAGAGATGAAGGGGGAATGACTAAAAGATACGCTGAGAAATATGGAGATATGCATGAAGGAATGCTTTGTGTTCACAATGCTCCTAATTGGAAACTAGAAACTCCAGACATGTCATTTCAATATATCCTCATACACACTGGAAATACAGATGAGCATACCGCTGGATGTTTGATTATTGGAGATTCTCAAGAAAATAATATATTAAAGAAGGATGGTTTTATAGGAAGATCAACTCAGGCATATAAAAGAATTTATCCATTAATAGTAAAAGAGCTATTGATTGGAGAAGAAGTAACTATTGAATACATAGATTTAGATTAAAATGGGACACGTTTATAAAAATATAGTAGGAACAACTCTTGTAGCTTTATTAAAAAGGGATGGTTCTACATTAAAAGCTTTAAATATAGCTAATACTAAAGCTTCAGGAGCAATTAAAGTAGACCTATATCTAACTTATTCTAGTCCCAGTGAAAGTGATGAAACTCTGTATAAATACTATATTATTAAAAACAAAGAAATAGATTTTGGTACAAACCTATTTTTAGAAAAGAATGAATTAGCGTATGATACTACTAAATACGATTTATATATTACATTAGACGCTATAGACAGTACCGCAGATATAATTTTAAGTATAGATATGAATGTTCCAGCACTATCTGTCACGCCTTCAACAGTAGTTACTTCAGGTATAGTAGTAACTGCACCGTCAGGTAGCGTGGCACCTAGCGGTGGATATTAAAAAATAAAAAATATGAGTATATTAGGAAAAATATTTTCAGCAGGCGCAGGTGAATTGGTGAAAAGTGTGGGTGGAGTTATAGATAACTTACACACATCAAAAGATGAAAAATTAGCAGCAGCACAAAAAGTAAAAGAGCTTATAGCTAGCTATGAGACTCAGATGGAGAAAGAGATTAGTTCAAGATGGAATGCAGATATGAAGTCTGATTCCTGGTTGTCAAAAAACGTTAGACCTTTAGTATTAGTATTTTTAGTAATATCTACAGTACTGATGATTTTTATAGATGCGGGCGCTATATCGTTTAATGTAGAAGACAAATGGACTGACTTATTACAATTAGTTTTAATAACTGTGATAGGGGCTTATTTTGGTGGAAGAACACTAGAGAAAGCTAAGAAATAGTAACCAACTAGATATATATATGACCAAAGATCAAATCAAGGCTTTTTTGAAAGACAGGCCTGGCTACCTTAAAGAAGGTGCTGAACGTCTTTCTGAACGATTAGATTGTAGCGTTGAAGCTTGTAGTAATGCTTTAAGAGAAGCTAGAATAGAAGCAAAAGGGAACGACTTTGATATAGACAATATAAGTAAGTCTGAAATCAATGAGTTTAAAGCGTTCTTAGATAGTAATGGTATAGCAGAAGATGATGTAAAGTCTGTAAAGTTTTGGCAGACAATTAAAGGAGACAATAGGTTTTCTGTAGTTACCAAAGGAGAGGACAATATAATGAAAGAGGTTAAGGAAGATATTATAAAATCTCTTACAGAATATAGTCCTAAAGTGGAGAAGAAGTATGAGGCAGTAGTAGATCCAGTAGTGTATGAAGTTTCTTTACCAGATATTCATTATGGTAAATTAGATGGACAGACACTAGACGAGTCAGAAGAAGCTTATATGAATACAGTTAAAGAGCTTATGCATAAGGCTTCAGGATTAAATATAGATAGGATACTTCTACCTATAGGTAATGATGGTATGAACTCTGAAGGATATTCTAGAGCTACTACTAAAGGCACTTCTCAACATGATAGTGCAGGATGGCAGGAGACGTTTGTTGGATATTGCAATTTAATGGTACGAGCAATAAATCTATTAACCCAGACTGCTCCAGTAGATGTGATTGTTATACAGGGTAATCACGACTATGAAAGAATGTTTTATTCAGGAGAGTTCTTGAGGGCATTCTTCTTGAATGATAAAAGAGTAACAGTTGATAATAACTATAACTCAAGGAAGTATTATGAATATGGAACAAATATGATTATGTTTACACATGGAGATAAAGAAAAACCTGCTAATATGCCGCTTATAATGGCGACAGAAGAGCCTATGATGTTTTCAAGAACAACACATAGAGAGGTACATTGTGGCCATGTGCATAAAGAAATGGTAAATGAATACCGTGGTATAAAAGTACGATTTATTCCATCAATCTGCGGTAATGATGAGTGGCATAAGATGATGGGATATGAAGCTAAGCGAACTGGACAAGCGCATATATGGAATAAAAAACGAGGATACGAGGGCTATTTACAAACTAATCTATAAGATAAGATGACCTTAAATGAAATTGCATACAATATTTTAAATCTAGTAAGAGGAGGTAAAGCTCATCACGATGAGAGTATATCTATAGCTCAAATTAAATTCAATATTAAGTATTACAGAGCAATGTTAATAAGAAGAGACTTTGCTCGTAATGGTCTTATAACAAGACACCTAGAACAAAGCCTTGGATGTATTAAAGTGAAACCTACAAATGCTTCTAAATGCTGTGATTTACCTCTAGATTGTCATGTAGTTCGCAGTGTGGAGAAGATACCTAGAACTGTTAGATTTAATTTTACAGATGCAATTACATATGTAGGAGCTATTGATGGGACTACTAGGATACCCATAGTAGAACCTCACATGGTTAAGTATTTAATACATGATAAATACACTAAGGATAAAACAAAGGCGTACATGATTGAAGATTATCTATACTTGGTGAACGATCAAGATATAGGATTTGTAAATGTTAGGGGTGTATTTGAAGACCCGGAAGAAGTGTCTAAGTTTGATTGTGATGGGACAGATTGTTATGATGATAACTCTGCATTCCCAATGCCTGCGGACATGATAAATATGATTACTTCAGGTATTATACAAGGAGAGATGGGATTATTATCTTCAACGATGAGCGATGAAGTTTTAAATAGAAAACAAGATATGACAACTCCACCAAGAGGAGGAGGACAATAAAATGAATTATACTTTATCACATATTTATAATGCCTATGTTAAAGAGAAAACTCTACCCATAGATAAGCCTTTGTTTAAAGATATTTGCGGAGAGTTTAATATGATGGCCGTAGATTATATCTTGGAAGGCAAAGAATTTAATATGGGATACAATTTATCAACCTTATCTATAGTAAGAATGCAAAGAGATCCTAGATCCCCTAGAGTAGATTGGATGGAATCTAATAAATACAAAGAGGAGCTTAAAGCTTTAAAAATACCTTTATATGACCACGAAACAGGACAAGGCACTAAATGGCAAATATATTTCACTGATGATGCATATTATAAATACTATTGGAGAAAAGGTAAGTGTTCAGTTCCAAATAAATCTGTATACAGGTTTGACGCGACACGGGGAATAAAAGGAAATAAAGAGAAATTAACTAGTATATTAAACTCAGACGAATTATCATATCTTAAATTTAAAAAATATAAATAATGGCACTATATAAGAATATTTCATCTAAGGTGATTATTAGAAAGATCATGAGAGATTTAAAATTGAGTACTGACAACTGGATAGATGATGCTATTGAGTGGATGGGAGAAGCTTTAGAGCATATCGGGGCGGTACCTCAATTAGAAAAGAAAGTCTGCACTTTAGCTGTTACTGATTATACTACTTGTTTACCTTCTGATCTATACTATATTAATTTAGTAGGGATAAATGGATCTATGACAACTTCTGTTACCTCAGAATTAAAACTTATTACAAGTCAAATTGCCGCTATAAAAGCATTGTTAGATGCGGACCCTACACAAGAAGTGAACTCTGAATTATTTAAATTAAATTCTAGGTTGGCTATATTAGAAGCTATGTATTGGAAGAATCCAGACCAGCTCACACCTTTATCATATGCTACTTCTGAGTTTCCTGTAGCACTACATTGTGATAACTGTATAAATGTAGACTCTAAAAGTAAAGAAACTTATTTTATAAATAGTGGTAATATTAAAACATCTTTTGAAACTGGTACTATATGTTTAAGCTATATGGCATTCCCATTAGACGAGGAATGTTATCCTATGATACCAGATGATATTAGTTTTAAGGAGGCAATGTTTTGGTATGTATATAAGAAATTATTACTAGGAGATCCCAACGCAAAACCAAATGGAATCGATTACGCTATGGCTGAAGGTCAATGGAAGTATTATTGTACTCAAGCTAGAAACAATGCAAATTATCCTGATATAGATAGAATGGAATCATTTTTAAATCAATGGGTTAGACTAATCCCTAATATGAGTCAACATGATAGTAATTTTGAACACCTAAATACGAGAGAACAATTAAGTAGAAAACTAGAATCATAATATGAAATTTGTAAAAGGAATGCACAGAGACGCCAACCCTATAGATCAACCTGTAGGCACTTGGAGATATGCTAAAAATATAGTTATACCACCTGGCTCAGGATCAGTACAGTCTGAGCACGGAACTGAACTGGTAGTAAATATAACTGCTGGGTATTCTGCCCTAGGATCCATTGTTCTTCATGATGATACTGTAATTATATTCTCAGTTTTACCAGATGCTACAAATCCTGCTACTTTGCCGGGTATTTCTGAAGTTGGTTTGTTTGATCCCGTAGGTAATACTTATATTGTACTATTTAACGATTTTGCACAGGCTCCTGGAGGCAAGCAAACATTAGACTTTAAACAAGCGTACCCTATACAGGGAACATATAAAATAACTGCTACAGGAAAAATATCTATTTACTGGACAGATGATCACTCTGAGATGAAATATTTAAAAGTACACGAACCTCCTACAACAGGTACTGCTTTTGATTTATCTACAATGTTTGTATTTCCTAGTATAAATAAAGTGTCTGAGATAGATTTTACATCTATAATTGGTGGGGCACTTCTTACAGGGGCTTACACATTAGTTTTAGCATATATTGATTCTGGTGGAACTCCTACTGGGTACATAACAACATCAAAGGTAGTCTACGTTAATATGGATGCTGAATCTGTAGCTACAACTGATATCGGGTTTATAGGTCCAAGTAGTAGTGGGTTTGTAACAGCTGGAAACGCAGCTAGGTACTCTCCTTCTTCATATAATGGAGTAGCTTCCGCCACACCAACTGGTAAAGGTATAAAATGGAAGGTATCAAATTTAGACTTTAACTATGAATTTCTTAGACCTGCAATACTTATGAATATAGGAGGGGTAATAAGTGCAATAGGAATACCAGATAAAAATTATACCGTAGGTATGACTTCTGTAGATATTACATATACAGGACAAGAACAAAGCGAGACAGTATTATTAGAGGATATACAAATTCCTAACCAGGGATACACAAGAGCAAAGACAGTGACACAAGTAGATGATGTTTTATATTGGGGTAATATGGTTAGGGCTACTCCAGATATAGATTATCAAAAATATGCATGCTCTATAGTTATAACTGCAAACGAAGCTAATCCAACATTTAGTTATGCAGCTCAAAATATTAATGGAGATTCTGTATTTTTTAGGCCTGATAGTGCTCAGGGTGCTGGTAAATCTGCTTTACACACTACTAAATACAAAGGATATCAAAGGGATGAGGTATATGCTTTTTATATATCTTGGATCATGAGTGATGGAAATGAGACAGTTGCATACCATATACCTGGACGAGACCCTGTAACACTCCCTAATACTTACGCAGGAGCAGGGATAACAGAAGACCAGAGAGTAGACGATGCAACTACTACAATACCAGCAACTTCTGAGAGTTTAGATTTAAATAATCCTATGATAGGTAAAGTAACAACAATAGGCGCTAATGAGCCTAACTCTAATGGAATGGGGTACTGGGAGAATGAATCTGAAAAGTACCCCACAACAGTTAATAGTGATTTTATAGGTCTGGATCATTTAGGAAATGTAACTAGAAATTTAGAAAACACACAAGTTAAACATCATCACTTCCCTTCTTCTGCGCTAGGTGAGGGGGGTGGTCATATATATAAGTCATTTGGTACACCAGGAGATAGCAATTTTGCAATCAACCCTCTTGGATTTAAAGTTTCAAATATACCAATACCTCAAGAACTTTTAGGTAAAGTTAAAGCGTTTAAGATATATTACGCTAAAAGAGAAGAGATTAATACTACCGTTATAGATACAGGAATATTTAACTTCACACCCTCATATACTCCTGAACCTAGCGCAACTACGTGGGGATACCCTGGCGCTCACTTTGCTACTTCTCTACCGTATTTAATTAATGGGCCTGCAATTGTTCATCTGGATTGTGCAGCTGGTGCCTGTAATCCATATAATCTTACTTACCCAATACAATCACCTCCAGACGTGGGAGGAGAAGTTGTTGCGACCCCTTTTAGTTGTTGCCATGCTCCTTATAATGACAATGAAGATGGTGTGAACCTTGGTCCAGTACCTGCTAATGCTTCTACACAATCAAATAAAAGAAAATCTTGGGCCGCTAAAGGCACATCTATGACATTTAACGGTCTTCATACGAGAGTGAGTGATCCAGACATATCCGGTATAGACTATATAAAAGTAACAAAACATTTACGAATAGGCGAAACTGGATCAACTCACCAGCATTCTGGGATTACTTTCTTTAGAGAAAATGAGTCTGGAACAACTTACTCAGGATTTGGTAAATCTCCTTGGTTTCTAGATTGGACCAGAATGCCTTGGGCAGAATATAACCATAAGACCAATGCGGGACTGCCTGGTTCGCATTATGATGTAGATGCCAGTATGGGTAATGATAAATTTCCTAATATAAGAGCATTGAAAGCTAAGTACAATGTAGCAACAGATACAACAACTTCGGTGCCAGGAACTCTTGCAAAAGTTAATAATAAAGGAGGAGACCAAACTACATATTTAGAAATATACAGGCCTATATGGGCTCATGATATGGGAAGAACGACAATGAATGTGTATGAGTCACAGATAGGCCCTATGTATGAGGCGCTACTAACTTTTGGTGGTGGTACCTGGACTGATTTTCCTATATATAACCCTAATATGAGTACTAATTTACTCAATGCTTACCCTGCTGAGCATATGACTGATAATGTTGGGGGTCAAACTCAAACTAATCGAGATCTTGGTATACAAAAGCCATATCAACATAATAATGAGAGTTGGGAAGAAGGATGGGCGTCATCCCGACCATGGTACACTTCTAGTAGTATAGAAAACCTTGGGTCACCATACCCTAAAGTAGACTCATCTTTTTATTACACATCCACGACGCCTGATTATTGGGTACAATATCATGCCTATGGAGGTGTTCATAAATATATGACAGATGTATATACCCCATTCACACAGCAATATAATTTAATACACACAGGATTTACTAAGCCTGTTGACGCTATAACAGTTCCTCAGATGTACAATCCTGGCGATGAGATATTTGGAGGAGATACATTTATAGGTTATTACACAGAAACAAGACATATGCAGCAGGAAGGTTGGGAACATCCTGAGTATAGTGGCTACTGGAGCAATGGAAAAATATACTATCATTATGCTTACGGGTACTTAGGAAATGTAGGGCATAAGACAGGGACAGAGTACTGCCAACAGTTATATGTAACAGAGTCTAAAATAAATATTATAAATAGATATTCAGAAGGTAATCCTAATGAAGACTATTATCCATTCGTTTATAGGGAGTCAGATGCATTAAATGCTAATTTTTCAACCACTCCTAGAATTTTTAGTTATGACCGTGCAATGTCTTATTTAAATGATTTTAAAAATACACTTCCTTTTGACCCTGCTTATAAAAATACTGCTATATCTGATTTTCCAACTAGAGTAATAAGAAGTGTAAAGCACAATAGAGAGGGGTATGTAGACAATTTTAGAATATACAAACCTGATCAATATAGAGATTTACCTAGAAATAGAGGAGAGTTATGGAACCTATCTTCCTTTGATAATGTGCTACTTCCTATCTTAGAAAGATCCCTCCTTAAAACAAAGGGTAAAGAAGATCTTAATCTATCAACTACTTCATCAATAGCGCTTGGGAGTGGTGATTTGTTTGAAAATGAGCCAGACGAAGTGTTGTTTACGGACAGAGGGTACGGCGGTACTTTATCACAGTTTGGAGTTGCTACAAGTAAGTATGGGCATTTTTCCGTAGACAAGGTAACAGGTAAAGTTTTTTTATTAGCTAAAGAGTTAGAGGAGATTTCTAACTACGGGTTAACAGAGTTTTTACAGAAAAGATTAACCGCTTGGGGGTTAAAAGACTATGGGCTTCCATATAATGTAGATATACCTACTATGGGTGTAGGTATAATATCTACATGGGATCCTAAGTACAGCAGATATATAATAACTAAAGTAGATAAGATACCTAGGACTACGTTTATAACTGCTTATGACGCAGGTACTATTTCTTGGAATGGAGATATTAGGCACTATGTAGATACTTCTGGTTCTTCCGCTGTTGCGATACTTTGGGATGATACTTCATATTTTACAGACACAAATTGGACAATATCTTATTACCCAGCTTTAAAAGTATGGGGATCTCTACACGATTTTTATCCTAGAATGTATTTTTATACCAATACTAATTTTTACAGCCTTATTACAGGAGAGATACATGTGCATAACTATGAAGAAGGAAGCTCTCTTTCTAATGCAGGTGTTGATTATAATATAGGAACATACTACGGCACGAACAATGATATCATATTTGAATATATAGATAATGAAGCGCCATCTGATAATAAATTATATTCTAATTTTTACTACACTGCAGATATAGAAGTACCATCTAATGATGAAAGCGGTATAAGACATGAGGTGCATAATTCAGGATTTGATCATTTTTATGTGTACAATAGCCATCAACTAACTTGGGGGGCTATTATAAGAGATCCTGGAGGAACTAATAACCAACTTTGGTTGCCTGCAACATCTGCAAGAAGAAAAGAAAGAACTTGGTATGTTAAAGGGTTTAGAGATAATAGAATGGAGAGTACTCTGGTAGCTAATACTACTTTAGATGCTCCTATAAACACTCCTATCTTATCAACAAATTTATTATTAGCAGATATTAATATACAGCTAAATTCTGCTGGACTCAAAACTTGGGACAAGAGAAGAAAGTTTGTAGATAAATGGGTAGCTATAAGGTTAGTGCAGAATAGATTTAACGATAATACTAGTGGAACTGGAAAATTTTTAGTAACTTTGCATTCTGCCGGCACAACAAAGCGTAAAACATACCGATAAAATGAATTATAAATCAAAATACAGACCTAAAAAAATACTTAAACAATATAATACTGGTGGATACGGGAATGCAGACTATGGATCTAATACTTATGAAGCCCAATATCACGCTGACAGAATTAACAAATTAAATAATACTACTAATGAGGAATATAATAAAAATCAAAATGACTTACAGTCCTCATATATAAATAATATACAATCCGGCAATAAAGAAATTTTTGAGAACATGAAACTTCAATCTCAAGTAAAAAGTGGTATTAATCTTGCTTTATCTGGTAAGATGGAGAACGGAATATCCTATAACCAGAATATTAATGACTGGGCAACGAACAAGTTAGGACTTAATAGAGGAGAAGTAAATACAGATTTTTCAAGAGATTTAAGTGGGGGGTATGACGCAAGCTCAACAACATTAAATGATCCTGGAGGTATAGGGCAATATGCTACTGACCAAGGTTTATCAGACGCTGAGCTGAGATATCAAGAAGCTAACCCTGAAGTAAGTAGTGCAGCAGGAGCTGGAATATCCCAGGCTGGTAGTCAATTTGTTACAAAAGTACCTGGGTCAGAGTTAGGAACTCCATTAAATCTACCTACAGGTGGAGGATCAGCGGATATATTGAGTTCTTTTCCAGTAAACAAAGCTCCAGCACCAACAGCACCAGTCTCAGCACCACCAGCAGGAACTCCTCCTCCTACTGTTGCTCCTACTACTGTAAAAACTCCGAAAGCACTGTCAGCAAGTAACGCTCCTATTAAAGGTGGGCCGTGGACAATGGCAGTTGATATGGGGCTAAATTATTTAAGTAATGATAATGATGTGTCTACATATACTGCGGGAGAAGTTGGAACAGATCTAGCTAGTTTAGCTTTAAATGCAGCTACTTTTAACTGGATGGGTGTAGGAATGAAAATGTGGGATATGGGTAGTCAACTAGTTGGACGTAATAAAGCAGTAACAAGACAGAAAACTCTAGAGAAAAAACTTAGAAAAGATAAAATAGAGTTAGGAAATGAGTATACTCAAGATATGCATGCTAATTCAAAGAGAATAGGATCCCATAAAGCCAATTTCGGTAAAAGAGCTGTTTATGGTTCAGGAGAACTAGGAGGGTTTAATTATAATATATAACGACATGACTGATTTTAAAAAGAGACTTAGAGCTGCCTTAAAAAGCACTGGCAAGATAAAATATAAAAAAGGAGGATATATAAAGCCTGCTGGAGGTGGCGACCAAGTAGTATATGGTGCAACACATGCTCAAGGAGGCGTAGATAGAAACCCACAAGTTGAACTTGAAGGAGGTGGGTACACTCCAGGTGGGAAGCCTAAAGCAGGAGAAGTTATAACAACTATATATGACAATGGAGGAAAACCTCAAGAATTTTATATGTCACATAAAAACGGTGTTGCTCAACAATATCTACAAGCTAAAGCTGCTAATGGAGGTTCATTACCTCAAGAAGAAAAACAAGAATTTGCTAAACTTAACGAAAGTATGAATCCTGATGGATCCCCACAGCAAGTAGCAGCCAATGGAGGAATGAAAGAGTATATGATGGGAGGTGCTCTCCCACTTAGTAACGAGATGGGATATGGAGGTTACACAACACATGATATGACTAATCCTAAAACAGGATATACAATATCTGCTGAAAATGAAAAGGCGCACAACTCATTAAAAGGAGCTAGTTTTACACATGCTAACGGTGGCATGAAACAATATTTTATGGGTGGAATGGATATGTCCCAAAGAGGCGGACCAATGCATCAAATGCCAGATGGTAGCATGATGCCTGGAGCTACACATGGAGAAACACCTCAGATGTCACAACAACAAATGAGATCTCATGGTGGGTACCACTCTTATGAAGGCGCTCCAGTAAGCAGCATAGGACCTGATCAAAATCAATCTATGATATCTCAAGGTAAACCAGCACAAAGTTGGGGAAGTAAGGCCTGGGAAGTAATGACGAATCCTGGAGCAGCCTTTTCATGGACGGCTACTCATGATAATACACCATTACCTGACTATTTCTCTACTAGAGATATGAGTGATCAAAACATAGGTAATAGCGGGAGTCATGGGGGAGGAATAGATTTTGCAACAAGTTTTGTAAATCCTGCCGCTATTACTGATATGGTTTGGGATCTTGGATCTGACATAAAGACTGAAGGTATGACTAAGGAAAATATGGCGCAAGTAGCTTTTATGGCAGCTTTTAGAAAAAGAATGCCTAAAGGAGGAAAGAAAGAAGCTTTAGCTCTTTGGAATAAACAAAAAGGGAAGGTTCTTCCAGCTGTGACAAATACATCTGTTGCCACTACAAGTAAACTTCCTATGTCTGGTAGAGGTATACCAGGAAATCCTTATGGAAGTGGCTCAGGTATTCCAACAGTATATAATCCTAAAGGGGCAATTCCTCCTGGAGGGGGAGTAGGAATGACGTGGAAAGACCACTTAGTAGGCATTGGGTCTGGACTTGGTTTAGGTGCTATTGCTCTATCTGAGGATGATGAAACTACATCAGATTCATTAGTAAAGGTTAATGATACAGATAATTCAGGTTGGACGATGATGGACGATCTTAAACCTACTGTAGTTAACGAGGAAAGTAACGAGGAAGTTGAAGTTAAAGAAACTAAGGGTAACACCGGAGGTGGGGGCGGTAGTAATAGCGATGTTAAACTATCGCAACAGGAACTATTAGATCAAGGATATGAACTTCCTAACTATGGAGCTGATGGTTTTATGGGGGACGAAACTCAAGGAGCTATAGACGAAAGAACTAGAAATAAAACTGCTGCAGCTGCAGGGTATAGCGTCAGTGAGGATGATTTAGTTTGGAATCCAGACGCTGCAGAGAACGTACGTAACTCTTATGGTACCGATAAAGGAGGATGGATGCCTAAAGAAGGAGCAGTTAATACAGAATTTGGAGATACTTTTAACGCAACAGATGGAGAATGGAATAATGATGCTACTACTGTAGGGGAAGGTGAAGCAATAGAAGAAGAAGGTTCTCCAGAGGAAAGAATGGATGGTAATAAAAAAACTGAAGACAAGGGGTCAAGTTTCTTAGATAGAATAGGAATTAATAATATCACAGATGGTATAGAGATATTAAGTATTATGAAAGCTGATAGATACGCTAAGGAGCAAAATAAGAAATTAGGTGAATTAAAAGTTGAATCTAAGAAAATAACACCGGGCGCTTATACACCAGAGACGGTTGACTTAGGAGATGATAAGGAAAGAACTTCTCAATTAACTGTTGCCGCTATAAAACAAGGAATGCAGCAAGGTAAAAGTATGTCATCTATCATAGCTGCAGTAAAAAGCGGACAAAAAGAGTTAAGGACTCTATCTAAAACAGAATCAGAACTGCAGAAAAAACAAAATAATTTCGCTAAGAAGATGAATATGGATGCAAAATTCAAAGCTGATGTTACTAATATGACAAATGACAGACAGGATCAAATAGCTAATAACGATGCAATGGCTAGTATGTTTAAGAATAATATTGCATTATCTCAGAACATGAGAAATGCTATTAGTACTAAGATTAAAGATGTTAAATTATTAAATGCAGCAGAGAATGAAATGATGGTTATTAATGAGGCTATCGCAGGAGGTACTGGTACAGATCTTAGAAAAGGTATTCCAGCTATTAGAAGATTAATGGGTAATGGTACAGTGTCAGAGAGTGTAGGTAACGAGTTAATTACCAATCTTCAAAATCAGTGGGATTCAGAAAAGCCAACGTCGGACAGTACAACTACGACACCTAAGATGGAAGACGGTACTACTAAAGGTGAACTAGTAAAAGTTGCTGGTGCCGATGGGTTTACTACATATGAGTGGAATGGTAAAAAATGGAAAAAAGAATAAAAAATAATGGGTAAATATGATTTAAATAGCGGTAATATAATATCTGCCGTTCAATCTACATTTGTAGATCCAGGAGTTGAAACTTTTAAACAGGCAGCTTTATTATATAAACAAACATATGATAAGAATAAAGACTCTTACAATCTTACTAAAAGAGCTATGGCACAAATGGAGTTAATGCCCGGGGACGAGAAGTCAGGTCTGAGAGATAAATTTGTTGGAGAAATTGATTCAAATTTTGAAGGAGTATTAGAGTCAGGAGCTTTTGAAGATGCTACAAGCGCTGTTCAACAGAACATTGATTATGTAATGACTGATAAAACTGTTTTACAAGCTCAAAGAAATTCATTGGAGTTTAAGAAAGAAGAAGCTTTAATAGATCAGTTTGGTCCTAGCGGTATTCTAGATTTTAATAAAGGTTTACGAGAAAGTTTTACAACTGTCACAAAAGATGAAGAGGGAAATGAAGTAGTGAATAGTTATAGCGAAGAGATGGAGCAGAAAGAGGATTATAATGCATATATGAAAACTCTTATAGGAACTATAGCAGACAGTGGAGGTGGATCTGCTAAAGGTATTGATATAAATAAAGATGACGTTATGGATTACTTACAAACAGGTAATACTAAAGGAGTTTCTCAAAGTAAAATGGAACGAGTTGTTACTAGTTTAATGGAGGGTTATCTAGACAGTAAAGTAGGAGATCAAGACATGAGACGTTTAACTCAGATTGAAGGTATGTCTGAGGGAGAGGCTAGAATAGATATTCTTAATAGGATGAAAGGTATGGGGCAAGCACAAGTAGGAATGATAACTACTGTAACTAATCAACAATATAAACTGGGAGCAAACTATGGGGCTAGTAATAAGTCTGGTCTTGGTACTGATGATAACTGGGCTATTAATACTTTAATGGATAATAAAACTCAGATAAATTCTGATGTATTTGCTGCAATGACGGGTAATGAAAACAATATGTCAGAAGATATTAAAGGAGGTATAAATATTAGTGGGCAAGAGGGTATTGTTACAGATTATAGTAAGTTCCTTGGTCAAGAAGCTTTTACTAATATGAATAATGAATTAGTTAAAAATGGTCTTGCCCCAGATGCTGAGTCTGCGCAACAAATATCAGAAAGTTTATTAGAGTATTTAAATGCTGAAAACAGCGGTGATCAAGCAGAACAAAAAAGAATAGCAGCTGATATGGGACTTGCATGGGATGATCCACAACAAAAAAAGCAACTTCAAGAATTGTCTCTATATGCTAAACGAAATATGGATACAGAACAACTTAAGAATATGGGATCGATGTTAAATGTACCTGTATCAGGAGTATTTAAACCTAACACAGGAACGACAGCTAATGCGCAGTGGATAAATGGTAATGCAGTTATTGATGGAGAGTATTGGTTTACTGAAGAGCAAATGGATGAGATGGCTGCCGGATCTGGAGGTAAACTCGCAAAAACAGATTGGATGTTTACTCCTGATTGGTTTGGGGCTACAGATATTGATAATATAAAAGATGCTCAAGGTAATAAGATATTTAGAAAAGAAACAAAGAATGATACAGAATACTTTGTAATGAGCGGTAAATCTCAAAGAATTGCAGGAGATAAAATTACAGGAGATGCTTTATATCTTGGAGCTGGGCATAGTCCTACACAATATAAGGATCAAGAGCAAGTAATAACTAGTCAAAGAGCTGTCGCTATAGATATAGCTAAAGCTTCAGATCATGCATACCAATATACAGTTAATAAATCTCCAGGAATGGATTACCAAACAACTCAATTAACTAAGAAAGCTTTAAATAGTATAAAACGAATTCCAAATATATTAGGACAACCTAATCCTTCTGGAGTATATAGACAGCATGCAACTAATATATCAAATTTAGTTACAGAGGCTGTTGCGAAAGGCAGTAATTCTAAAGAGGTAGAAACTATACTAAGTACTTATATATCTCAAATTGGGAAAAAACCAGAGTAATCACAAGAATAATTAGTATCTTTGCCAAATGACTAAGAAAAAATACCAAACTGGAGGTTTAGACGAAAATAATTTACCTATAGATGGAGGAACCCCTACAAATTCTGCAGTATCTTCTGTAGACCAGAGTAGTGGTTCTTTATCATTAGAGCAATCTGCTAGTTCATTAGCTGGGCGTAGGCAGGGAGTTGTTCCGGGTATGGCCGGTGTCGGGCGTGCTGCTCAATATGCAGAAGATACAGGAGATCAAGCAGCTTTTGATCTTGCAGCTGCAGCAGATGGGATAGCCACTCCAAATGCATTCCCTGAGATGTATAAGACTGTATATCAAAGTGATCTTACAAATCATTACAATGATCTTTTTAATAATTTAAGATCCCACCATGTATCACAACATGAGGACAGTCTTAGAGAGGTTCAGATTAAAATAGCTGAGATGGAATTAGCAGAATCAAGAGTTAATGAGTTGTTAATGGCAGGCCTCTTATCAAGTGAGGATCAAGTGAATATCGTAGAGAAGATTAGAAAAGGAGACTTTACAACTCCAAAGGAAGGTGATAACATGATGGACGAAATGTTAAAACAAATCACAGAGGGTTATAAAGACATGCTATCCCCAGAAGATTACGAAGAGGCTGTTAAAAAATCTGTAGAGGCAGGACTTTTAGATAGAGAAACAATAGAAAAAGGATATTTACAACCTGGAGATACGTATGAAGACTTATTACACTCTAAAGAAAAATATGAAAGCAAGATAGCAGAAAAAGAAAGATTAATAAAAGAAGGAGGATGGGGGTTTAGTACTACTCCTCTACTTTTCGGACTCTCAGGTATACCTGGTTATGGAGGAGGGGATGTAAGTGAAGATTGGGCATTAAGAAGTGAGATAGAAAGAAATAATCCAAACTCTACTATACTTGGGTCTATGCCAGTATTTTCAAAACTAATTGGTCTATCTGATAAATGGATGGGAGAAGAGTATTGGGAGCATAAATCATCTAAAGATTTTGCAGGTACATTGTCTACAGCAGAAGGACAATTGGTGTCAATCGCAGGGCCTATAATTACTAGAGGAATAGCAAGAAATGTAATCTCAGCTCAAACTGGGGTGGGAGCTAATCCATATGTACAAGGAGGTTTAGTAGTACTTACTGCGGCAGAAGTACTGGCTGGTATGTATATTAGTAGAAAAGGTGAAACTAAAATGGAAGCTGGGGATGTATATTGGCAAAAGGTAGATTCAATGCAAAAAGCATTTAAAGATCAAATACTTAAAGATACAGGAGTAAATAGAGAATTAACTAAAGATGAAAAGAATAACATAGCCCTAGCCGCTAATGAGGGTATAGACGCTTTAAAGGCTAAGAATATGGCTTTAGGTGCGTCAGATTTAACACAATTTTTATTAACTTGGGCTAGAATACCTGCTATTGGAAAATCATTTACTGGAATAGGGTCTAAAATAATACCTAAGTTTGCAAAAAATATAGGACGAGCAATGACCTCTACATATGCAGGACGGCTTGGGGTAAATGCTACAAGATTTGGGTTAGGTGTGGGACTCTCTAGAGAATTAGAGGGTATGGAAGAAGGGTTACAACATCAATGGACGCAAGATTATCTTGCAGGAGCTACTCAAGATTACTCGGGAGGGTTTATAAGTAATCTTGCTCACTCTAGTTATGATGTTTGGGGTAAAGACGCTCCTTCATACGCAGGTAATATGATGGGTCTAATTAATACAGACCCTGACATGTATAATAGTTTAAACTTTAAAACAGCTGTACAATCTGGAAGAGATATGGCTACTGCAATGACCGGGGGCGCTAGAGCAGCATCTCATTGGGGAGGGTTTAAAGGTGTTGTAGGGCTAAGAAATGCTATGGCACTACTAGGAGAGAAGGGAGATCTGTTTAATGAGAGTATGGGTATGAATGATAAGTCTGATGCTTTATATGACTACTTTAAAAATGGTCAAGAGAATGATGTATATGACGCCTTATATAGATTAGGAAGACAAGGAAAATTAGAAGGTTTTGGAAAAGAAGAGGCTATTAACGCTATAAATGAAGTTCGTGAGGCTAAAGAGATATATAATAGTGTATTTGACAAAGCATCTCCTTTAGCATTAAATGTACTTGGTCTTGAGGTAGATATATTACAAGGAGGAAACAAAGAAGGTCGAAGTGAAGGAGATAAGAAACAAGTCTTTAAAAATGCTGTTAACATAGTTAATAAGGCTAAGGTAAATAAAGATCTTAAAGAAAGGAAAGCTGAGTTTGAAAACGGACAATTAGAAGATATTGATAATTTCTATGCACCTTCTTTATCTAAAGAGGAGCTAGCAGAATTAGAATCGCCAGAAATAAGTGATAAAAGAAAAGCAGAGTTAAAGAAGAAACAAGAAGATGGAGAGCTATCATTAGAACAAAAAGAATCTCTTCAAAGCACTATGCAAGAAAGAGATCTTGGAACTCCTTTCGATTTAGATATTGAAGAGAATGTTCAGGATATGGAACAAGCTAAGCAGGAAAATAATGATATTGCTAGCGGAGATAAAACAATGTTTGGAGGAGTCGCTTGGAATGTTAATGAACTTAGAAGAACTTCTAGTCTAGCAAAAGCTATTAAAAAATTAAAAGCTAAAGATGAGTTAACTGCCGCTGAGCAAGCTACTTTAAAAGATTTACAAATTGAGCTTCAGAAAACAACTTATGAAAATAATGATGAGTATAATATTGCTAGAGATGGAAAAAGAAAGCACCAATTAAGACGTTTGACGGCACACCACACTATTGGTAGTATATTACAACATATGCAGAAGTATGGTAAAAAAGGATTGGGTGGTCTTTTATCAAATATTTTAGATAATAACTCTAAATTAGATCCAGCAACATTAGATTCTATATCTGAATTAGCAAATGAAGTTGTTAATGACGCTAATGAGCAAAAGCATATAATAGATAAAATAAAAGAGAATAGAGAAAGCCTGGAAGATAAAGGGTATAATCCTGCTACTAAACTACAAGAACGACATGAACCATTATCTGAGAAGGAACAAAAAGAATTACAAGAGTTACGAGATTTAGAGGCTATTAGACCTTTAGAGAAGATGGATCAGGAGAGACTAGATGATTTAGTTGAAAGGGCTGGGGTAGATTTTAGTATTAAGTCCTATAATGAAGCTCAAGAAAAAGCAGAAGCTAAATTAGCATCTCTTAATGATACATTAGATGGTTCAGAAAAACTATTAAAAAGAATTGAAGAAGACCCAGACTCTATCACATTAAAAGATGAAATCTTTGCTGCATTTGATAAAGATAAAATACTAGAAGAGGCAGCTCTTGAAAAGTTAAATCCTTTAGAGTATATTAAAAATCAATTAGATAATATATCAGACTATAGCGATGTAAACACTGTACAGCAGGTAGCAGACATGTTAGAGTTATTTACACATATATTTAAACGTAGAGTAGTAGAAGCGCCTGAAAGTAAAAAAGATTATTTCCAAAATATTGCAGACCAGCTTGGGGCGGGGCTTATGATGGCCACAGGTTTGCTTATGCAAACAAAAAAGAATGCTTCAAATAGAGAGGTAGAACAATATGCATTTGAAGATAGATTATACAGACAAACGTTAGAATCTTTAGGTTTAAATGCTAATTTCTTACCTTTAGATAATAGCTTTATAGGGGACTTGGTGAACGATCTTTTAGGAGAAGAGGTACTAGGAAAGTTAAGTTTAGCAGTTACACAGCTAGAAGAAGGGCAGGCACCAGAAGGCACTGTAACTGGATTGACAGATAAAATGGCCGTAGCTTTAACTGCAGTTCATCTTGTTAAGAAGGCTCTTGAGTCTCAATCTGAATTGCGCCCTACAGTTATATCTCATCTTAAGTTA
>Ga0209091_10000363_pt1 | contig 44011 bp, 38 predicted proteins | sample ArcticOcean_MG_C_6_FD_187438 | JGI IMG/M metagenome (GOLD analysis project Ga0209091, IMG submission 187438) | Marine microbial communities from western Arctic Ocean - ArcticOcean_MG_CB8_128 (SPAdes) (version 2) | ecosystem: Environmental > Aquatic > Marine > Oceanic | place: Arctic Ocean...
AGTCAATTTTGTTTGGATTACGTGGCATCCCTTCATCATAAAGCACCTGTATACAGCGTACAAGCCTAAATTGACACTATATGATGTTTGTCCCGAATGTAAAAGCCCTGCCGCCAAGCCACCGGTTTTTCCATTGTCACGGAATCCACCTTCTGGTAGTCCGTTTCCATAGGCTACATTTCCCCGCCCACCAAAGCGGAAGAATTGCTGAAGTGATTCTTTGAGCATGCGCTCGTCCACCTCCACTCCGCACAATCTAGCGGCGAGTAGGAATGTCATACAGTTCACACCTGAAGCGTGCACTTGCCCCGTTCCTGTAGAATAAGTAAACGCAGCAGGAGCTCCGCGGCCACTCCATCCGCCATTATACATGTTCACCTTGAGTTCTTCTGTCATCTGCTTAATCACCGGCAACACAGATTTATCTCCTGTGCGCAAATAATATTCGCAGAGACCAGGACCCTTGTAACCTTTCTCCCAGTTCATATTTCCGATCGTTTTGATACCCTTCATCCATTTGCGAACGACGGCTAAATCCTTCTCCTCGCCAGTGGATAACAAAAAGAGAACTGAACCCCATTGAGGCTTCTCTTCTTTGGCAATAAGGTCAGCCAGATCTCTTACAATCTTGTCAGATTTCGAGCAGTTCTCTGGCCATGTTTTGCTATAGGCACCCATCACTGGAATTTTGACTAGCACATTCCCCAGGCCTTCGATCTTCAAATTAATGTTGCCATCAGTCGCTTCGGCTTTTGTAAGGATATTGCCAAGAATAATGCGTGGATCAAACTTTTTGAGCACAACTCCATTGATGCTCTCGATAATTTGTCCCTTCTTAAGTTTACCCGTAGCTTCCGCCGGCGACCCTTTCTCCACATTATTGATCTCCATCGTCATCCCAGGTCGCTTCAAATTAATCCCGATCCCGACTGTCCCAAAATTGCGCACTAGCCATGCTTTCTTGCCACCCCTACCGGTGTCAGTTGGAAACGGATTAAAGACTCGCATCCCACCATCCTCATAGTAAGACGTAGTCTTACCAGCATCCTTCTTTTGGCCGACCACAACGCCTATGCCTATTGCTAAAACTGCCACTACAACGAGTGCGCCCATATTCCTTGAGACCTGCGATTTTATTCGATTCATTTGATTGTTATTTTTTAAATAGTTCAGCGATATGACCCGGCTAATCGTGTTTGATTATGATCTTAGCGGATCGCTTGGATCACTTCACAGAAATTCTAAGATACAACGGCGAGGGCATAATTTCACATCGCTGTATCACCCTATTCAGGATGATTAACAATGGAAGAAAAAAGTCCCTTAACATAAAAACCAGCACCGCCACTAAAGCCTTCTACCAACGCCCGGATTGCAAGCCCCAAGAAATCCCGCTCGGCGATGGCCGCAACCTGATCCTCGAATATTCCTGACGCCGCCCATAGCGGCTCGAGAACAACCACTGCCAAAAAACACCCTTTTTGAGACCAAGCGGCTCGGGAAATCTGCGCCCACGAGCACCAAATAGGATAACGAACCGACGGTGAGAAAGCTCTTTTTGCACCTCAAAGTGCCTCATCATCAAATATTTGCTACTTTCTTAGCTTTTCCCCTTGCCGAACCACTACTCACTCGTCACTTTACACTTATTTCACCCCTCTACCCTCCCCACCCCCCTTTCTCCCCCTCTCCGATCTCTCCAACAACGTCCTCAGGGACACCCCGCAAAAGCAACTTCCTAGCAATAACATGAAAACACACGCCCTGATCATTTGTTTAATTGCGTCCGTCATTCAAGTGACGGCTAAACCTAACGTTGTCCTCTTTTTTACCGATGACCAAGGGACGCTCGACGCCAACTGTTACGGCTCAAATGACCTTTACACGCCAACCATAGACAAGCTGGCCGAGACAGGTGTGCGGTTCATCCAGGCCTATGCTCACACCGTCTGCTGCCCGGCCCGCGCCATGCTGATGACTGGTCGCCACCCGCAACGTGGTAACGTCATTCATTGGACGCAGGCGAATGCTAAAGGGAAAAAAGGACGCAACATGTCCCGTGAGGAAATCACCATTGCCGAGGTGCTTAAGGGTGCTGGTTACAAGACTGGGCTCTTTGGTAAGTGGCACCTAGGAGCCGATTTCGACCACGGTCCCACCGAGCAGGGATTCGACGAGTTCTTTGGCCTGCGCGGCGGGTTTATCGATAACTTTAACCACCATGCGCTTCACGGGAAAGGATTCCACGATCTCTATGAGGGAAAAAAGGAGGTCCACGCCAAGGGGGAATATTTCCCTGATCTGATCACACAGCGCGCGATCCAGTTTATAGATCAGCATAAGCAGTCGCCATTTTTTATGTATGTCGCCTTCAACGTCCCGCACTACCCGGAACAGGCGGATAAAAAATTCGATGCGCGTTATAAAGACATGAAGATGCCGCGGCAGGCGTATGCAAAAATGGTTTCAACCACCGATGACAGAATGGGCGTGATTATGGATCACCTTGACCATCACGGTCTGCGTGACAACACCATCGTCATCTTCATGAGCGACAACGGACACTCCGCAGAAGACTATGCCATCAAAGTGATAGAACACACAAGCGGCTTGGCCAAAGGTACCAACTACGGTGCCCATGGGGGCGGCGGCAATACCGGAAAATGGCTCGGTCATAAAAATACCTTTCTCGAGGGCGGCCTGCGCGTGCCGGCTGTCATCAGCTACCCGGCAAAACTTCCTCAAGGCGTCGTCCGCAACCAGGCGATCACCGCCATGGACTGGATGCCTACCATCCTCGAACTTTGTGATGTGGCATTACCCAAGGTGAAGCTCGACGGCAGCAGCCTGCTTCCCGTTATCAAATCCGCCACCGCCAAATCATCTTACAAGGTCCTTCACTGGGGATGGCGCAATCACTGGGCAGTGCGGGAAGGGGAGTGGAAATTGATAGGATCGAAAGACCAGGAGAAATCGCTTCACAACTTGAACGATCCACAGCCAGAAAAAAAAGATTACCTCCAGGACAAACCTGAAATAGTGGCTCACCTACTAGCCCTCCACAACGCCTGGGTGATAGATGTGCAGCCAGATCACGGAGATAAAGAATAAGACTCGTTTACTCAGGCTTTGCGATCTCTAGCTTTTCACCAACCCCCTTCCTCCCCCTCTCCGATCTCTCCAACAACGTCCTCAGGGACACCCCGCAAAAGCAAATTCCTAGCAATGCCATGGTTGATTAGTTTTGGCTAAAAGTAAAATTTGACTATTTCCACGATCCTATGGTAAATAATGGGCAATCGAGGATTTTGCTATGGAAATCACAATGGCGACTGAAGTTATATCCAGATTTCTTGTGCTCCCCCTAACTCCAGCATCCTAACTCCTCCCGACCCTCACTTAAAAAGTATCATCCTAGTCATTAGCGTTTTTATTATGAATCATCACCTGAAACAAATCTCAGTAGGACTAATCTTGTCACTTGCCACCTTGATCATCGCGACCGCTGAACCTGCAGCGCCAGCTCCGAGTAAGGAAGCGAATCCAGAGGTTACAGTCACCGAGACGGAGATCAAGCTACCTGGTGTTACGATCAACCGAGCAACTCGGGAGGTCCGCATAGACGCCGAAGTCTGCCTGCAAGCGGGCCTGCTAGAATATGTCGTTTGTCGACCCGACACCTTCGAGCACGAGGCTATCTTCACCGCTAAAGCCAAGCCCGAGTTAGTGCACGCAGCTCTTCTCCTGTGTGGGCTGAAACCCACCCCCCAACTCCCAGGAATGAGCGCTCTCTGGGCTGAAAAGGCGATGAAACAGAAGCAATCACGAGTCAAAATCGAAGTGGAATGGCAAGAGGATGGAGTTCAGAAGCGGGTCAACTTAACCTCCTTGCTGAGAGATCGTCAAGATTACACCGAGGTCGCTGAGGCAGCGGCACCGAACAAGGTAAAAAAAGAAACTGAGGTGCAAGATGCCTGGATATTTGCGGGCTCGTTTCTGCATGTTAACAAGCAAACTGGCAAGCAGTTCTATGCTGCCAATAGCAGTGGGATTCTAGTGGGAATCTGGCCCGACCCCAGTACCGTTATCCAATATGGTGCACCAAACGGCGACCCCTATAAAAGTGAGCATCTGGGAATGGAAATACATGAAGATCGTGTCCCGAAAGAGGGAACTAAGGTCAAATTAGTCTTCTCCCTGCATCCCGCACCGATCAAAAAAGCAGACGCCAAGAAATAGAACGGCATCTAAAATAGAGCGCGATAAAATTCTACGCTCCTCAACACCTATCATACAAAATAAGACATGATGAAATTAAGAAAAAACTTCACAATGAAAGCAGCGAACCGGTTCATACTGAGTATCGTGATAGCTGCCACCGCCACTAGCAACCTAGCTGCAGATAGCTATTACAAAGAGGAACCTCAGTTCCACATGTGGCCAAAAGCTACAGACGCCCGCTACGTGATCGACCGTGTTGGACCGATTGGTTTGGGTCTTGAGCTGATCCAGCCTGCTTTTACAATGCGTATTAGTAGTGTTGAGGCTGGTTCTCCAGCTGGTGTGACTGGTCAGCTTAAGAAAGGTCAGATTATCGAAAGCATCAACGGTCAGGTCCTTAAAGACCGCGACCCACGTGTGATTCTAGGTGAATGGATCACTACTGCTGAGGCCAAAGACGGCATCCTCAAAATGATGGTCAAGGATAAGCCAACAGCTAAAGCTAGCGAAGTGATCGTCAAGATCCCTGTCATGGGAGCATACAGCAAGACGTGGCCAGTAGATTGCCCTAAGTCTGATAAGATTATTCGTAACTTTGCCAACTTTCTCGCCAAGGTCGATAAGCCTAACTACGGCGCTGCCCTCTTCCTGCTCTCCACGGGCGAACAGAAGGATCTCGATGTCGTAGCAAGCTGGTTTAAAGGCAAACTACCCGCTGATAAGAAAGGTATCCCTTGGGACATCGGATACGCTGGACTTGCAATATGTGAATACTACCTGCGCACCGGAGACAAAACAGTATTACCAGCGATCAAGAGTATGGCTGATCATCTAAAAGCAACTATCTATAACGGAGGCAGGGCCGGACGTGGCGCGGCTCCCTACCAATACATGGCTGGAGGTCACCTCAATGGTGCAGGCGTGCATTGTGTTACTTATTTGATGTTGGCAAAAGAGTGCGGTGTGGATGTGGACAAGCACACATTCGATAGTGCCCTAAAGCACTTCTACCGATTTGCTGGTCATGGAAACGTTGCCTATGGTGACGGCTTACCTGAAGGCGGATTTGTGGATAATGGCAAAACTGGAGGCCTCGCATTCGCAATGGCAGCAGCAACTGCACTCACTCCTGACGGCGAAAATTCTGTCTATGCTAAGGCTCGCGACATCAGCGCAACTAAAAGTTTCTACTCTACCTCATGGCTCTTCCACGGGCACACTGGCGGAGGTATCGGTGAGCTTTGGAGAGGTCCAGCAATGGGCTTGGTCAAAGACAAACGCCCACTACAGTATCGCACATTCATGGAGGAGCGTCAGTGGATGTACGAGCTCGCTAGAACTCACGATGGAGCATTCGGCTGGGCAAGCGGATGGAACGTGAGCTACGGCACTACAGGTCATGAAAAATACAGATCTTGGGGGGACTTTGTCCCACTAATCTATACACTACCACTTAAGAATCTGCGTATCCATGGAGCACCGAAAACGAAGTTTTCCAATCAATACCAACTACCAAAGCGCCCCTGGGGAACTGAGGCTGATGAAGTTTTTCTCTCTCTGAAGCCCGGTGAATACGCACCTGGAAAATCTATCGATATATCCAAAGAGCGGCTAAGAACTCATGCATCAAAGCCATTCGCAGAGATTGTCAGCAACAAGAAAATTTCAGATGAAATGCTGCTCGGCTACGCGCACCACATCGACCAAGGTATCCGCATATCGGCGGCAAAAGCGATCAACAATGGCCAGAGATTTCACCTTATAAAAGCACTGCTCAAATCCAAAGATCCTCGAGGTCGCCAAGCTGGCCTCTCATGCATTACGGGCATGTTCAAAGGCAAAGGAATACCGACGGACAAGATCACCGATGAAATGTTTGATCTCGCAGCAGGCATGATCAATGACCCAGAAGAATCTTGGTGGGTAGTTACATCCGCACTCAATGCGATGAGCCGTGCGAAGCCTGCATTCATCGAGAAGCACGTAGCTGTTTTAGGTAAGTGGCTACAACATGATGACTGGTGGCTACGCAAAGGCGCGATGACCGCTTTAGCGCCCATCGCTACAAGCAAGAAACACTACAAAAGTATCCTTCCCGTCATAGGAAAGATGATCTCTAATAACGAACGAGCAGTTGCCTTACAGCCACTTGGAAAAATCGTTGAAAATCTACAAAACGCGAGTCCAGAAGTGAGGAAGTTCGCTCTCGATGTCCTAGGCGAGGCTTACGTAAACTTCCCTGAAAAGCTAGCCGCTCCAGGCGGGCAAGATCTCTCAGACGGTGTCGAATTCCTTCTAGACGGTATTGCTGCGAGTATCGCTAATACCCCAGGTGGTTATGATGTTCTTTATAAGGTTTCAAAAAAACGTAGTCCAGATGTAGGACTACCCCATGAACATATTTACATAAAGGCAGATACCAAAGATTTTGGTCCAGTCGTTAAAAAAGCGTTTCTACCAGTCTTGAAGAGTTCAGTGATCCCTAAGTATATAGAGGGAGAAAAAAACTATATCAAAAGCCAACGAAAGACAGAAGTGCCAGGAAAAGCGATGGAAGGCCTAGTGAAGCTTTATCAGCGAGCTGGTATTGACTCCTACGATTGGAACCCATTCGGTCCTGACCGCTATGAAATCAAATGGCACTACTTTAGTTTTGATTCTACTGACGGTAAACTATGGGAAAATGGCACACGTCACCGTAAGATGGCTTGGCCAAAAGGTCTAGAAAACTGGTATGCCCCTGATTTCGATGCCAAGGCGAAGGGCTGGAAAATAGGCCAAGCACCATTCGGTAGCACAGGCGGTAAACTCGAGTTTAAAGGACGCTGTATGGATGACTTCTGTATGTGCGCCTCACCTCTCAAGACACTCTGGGAGAAAGAAGTTTTACTCATGCGTACCGAAATTAAAGTTCCCGCCTTCAAGGAAGGATACGCTTACCGTTTGCTTGTAGGTGGCCGAAGTCATGTGAAAGCAGGCGATGGCAATGATGTCTGGATCAACGGGCAGCAGATAAAAAGTTTCAGGGGATATCGGGATAGTAAGTCATTACACACCGCCTCATACGGTGACCCTAAAAAGCCTGCTATTCCTAGAACAGGAAAGCGCGAAGGTGGCATGCCACTCGGGCTTCTTCTTTCCAAAGAAGTGCGGGAATCAATCAAGGACGGCAAAATCCAGCTCTCTATATCTGGATTCATAAACTTCGAGGGAGGCAGTAAAACGAACCGACAGAGTTTCTGGTTTGAAGAAATGAAAATCCCAGAACCACTAAAGTAATTTATTTTTTATGCAACGCGCACCCTCATGAGTGATGAGTTAGAAAACCCCAAAAATAGGCTCGGGGTAGCCCTCGGTCTCGTTTTTGTATCTGGCTTCGTAGCTCTGATTTATCAGGTGCTATGGATGAAGCAGCTTGGGCTATTATTTGGTAATACCTCACATGCAGCAAGCGCGACCCTTGCTTCTTTCTTTGCTGGTCTGGCTGCTGGTAGTTGGTTTCTTGGTCGGCGCGTCTCCACCAGTAAAAATCCTATGCGGACATACGCGTGGTTAGAGATCGGGATCGCAGTCACTGCGCTGCTTTACTTTATCATTTTGGGAATTTTCCAGATGATTTATCCAGCCATCTATCAGAGTGTTGGCAATGGAGGATTACTGCTACTCATCAAGTTCGCCCTCTCACTGCTCCTCATCTTCCCACCCGCTTTCTGCATGGGCGGCACGATCCCAGTGATGGGGCAATTTATGATTAGAAAGCGGGATGACTTTGGCAAAACATCCGCCCTGATGTATGGCATCAACACGCTTGGAGCAGCCACCGGAGCAGCTCTCGCAGGATTCTATTTACCTCTCTGGCTCGGGTTTAACTTAACCTGTGGACTAGCAATCGTGCTCTCTGTTGGAGTTGCCATTGCCGCTTTCCGACTCTCCCGCGGCCCTCTACCTGCGACCATCGATTCCTTTGACTCCTCAACTACTCAAGTTACAGAGGAAACCAACATCCCGTTGACTCGACAAGAACGACGCGCACAAGAAAGGCGACAGAAAAATCAGAGCCAAAATTCTACCCAAACTACCACTACCCAAGAATCTGAAACAGAAAATCCTCCTCCCGGACGTAAGGCTATCACCATTCTCTGCTTTCTTTCTGGCTCCGGTATCCTCGCGCTAGAGGTCTTGTGGACCCGCATGTTCTCACAAGTGTTAGAAAACTCAGTTTACACCTTCGCTACTATTCTTGTCGTCGTCCTTATCTGTTTAGCATTGGGTGCTCTGGTCAGCTCGCGTCTGGCTCGCTTAAACTTCCCACCACTATTTGTCCTTACGTTCTTAGCCCTAGCTGGCGCTGCTGCCATCGCAGTAACACCCTCTATTTTTATGAGTGTTACAAACGGAATGGAGCTCATCACTTCCAAAGAGAGTTGGTCGAGCTACATCATGCTGATCTTCGGCTCAGCCGCACTCACGATAGGACCCTCCGCTCTCATTCTAGGAATGATCTTCCCCTACCTCATGAAAACCGAAGAGGCACATCTGAAGTCACCCGGCTTGTCACTCGGCAGACTCGCAACAGTGAATACCATCGGCGCTATCCTCGGCGCACTGCTCTGTGGATTCCTGCTGCTTGATGGACTCGGGATCTGGCGCAGTATGCAGGTGATCTCCGTCATCTACATTGTCATCGCGTTACTTCTCCCGCTCAGTTGGGATGCAAAAAGCGTGGGTATGAAAGCAGCATGCTTAGCAGTGCTCCTGATCACTCTTCTCACTCCCAATCTCGATCCAAGTAAATTGCCAGTGATGAGCACTGATCCTAACGACCTTAAAGCCCGTGATGAAAAACTCGTCGAACTATGGGAAGGCAGTGATTGCACCGTCGCTGTGACGGATGGTCAATTAGGTCTGTCGATCAAGATAAACTCCAACTATAGCCTCGGATCCACTGGCTCATACATGCAGGAAAAGTTCCAAGCGGATCTCCCTCTGATGGTGTTTCCTGAGACTGAAACTATTTTCTTCCTCGGAGTGGGTACTGGCAGTACTGCCGGTGCGGCACTGGATCCTAAATATCCAAACGTGAAGAAAATTGTCGCCTGTGAACTTGTTCCAGAAGTCATCACCGCTGCTAAGAAATACATGACGAGTGTGAACATCGGGAACATCCGTGGCTTCGATACCACAACGGGTCTTTTCAAAGATCCACGAGCCACCGTTTTGGTCGAAGATGGACGCCATCACTTAATGGCTAGTGATGAAACGTTCGACATGATCAACGCAGATTTATTCGTCCCATTCCGCTCCGGTGCTGGCAGTCTCTATTCTCGTGAGCACTTCGAGAATTCTAAGGAGCGTCTCTCCCCAGACGGCGTTTTTGTCCAGTGGTTACCTCTCTATCAGCTCACTGAAAACGAGTTCTCAATCATCGCAAAAACCATGCTAGAAGTCTTCGATCAAGTATCTCTCTGGAGGCACAATTTCCAGCCTGGTGATGAAGTCGTGGCACTAGTCGGTCATCATTCCAAGGAACCGTTACCCGCAAGTGAAATTAATAGCATGCCAGATAAACTCTTCGCCGTTTCAGGTAAAAGTCACCGTGACCTATTCCGGCTAAACTTACCTCTGGACTCGCAGACCATCATGCTCTTCTACGGAGGGAACCTCACTGCAGCCAGCTCACTCTTTGATGAATATCCGATCAATACCGATAACCGCCCGGTCATCGAATACATAGCTCCACGAAGTTACCGACAAACGCCTGACGGTAAAACACCTTGGTTCGTCGGCGAGCAGTTTGCAGACTTCGTAGATAAGGTTCAGGAAATTTGCCCACCAGAAACTGACCCGCTACTCTCCAACCGAAGCACTGCAAACCGTCGCCTACCACTGGCAGGTAGCGCCTTCCACCGCGCCGGAATCGCTAAAATATCCCAAGACGAAAAAGCCATCCGCAAGGCTTGGCGAAAATTTGTCACCGAGTGGACTGATCAGTAATAGGGCTGCTGAATTCTCATTTAACTTGCTGAAAGGGAAAGAATTCTATAATTAGAACGTAGAATTTAGAGATAAACATTTTTTGCCATCATGAAACTCGACCTACTGGGGTGTTCTTGATTGTAGCAATTAGAAAAATGACTCTCTAACAAAACATTTCCATCACCATGATTAATCGCAGAAAATCCTTACAAATGCTTGCATCCGGTTTCGGAGCAGCAGTTGGAGCATCATTGCTTCCCGGAATCGCCAGGGCAGCCGTCACTGACCCTAAATATAATTTGGCTGGAGGACCCAAGCGGGTGATCTTTTTTCTTCAGAACCAAGGTTTCGATCCGGCGACCTGCATACCAGAGCTCATGAGAAACAGCGGTTCGCTAGCAGGTGCAACATTGCCTGAGCCAATCAAAGCGCTGGAGCCATATAAGGAGCGCATGCATATTATTAACGGTTTGCACGGTCGTCACACCAGCCCCTCACACAGTGCCTTCTTCGGTGCGCTAGGTGGATACCGTGGCAGTGATGGAGTGGCACCGAGTGGACCTACGATTGACTATGAACTAAGCAAGGTTCTCCCAGAAACTCTTCTACCTCATCTCTGCATCGGTATGGATTCTATGGAAAACATGAAAGGCAAACCCACCGTCGCTAATCTATCTGCGCGCGGTGCAGGTAAGCCCATCTTCATGCACTCTAACCCAAACCATCTCTATCAGATGCTTTATGGTGGCATTTCTCAGGGTGACATCCGCAGTCACCACGAGGCTAAATCAAGTATGCTTGATAGCATCGAGCGGCTGACCGCAGCTAAAGGTCAGTCTCTTCCGCTCACTGAAAAGCAGCGATACGACGAGTTCACCCAGGGGTTCAATGACATCAACGGTTTGCGCGAACGGCTTAACCAAGCTTCCGATCATCTGCGGAATTTCGCCCCTAAAGTGGACGATGGATACACCAGACCCGAGTTTGAAACTGACTGGCACGACCGCCTTCTCGACCTAGGTATTTCAGCACTCAAATCCGGTATCACAAATGTACTCACCATCGGCTCAGGCCGGGGTGAAATCTTCGGAGCTTGGAAAGGACTAGGTGTAGAGAAGCAGGGCCACAACCTCGGACACATGGTGCAAAAGGACAATCCGATCTGGGTCAAAATCCGCCAATACAATTGTGAAATGTTAGTAAAACTGATGGAGCAGCTAGAAAGCGTTCCAGAGGGCAGCGGCACCATGATGGACAACACCCTTATCGTTTACACCAGCAATAATGCAGACAAACAACACACCAACGGAGCCAACTGGCCAGTGATACTTTTAGGGAACTGCAATGGTGCCATCAAGACGGGTTGTTTCACACAGCTACAAGGAGATCGTCCTATCAATGCGCTCTACACGACTATCCTTCGAGCCTCTGGTGTTGAAGTTGATCGCTTCAATATGACGGACAAAATGGCAGCTAAGTTCGATTCAGGATCAGGTCCACTCAGAGAAATTTTGATGTGATGAAAAAACTTATCCTTGAGGTAGCTGTTCTCAGTGTATTTGGGGCTGTCGCATGCATTGCTGAGCCTTACACACCTGGCGAGCCTGTTCGTGGCACCTACCAAAATTTTGCACTACCTTTCATAGAACATAATTGCACCGATTGCCACGATGATTCGGAGGCGAAGGGTGACCTCATGCTTCACAATATTGGACCAATAGACGAAACAAATGCAGCAGTCTGGAAATCGGTCTGGGCACAGGTAACACTTCAGGAAATGCCTCCTAAAAAGAAAGACCAACCGGAGCTTATCGAGCGGCTGAAGTTTTCTGAATGGATCGTTAGCGAATTGCAGCGCGTGATGAAGGACAAAGGCGGATTTAAGGCCCACCTTGATCCCAAGAAGGGAAACTTTCTTCATCATAACTTATTATTCGGGAAGCTACCCGAAGGCATCCGACTTGTGCCGACATCATCGCCAGCACGCATCTGGCGGATCACACCACAGGAGCATATCACAAGATTGAACGAGTTGATCAACACTGAGCCTCAATATGACTCTGCAAAACCTGGCATAAGAACTCATGGTGATGTGGTGCCTACGAATCATGGCGGCGAGCTCAAACTTTATTTCGGTACCGACCGAATCACCAAGCACCAAGGGGGGACCGTGGCATACGCCACCGCAGTGAAGAGTATCCCCGTAGTTCTCTCATCGGGTCACAAACATGGCTTCGAAAACTACGCTGACTTCAACTCCGTCAATAGTGCTGAGGCGACTCAGATTCTGAATAAAGCGGAAAACATTCTTCGCTACATGGCCTACGGTCCATTGAGCATTGCCAAGCCTGAACAAATCACCGACGACCCTAACACATACAAGATGGAAGGCGACATCCGGGGTCTTCCGACTTCGCTAGTTTACAGCACAAAAACTCTACGTCCCCTTACTCCCGTCTACGACCTGATGAATGCTCCAGAGATCACTGACGAACGCCTGCGCGCTGCAGTCAACTCTCTTTTTGAGGCTCTAACCTTTCGCCCACCAACGGTAGATGAGACCGATGAGTATTTAAAAATCGTCAAGGACTCCATCGCCAAGGTCGGGAAAGAGGATGGTGTCTTTATGGGACTATCAGCTATTTTTCTGAATCGTGACGCGCTGTTCAGACCTGAACTAGCTATTGCTGGTAAACCTGACGAACACGGACGCATCATGCTCCGGGACTGGGAGCTAGGTTTAGCGGTGAATCATTCGCTAAGCTACCTCAAGCCAGACAAAGAACTTCGGCAGGCTATTATCGAGGGTCGCATGCGCACACGTGAAGACGTCGAGCGCGAGGTCACTCGTATGCTTGAGGATGATAGCATTCGAAAGCCGCGGATCTTGAGATTCTTCCAAGACTACTTTGACCACGATCTGGCGGGATACATTTGCAAAGACACCAAAGCACTTGCTGATACTGGAGTCTCCACACGAGGTACCTCGCACTACCGAGCCATGTTTGATGCCAAGGCGAGCACCGACCGCTTAATAGAGCTGATTTTAGAGAAAGACAAAAACGTTCTTAAGGAATTGCTGACCACACAGCAAGTTGTGGCAGACCGCACGGCTAAAACATACTTCGGGGTGAAGCTCACAAAGGAAGAGGCCGCCGTGGCAAAAAAGAAGGCGGTGGAAAGAATATCAAAACAGAAAGCCGCCAAACTTAAGGAATTAAATGAGGAGCTTACCAAGCTGGAGGCTAAGTTGAAAGCCAACCCAAAGGATAAAAAGGTGCGAAAGAAACTAGCACAAAAAAAGAAAGAGTTCGCTGGATCTAAAAAGAAAAAGGGAGCGGGAGGAAACTCTAGTGTTGTAGCCGCTAACTTAAGCGGCCCGCAAATTTTTGCCCGTGTGAGCCGTCGTTCCTTCGGAGCAGGAAGTATGAACCCCGAACGCATTCTCGCGACTGTTCCTGAGGGTCAGCGTCTGGGAATATTGACACACCCTGCTTGGCTAGTCTCACACTCTGATGCGATGGATAACCATGCCATCCACCGAGGAATCTGGGTCCGCGAGCGGCTTTTAGGAGGGGGTATTCCTGACGTACCCATCACGGTGGATGCCCAGCTACCTGACGAGCCTAGTCAAACTCTTCGCGAACGCATGCGAGTGACGCGCGAGAAATCCTGTATAGCTTGTCACGCAAAGATGGATCCCCTGGGACTTCCTTTCGAGATGTACAACCACGCAGGCTTATTCCGTACAACCGAGCAAGACAAACCAGTCATCACCACCGGCGAGATCATTGATTCTGGAGATCCCAAACTCGACGGACCAGTAGAAAATGCCATCGATATGATACAGAAGCTAGCCGAGAGCGAACGCGTCGAACAAGTCTTCGTCCGTCACGCATTCCGTTTCTGGATGGGACGGAACGAGACGATTCACGATGGTCCCGCCATAAGAGCCGCACACAAAGCTTACCGAGACAGCGGCGGCAGCATGAAAGCTCTGATCACATCGCTAGTGACTTCCGATGCCTTTTTGTATCGTAAGAAGGAAAAGTAGCCAGCTCTCCTATTCCTAAAGGGAATAAGTATGAAAGCCCAAGGTTCAGCGAACCTTGGGTTTAGATTCCGTAAATTTTACAACGCCAACGGTGTTGTGGAATTGTGTATGAGTCATCTCTCCACCTACGATATCTCCCAGCACCCAATTCATAACACCGTTGATGTTGGCTGATCTAGGGTGTTTTTCCCAGGGTCAAAATTTAACCCCCAGCTTTCTCCATATCCCCTTTGGGGATCGAATCGCTATATCTTTTCCTTGTAACCTTATTTCCCCTGCTTCAGCACACTCCAACCTGGGTGCCAGTCCATGGGCTTCCCAGTGGTGAAGCCACCTGCTTCGATGAACAGGTAGGTTTGGCCATCAAGATTTTTACCTTCCATGAGGAGCATTTGGTTTTTAGTGAGATCGATTAATTTCTTACCAGTCCAGATCATCGACGCACTGCTGGTCTCTCCACCAGCTTTGAAGACGATCTCCTTGAAGCGAGATTTACCGAGGTTCATTTTCTTATCAATTTTGAAATCCTTGGTGTCTTGCACGCGGTCAATGACAGTCCATTTTCCGAGTAGATTCTTAGTATCGTTGACCTTACCATCGAAGCTATAGAGATCTGAATCTTTTCGGCTTTTCTGCCAAGCTGATGTCCGTTTGGGAAGAGTTTTAATGATTTCGATCCCACCTGGTGCGTTCGTTAATGCGTTATTTAACACGCCCTGGAAATAATCAGCACCACCATGCATATCACTACCACCCGGAGCAATATAACCGGTAGGAAAATTACCATAGGCGACGCCAAGGATTTCTGCTCCGAGTTTCTGCACCTCTGGCGTAGCCTTTTTTAGCTTTGAAGTAAGTTCACCGAGAGGACTCAGGGGTGCGGTTCGACGATTATTCACAATCTTCTTACCATACAGAGGTAAGATTTTCTTATAATATTTGGGGTTGGTAGCCACTTTGTTCAATAGATTCATCGAGGCCAAGTTCAACCACCATTCTTCATGTTCGAGCCAGTAAACGAGACGGTCGACGTGAGGTTCGATGGTTTTTGCATCACACACATTCAAGCTCATCATCGCGTTATAGACTACCCAATGGGACTCCTTAGGGTCATTGATCATATCAGTTAGGAGCTTGATCATTTCACTGGTCAAGCGGTCTTTTTTCATAGGGCTACGTTTGAACGTCCCATAAATCGCCATCGCTCCTGCTTGTCTGGCTCGTGGATCTTTAGACTTGAGTAAGGTAAGGATAAGCTTGTCTCGCTTGTGTTTGTAAATCGCATCGACGGTGTAGCGGCGTATTCCGTGGTCGGGATGATGCGCGTATTCAAGCAGCACTTTATCGCTCACTTTAGGATCCATCAACAGGCGGTAAACAGGCCAAGACCCATGGGTTGCCAGTTTTTCCGCATCCACTTGCTTACTGGTGAGTGCAGAGCCGCTGATAGGACTGAGATTATAAAATTCTTCATCCGCTGCAGTGCCCCAAGGGCGTTTAGGTAACTGATAATGTTTCGAATATTTTGTCTTCGGTGCACCAGTCATCCGCAGCGTTTTGCGCGGTACCGTATAAGATAAAGCCATTCCCGTACCCCAGGGTTCCTTGTCATAGCGACTACCTCCACCCACGATACCAAATGAACCGTCAAAGCGACGCGATATATCGTAAAACCACTGGCGAGCATCCATGAATTCACGATGCTTGGTGGGTTTCTTTTCCATCATCAACCCCATCGAAGCGCCACGCCATATTTCTCCGATGCCGCCACCGGTGTGGCCATGGTTGAGCCATGAAGTGGAATAAAAGCTTTTGACTGCTGAGATGTCGCGTGCCTTAGCGTAGATGCTTTCTTCGCCTTCTGGCGTTAAGGAAGCGGCAGCGGCCATCGTAAAGGCTAGAGCGCCGGTCTTACCGTTATCGACAAAACTCTTTTCAGGGAGCTGGTCACCGTAGGCCACGTTACCACGGCCAGCGAAGCGGTAAAATTGTTTCAATGATTCCTGCAAGGTAAACTCGTCCACCTCAGCACCACACTCTTTAGCGAGCAGCAGAAAAGTGACTGCATGCACGCCACATGCATTGATGTGCGCGCCACCCATGTAAGGGAAGGTTATTCTCAGACCGCGTTGACTCCACCCGCCGTTATACATCGTCCGCTTTGAATAGTCAGTCATTAGTTCTATCAGATGCATCACTGACTTATCACCCGTTCGTAAATAGTATTCGCACACAGCAGGACCAGTGTATGCTATCATCCATGTCCAATAAGAATCACTGGTCATCTCCTTCACATCCTTATGCTTTTCAACCGCGTTCTTTATCCAACCACGGGCAACCTCTAAGTCTTTTTCTTCACCCGTTGAAAGCATGAAAAGCAGCTCTATCCCGTCGAGACCCGGTCCATTGAACTTTCCGTTTTCCGCCAAATGATCGGCAAGGTCGCGCACGATTTTATCGGACTTCTTGCAGTTCAGCGGCCAGGTTTTACTATACGCTCCGAGCGCAGGAATTTGCACCAGAACGGTTTTCGGTGCATCCTTCAACTTGAACTTCATCTGGCCATCGGCGGCTTCAGCCATAGCGATCATTTTCCCCAGCCACATACGCGGGTCGATATCCTTTAAAACTTGCCCGTTAATCGATTCAATAATCTGACCCTTCTCTAACTTCCCATCAGCAGGAGAACCCTTCTCAACATTACGAATCTTCATCGTGAATGCAGGCTTAATCAGATCGATACCGATACCCACTGGTCCAAAACGTGAAACCGTATAATTACGGTTGTCAACAGGATGGGGATTGAAGAGAGGGTAAACCTTATAATAAGACGAACCCTTCATCACGCTGGTCAGCCCGTCGTCCGCTTTAGCCGGCGATGAGCCCATCACGGTCATTAATAATACGGCAAATAATACGAAGCTGTTCTGTTTTTTCATCATAGTGAGGTGATGGCTGGTTTTAACCACAACGAACTTTCAGCGCCCTACTCTAATAAGTAAAGGTTAAATGCACAAACCCCTGGGTCAACACGCGGCAATCTGAAGTGGTCAGTGCCACAGCAGATACTTACCAGTTATGGGAACCACTTCAATCACCTCAGATTTGAAGGTGCGGGTTACCCATAAAGATGGCCTCCATGCATCTGGTGTGACGCAACGAGAAGCGGTGGTGAATGGCAAGGAGCTAGTATTAAAATACCCTTCCGGGCAGTTCGGATCATCGATATTTCATCGAGGGCCTCGTTATGACCACTAATAAGCAAACCCAAAGCCAACAGAGCCCTAAAGTTAAAACAAGACTTCAGGCAACACCCTGAGAAAGATAAATTTAAGTGGTGAATAAAATGGTCTTCCGTAATCATTCGTGCTAGGGTCCTACAAATTTACTACTAATTTACTAATAGAAGTTTTCAAGAACGCGACTAATAATGACGTGAGTAAAAAAAGGGTGAGCAGCGCTCTTTTAAGATTCAAGGTTAACTCTAAAAAACCATCCCAGCTAAAAATAATAAAAAACAACATGGAAGAATTAATAAAACTAGCACAACTGGCTGTGGCAATATCTGTTTTTTATGTTTGGATCTTTAGGTTTCACAATGTGCGTAAAGAGTTCAAGCAATTTGAATTAAGTGATTTAAACCGGAGCTTTATAGGAGTAACAAAAACTTCTATAGCCACCTTACTTGTTGTCGGCATTTGGTATTCATCATTAGTCTTAATCCCCTCTATTCTGATGGGGCTCTTAATGGTAGGTGCTCAATACTTTCATTTCAAAGCGAGTAATCCATTTATTCAACGTCTTCCCTCTCTCATTCTTTTACTTTTGTGTGCCTTTATCGCATTAGCATCAACTCAATAGCCAATCATGGATGTCGTTGAAATATGTGTTTTAATATCGAGTTTATCCTTCTTTGGTTATGCTATTTCTTACTTCATATCACCACATATGAAACAAGAATTTATCCGGTATGGATTACAAAAATTTAGCTTATTAACCATCTTATTAGAAATTGCAGGAGCGATAGGTTTAATTGTAGGACTTGTCTTTAATCCGATTTTAATTGTTTCATCTCTCGGCCTCGCTCTACTTATGCTATCTGGATTTATCGTAAGAGTAAAAATCAAGGATAGTATCTGGGTTTCTTTACCGGCTTTATTCTTCATGGGCTTGAATGCCTATATCTTTTGGGAATCAATAAATTAATCGGTTTGGCATGTTCTCACTCAGCAGATCATAAAGTCGCTTGCTTATCCTCTTTTCAAGTGTACCTCGTAGATAACTTAACCTCGTTAATCTGTGCCAAACAACCTCGCCCAACGATACTTTTCCAAACGCTTCCGAATCCTCCTCTCCGGTGATCCAGATGGTATTCCACCATGGCTAGAGGAAGTGGCTGCTAGTGACGCTCCTGGACTTTACTTACCAGACGAAGCTCCATGGATTGCTCACGCAGATCTCGCGACATTGGTAGGAGGCATTCGTGCTCTGCTGATGCAGGCACTTCACCCTGGAAGCCTCACTGGCGTCCGCAGTCATTCCCGCTATAAGACAGACCTTCTGGGCCGACTCTCAGGGACTATTCGTTGGCTCACAGTCACTACCTTTGCTTCCACCGCATCGGTTTCTGGTGAAGCAGACCGCGTCAACAAGATGCACCAACGCGTGAAGGGTAAATATAAAGATTCATCAGGTAAAACCATAGACTACAAGGCAGCTGACCCTCACCTCCTGCGCTGGGTTCATATCGCCTTCATGGACTCCTTCCTCCGCTGCCACCAAGCCTATTCCTCTCGCCCACTTCCTGGTGGGGCCGATGAATATATTCGTCTATGGTCTCAATCAGTCATCCCGCTTGGCCTCACAGAAGTTCCTATGTCGGAAGCAGAACTACTTTCAGAGCTTGAACGTTACCGCCCAGAGCTCACCGTCACCGATGAAACTCGTGAGGTGATTCAGATTATTAAAAATCCTCCTCTCCCTAAAACTTCCCTCCCCGCCTATCATTTCCTTTTCAAGGCTGCTCTCGCCACCCTTCCACACGAGTATCAGAAAATGATCGGTCTTGGTCACCCTTCGCTAAAAATTATGCGTCCCGTCACGAAAAATATTTTACGCCTTATCCTCTTGGCTATCGGGCCTGACAGTCCCATTGAGGAAGCCGCTATCGCGCGCCTCTACCGAGCTGGTCTCATGAAGGACGGCAAGGTAATACGGAAGTGAAGGATTACTTTACCTCCTGTATGCCCCCTCAAAATACCTCTCCTAAAAAGTAAGTTCTCGCTACGACTTTTTCGCGAGCAATCTGTAAACAGTCGCGAGGGAGCCGATCAGCATCAATGTAATTAGTGATGCGGCAAAAGCCTTAGGCTCTCCTGACGCTACCGCCTGCCAACTCGCGTAAGACCTCCAAGAGAACACCACACAAAGTAAAAGCGTGGTCACTAACGCAGCCCACTTAGCAAATCTCATTCCCTTAATCAGTAGGAATCCCCAAAGGATGGAAAGCCCACCGAATACTGAACCCGATATTAGGGCTGTTATGGCCTTTTCTGGATTAGAAATATATCCTACAAGCCCGCAGATAAATAAGAATACACCGTAACCGATTAACCATTTTGAGTGAGTCATACACGACTTATAATTCATGAATAATGCATCTGCAACTATTTTCGGGAAGTAATGAATTTAAATCGTCTAATAATTTTGATCATTTGATATTTACAGTGTTTAGAAAAAATTCATTTGTGATCCATTCGGGTAATACCACTTGCCAGACAGCGGCCCACACTTTATCAATACTTGCTCCAGACTCTCTTACCCAGCGCAATACGCTTATCCACCTCACTCAAAATCGAGTTACTAGCGATAACTAACATTCCACTTAAACTCATTAAAAACATCTGTGAAAAAAAATCATCATCGTATTCCAGACTCAGAAACCGAAGCTGAGGCAGAAGCAAATAATCGCCAGATGGGTCGCCGTAACTTCCTTAAGTTTGGTGCTGCAAGCTTAGCGGCATCAGGGATATCCAGCGCCAATGCGACTGATGTCCTGTTACCGGAAAACTCCGAGTCTGTCTCTGTAGATAAGTCTCAAATCATCACCAGCAAGGTCGATATTCTCGTGGTCGGTGGTGGTTCAGCAGGGACGATCGCCGCCATTCAAGCGGGCCGCACCGGAGCCAGCACCATGGTTATGGAGCGCGCATCCTATCTTGGAGGTATGACCACTCGCGGTGGCGTTTGTTACCCAGGACTATTCGATGCTTGGGGCAAGCAAATCATTGATGGAGTGTGCTGGGAACTAATCACGGAATGCGTGAAAATGGATGGCGGCACCCTTCCTGATTTTTCAAAAGTGGCCAAGCGTCACTGGATGAACCAGATACACATTAACCAATTTCTTTTTTATATCCTCGCAGAGGAAAAATGCACCCAAGCTGGAGTCGAGATCGCCTACCACGAGTCTCCTCAACAGATCAAAGAAACTGAAGACGGTTGGCAGGTCGATTGCGTAGGATTCGGCACCCAGCGCCGAGTCATTTGCAAGCAAATCATCGATTGCACTGGGGGTGCAGAAATGGCAGGGATGCTCGGGTTCCCGAGATTGCGCAGTGAGGTCAGGCAACCGGGATCGATTCAATTTCTCTTGGGAAAAGCCAACAACCCGGGACGGCCGACCAGCGATAAGGGGGCGGGCTTACTGCACGCGATTTACGTCCACGGAGCAGATTCCACTAACTCTCGCACCGTGACCGAAGCCAGCATCACCGGCCGCAAAGCAGTGCTGGATAAAATGCGCAAAACCAATCAACGCCTGATGCACCTGCAGTCCGAACCAGGGTTCCGCGAGAGTTACCGCATCCAAGGCGACACCGTCATCACGGTGCAGGATTACACCTCCGGCCGTCATTTTGATGATGCTATCTGCTATGCGTTCTACCCAGTGGACCTCCACACAAAGAACGGCGTAAAACCGAAACCATTAAAGCCGGGCATCGTCCCTACCATCCCCCTCTCCGCGTTGATCCCCAAGGGGAGCCGCAACCTGATTGTTGCTGGCCGCTGTGTCTCAAGTGACCAACTCGCCAATTCCGGCTTGAGGGTTCAGGCACCCTGCATGGCGATGGGACAGGCTGCAGCCTGCGCTGCGTCACTTGCCGTCAAGCACGGCACCACTCCGGGCGAGGTGCCACTGAAAGAAATTCATGCTCTACTAGAGAAACACGGAGCCATCGTTCCTAAGAAGAACTAAAACGCACACTACCTTTGAAACGCCAGACTATATCACTGCTGATCGCCATGCTTTTCGTGACTCTTGCAGTCACTGGCTTGATGGGCTTTTTCTTGCCCTTCAGCCTGCTCACCGTGTCGGTTCACTCGCTGATCGGGTTTGTCTTCATCGCCGCGATCGGCTTCCACATAAAGAATAACTTCCGCAAATTGCGGAGTTATTTCTCAAACCATACCGCCTTGGTCCTGTTAGTGTTAGTCATCAGCTTTATCGCCATCATTCTCTACCAGCCCGCTCCAGTGAAGGCGATACTAAGTCTGAGCAGTAACAAAGGGCCCGCACTCGACCACTTCGAAATCCAAGCCAACCGGATGACTTACAACTACTCACCGGCTCCGCATTACCACATACAACTGGATTTCAAAGGTGGCTCGTCCTTTAAGCCAGAAAAACCGCCCTACATCGCCATCTGGATCGAAAACAAATCCGGCTATCACATCAAGAGCCTCTATCACAGCGAGCAAGCAGATTTCGAGAAATTGTTACCGTATTGGCACCATAAGCGCGCCGAATACCTCAAGAATAAACAGCTAAACGGAAAGAAAAAGAAGGATGCTGAATCATCCGATGACTTGGACGCCCTCAGCTCCGCCACCGATAACTACAGCTTCGACCCCAAAGACTACATTGTGCCAGAGGATAAGGCGAAGGAATCTCCCTACCGTGTGATGATCGAAATCAACCTGTCAGGTGACGGCAACGAGCACTACGAAGACCAGCCCTCATTAGTTTATCGAGTAGAAGTAGATAACAAAGATCCACGCTCCTACCAAGTGCTTGAGATCGTTGGCTTCCCAAAGGATGAAGTGGTGGATGGTGAAACCAAGTGGTCGCTCTACTACGCCGATGAAACCATCACCACCGCGCGCGATCTTTACGATAGCGCCATGCTCCAAATCGATCGCTCACCAGCGTCCAAGCCATGAAGGACCGGACACCCCGCTTGCTGATATTCCTCATCATGCTCACCGCAATGACCATCGTAGGCTATCTTATCCTCAAGGACGAGAACTACGCATTCGAAAAGCTTGAAGGTGAAATTTTCTCCACCCACTACCAGGTCACCTACCAGCCGAACGCTGCGTTGAAATTGGATCCACGGGCCATCCAATCCGCTATCGAAAAGGAACTCAATCGGATCGACTGGATCGCATCAAGTTGGAAAAAAGAGTCCGAGCTCAGCCGCTACAACCGATCCGCGAATAAAGAGGAATTCCTGCTTTCCAGCGACCTTAAATGGCTCATCGAACGCTCCAGAGAAATCGAGCAACTGACTGCAGGAGCGTTCAACATTGAACAGGACAAAGGCAACCTCGACCTCTCTGGCATCGCCAAGGGTTACGCCGTGGATCGCATTGCAGAGTACCTGACAGAAGATCTCGGCATTGAATCGTTTCTCGTGGACATCGGTGGTGAAATCAATGCAAAGGGAATCAATCCCAAGGGCGAGGTTTGGAACGTCGGCATCTTCATTCCACCCGGCCATGACGCGATTAAATCTCCAAGGTTCCGGCTAGAAGACAGCTCCATCGCCACCTCGGGACGCTACTTTAAAGGAAGCCACATCACCGACCCAGAAACCGGCAAAGCAGTGTCTCACTCCTTAATCTCCGTTTCCGTCATCAACACCTCCAACACCAACGCCGACGCCCTAGCCACCGCTCTTTATGTCATGGGATCAAAGAAAGGACTAACTTGGGCGCGCGATCACCAGATCCACGCCATCTTCATTCTTGGAGACGGCACTATTCTGAAAAGCCAGTAATAGAAGATAGATTTAGGTTCATTAATGGCGTGGTAAAATAGAAAAGGACTGTGATCATTAGGGTAGGTTTATAGCATCTCAGGGTTTCACTCACTTACCACCGCCGAGCAGGCCGCGGCCTATCTGCGTAAAGAGCTGAAGACTGACAAGCTCAGTGGGACGTTGCCTGGGGGTTTGTGGCTTGAGGCAGAATTGGACAATCCGCAAGGATTTCTCCACTACCTCAACTCCCTCTTCCAACGCACTCCTCCGACGGCCTTAATCATTGATGCCAAGGAATTATTTGATGCGACCCAGCAGTTCCTAGTCCATCACGGCATCCGTTTGCCGCAGGATACATCCATCGTTTGTAGTGATCCTCACCCTACCTTTGCCTGGTGCCATCCAACGATCGCCCATATTCGCTACGATAGTAACATCTGGGTGCGGAACACCATGCGATGGGTGAACAAGTTAGCGCGCGGAGAGAACGACCGCAGCCAAATGATCCGTAAGTCCAAGTTCGTCGAGGGAGGAACCATTGGACCCGTAAAAATCAAGCCCAACCAGCTCAATCAAAAAACAACCGGTAAGGGCTTAGATAAATAATCGATAACGCGTTATTCCTGATTGCAGGGAGGCTGCTTTTTATTATGCTTTATTCATGACTATCCAGCAACAAACTGTCGACTTAGAAACTGCTACAGGAACGATGAGGTGCCGTGTCTTTCGACCTACTAATGCGGGGGCCTTCCCTAGTATTCTCTTTTACTCAGAAATCTTCCAAATCACTTCACCGATCACCCGCACTGCGGCTTACATAGCCGGGCATGGCTATGTGGTGATCGTGCCTGAGGTCTTTCATGAGCTGAACACGATTGGGACGGTTCTGGCTTACGATGATGCGGGCAAGGATAAGGGAAATGATGATAAGTTCGCTAAGGCCCTGACTTCGCATGATTCAGATACGCTGAGCATGGTTGACTGGGTTGACGACCAGGAGTTTTGTAATGGCAGTTTAGGTACGTTCGGGGTGTGCTTAGGTGGTCACCTAGCATTCCGCGCCGCCTTGCACTCTCGGGTTCAAGCTGCGAGTTGTCTTTATGCCACAGACATTCATTCCTCTACGATGCCCGCTGGTAGTGGCACGCAGACTATTGACCGCCTAAAAGATGCTACCGGTGAGATGTTAATGATATGGGGTAAGCAAGATCCGCATGTTCCATTGGAAGGAAGGAAGCTCCTCTATGATCGACTCACTGAAGATGATGTGAATTTCTCTTGGCATGAGTTCAACGCCCAGCACGCTTTCATCCGCGATGAAGGAGACCGCTATGATCCTGAAATAGCAACGCTGTGCTATCAGCTAACAATGGATTTATTTCATCGGGCTTTGAGGTAAGTTTTAGTGGTGCCAATTAAAACCTCCAGGCAAGGATACGCGTCAACTTGTTGCCCTGCTGCATCTTGATCTCTTTTACCTCTGGGGCACCCAACTTCGCTAATATTTTTAGCGATGGCTTAATGTTCTCACTTTTAGAAACCAGACTGGTAAACCACTTACATTGGGTTGAAAACTTTTTACTCTCTTTAAGCATTTTACGCAGAAATCTGATCTCCCCGCCCTTACACCACAGCTCTGCTTGCTGACCACCGAAATTTAACACTGTCTCGGGCTCGGATGGTGATGGCTCCTCTGCTCTCTCATCCAATCCTTCCACTGATCGCTTCTGACGGTTCCTATTCAGATTCTCGACCTTCTTTTGACTGCCTTTAAGAGCTTCTTCTAATGACGCGTGAAAGGGAGGGTTACAGACACTGATATCATAGAATTCACCCTCTTTGATCACGCCTTCAAAAACATGACTGTTATCAATCTGTAAGCGTAACTTAATGCGCTCTTCGAGCCCTGGATTACACGCGACGATCGCCGCGACATTGGCTAACGAGGTGGCATCAATATCACTCGCTGTGCAGTTCCAGCCATAAACTTTACACGCTAATAGCGCGTAGACTCCATTTGCCCCAGTGCCTATGTCCAGCATCCTCACAGATCGGGGGGCACCGTCAGAGTGCTCAGGACTACTGACTCCTAACAACTCTGCCACATAGTGAATGTAGTCCACACGACCTGGGATAGGTGGACACAAAAACCCATCAGGGATATCCCAGCCATCGATCCCGTAGTGATGCTTCAGCAACGTGCGATTCAAGGTCTTGACCGCTAACGGATCAGAAAAGTCAATCGACACAACTCCGTGATCATTCAGCTTCACATGTGTCGCTAGCGCTTGATCCGATTTCATCAACGCCGGGAAATCATAGCCCTCACGGTGCGCATTTCTCGGGTGAAGCCCCGTCTTATACCGTTTTTGCGCTGGGCTTATCACTACATGTTTCTTCATGCCTCATCTTTGCGCATCTCTACTCGATTGGAAATAACGAAAAATAAATGAGTGCCGCTCCCTATTATGTATTCCTCCCAGCAGCCAATACCCCCATTCTCCCCCGTGCCTCCAGCACGGGCTAAGAATAGAATACCTCAACATGGGGCTGAAGCCTCCATGCTTTGGAGGAGCTCTCTTGGAGAGAAAAAATTAGCGCCGGTAGTTCATCGCTTTCTAGTTCAGAACAATCATCGTGAAAACTTACCTCTAGCTTGATATTAAAATGGTAAATAACGAGCGTCTTTAGGGGGATTTCTTGTGGGAAATCAGTGATGAAGAGACGTGTTTATTTCTTACGATTCCCCAGAGGGTAGGCTGCTTTGAAAATCGATCCCAAGCGATGGCTTGACCAGAAAGACCGCGCACTTTTTCCGACCGAACGTAGCTCACTATATTCTCTTTATCGATTTTTAATACATGCACTAACGCTTCATCATGTCCGGTAGTGTAGAGCAGTCCGGCCGGCCCCCATGAACCGCCAGAACAGCTAAATGAACCCCAATGGCTAACGACTTCCTCTGGGAACGACCAACTTTCTAACTCGGTAAATTTGTGATCTTGATACTTATATCTAACCAGTCTTGTGTCCTTGTTTTTGTTTTTACCATAGACAGCATAACACATCCACCATGAGCCATCACTATGTTGATCGATCCAAGTGAGTGATCCATATTTTCTTGGGAGCCTTATGGTTTTAAGATGCTTGAGCTTATTTGCTGAAACATCCCAAATTTCCACCGAGCAATCACCGGGGTCGGAGCCATACCTAGAGTGAGCACCATAGAGCTTTCCATCGACTACCGTTGCACTATTGAGATGCTTGAAGTGAGCGTATGCTTGCTCTTTTTTATTCGCTAGCCATGAAGCGACTAATTCTCCCGTCTCTTTTTTATATTTTACGATCTTGGTATTATTGATCGCATAAAAGAAGTTGGCATCCACTGCTACCCCCTGAGTTACCTTTAAAGGGAATTTTTTAAGAATCTGGTTCTTCTCTGTGGCATCGGCTACTTCTTCTGCAGATACGAACGGGGCTAAAATACCAAAAAACGCAATAATAACGGTGATGGCAATGCCCATCAACCGGCTCATGTTATTTGTCTTGATTGAGAATTAGCAAACATCGCTTGGATGATTAAAATGAGCCCTGCGGGCAGAACAATGGGGTGGTATTATTTCCCTTTGCCCATGAGTTGCAGAAGTTGACCCGCTTTGTCCAAAATAACTGCTGAGTCACATCCGTGAGAGTAGTAATTTTTCAACAGCATCGCAACCATGCTCGGTGTAAGCTTGTAAGGATGAGATAGGAGAATGTCACGGAGGCTTTGTTTCTCATTGTCACGTAAAATCACGATGGCTTTCTCGTGGAGTTCTTTAGGGATCAACTTTTCGATCTCTTCTTGAAGTTTTTTGGGAGTTGATTTTGGAAATCCGAAAGATGAAGTGTTAGAGTCTTGTGGTTCTTCTGACATGATGGTTTGTGTGGTGAGTGTTGTGGTTTATGAAGTCTTAAATCTCAAGGTTTGAGTGACCGAGATTTTTATATCTCAATCATCTGAAGAGTCAATAGAAACAAAAACTACTGAGTCGCAGAGACAGTTGATGAATCATTGTGTATCGGCAAATCTTTGTTAGGATTTAGGGATGCATGGTGTAAGAGGAAAACAATTAGTCGAGGTTCTGGATTTCAAGCGCCTGCCTAAGGTATTACTCCATGAGCATCTGGATGGTGGCTTGAGGCCAAGGACGGTGATCGAGCTGGCTGGTGAGCTGGGATATACGGGGCTGCCAACGGTGGATGCGGCGGGGCTGGGGCAGTGGTTTCACCGGGGCGCGCAGCGGGGCAATTTGCCGGAATATCTAGAGGGCTTCGCCCATACGATAGCGGTGATGCAGGGGAAAGATGCGCTGGAGCGGGTGGCTTACGAGTTCCTAGAAGACATGGCGCTCGATGGTGTGGTCTATGCAGAGGTAAGGTTTGCGCCAGTGTTCCATGTGAGTGATACGCTGACTGCCGATGAGGTGGTGGAGGCTGTGGTGCAGGGACTTTCCCGTGCGGAAAAAGACCATGGTGTGGCGTGGGGAGTGATTATTTGCGCGATGCGGAACCGGGAAGATTCACTGGATGCGGCGGAACTCGCGATAAGACACCGTGATAAAGGGGTGGTGGGATTTGACTTAGCTGGTGGCGAGTCTGGCTTCCCGCCGAAGAAGCACATCAAGGCGTTTCAGTCCATCCAACGGGCTAATTTTAATATTACGATCCATGCTGGTGAGGCCTATGGGATGGATTCTATCTGGCAGGCTCTACAGTGGTGTGGTGCTCATCGATTGGGACACGGAACGCGGCTGTTAGATGATGTGAGTGATGGTGAAGATGGTGAGGTAATCCTCGGGAGCCTTGCTCGCCATGTTTTGGATCATCGTATTCCGCTGGAAATGTGTTTATCCAGCAATGTCCATACTGGAGCTTGTGAGAGTCTGGAGAAGCATCCATTTGGTTTGTTTTATGAAATGGGATTTCGAGTAAGCTTGAATACAGATGATCGCTTGATGAGTGACACGGAGATGTCGCAGGAGTTGAGCATTGCAACTGGTTTATTTGATCTGGGTCTTAATGATTTAGAAAAGCTGGCGATGAACGCAATGAAGAGCGCCTTCGCCCCGCACGAGCAACGCGTGAGAATGATGCAGGCTAAACTACTACCAGGCTACATAGCACTCAAAGCCGAGATAAATGGTGATGTCTAAACCTGTTAGACCTTATTACTGGCCGGCGAAGGGACAGCCTGAGCGGACGGAGGCATTTACCTGGATCGTGGAGGGTGTCATTGCGGCATCGTGGTGGCCAGATCCTTATGTGTTCGATATTTATGAAGAGGAAAACATCAGAGCGGTAGTGAACTGCTGTGAGTTTGATAACCGTCAGGATGTCCCTGCTCCGTTTAAATATTATCATATCGATGTGCCTGACTATGGGGTGCCTACTGATACCCAGATTAATGAATTTCTAGCGCTGATGGATGAGCATCACAAGAAAAGTGAGCCGGTGGTGATCCACTGCGTGGCTGGCTGTGGGCGCACTGGGCAGTTTATTGTGGCGTGGTGTGCTAAGGCTGGATTTATACCTAAGGGAGCTAATCCCGTGGACTGGTTACGGGCTAAGAGGTCGTGTTGCCTGGAGACGAAAGAGCAGATCAATTGCGCGATACGCTTGAGCCAAAGCCTAAGCCCAAACAATCAATAAGGATAAAAATTGACGTAATTAAACTCCAACATTATGAAAGTAGTCTCTTCATTCAGACGTATTCAACTCATGCAAATACCCAAACTAGTAGCATGTGTAGGATTAATGGCAGCCGGACTTTTCACCCCACTCGCTGCAGAAAAATGCCTCGTAGAGATGTCGTTGAAGTTCCAGCTATTGGAGACGGACTATCCCTTAACAATCTATTTCAGTCAAATATGGTGATCCAGCGAGATAAGCCAGTTAGCCTTTGGGGATGGGCAGACCCCAGTGAGAAAGTCACCGTAATTCTCGCCGGTAAGGAACAGACTGCCACTGCCGGAAATGATCGTTCATGGAAAGTGACTTTTCCCGCTATGCCTGCCAACTCAAAGCCGATCAACGTGACCATCAAAGGCAAGAGTAAAACTCTCACACTTAAGAATGTCCTCGTTGGCGATGTCTGGGTGCTAGGTGGCCAGAGCAATATGGAGTTCCCGCTTCATAAAGTTGAGGATGGAAACCTTGAAATTGCTTCATCTAATTTCTCCAATATCCGAATTCTTACCATACCCAGCGTCGCTAGCCCTGAGCCGGTGAAAGGTTTCGCGCGGCTGCACGAATGGAGCGACTGGTCAAAACGCCATTTTCGTAAGGGCGACTGGGACGTCTGCTCTCCTGAGGTAGCCAAGGAACTCTCGGCGATTGGCTACGTTTTTGCTCGCAGAATTCACATGACTAGCCAAGTGCCAATCGGCGTGATCGATACGTCCGTGGGTGGCACTACCGTGGAGACTTGGACTCCCGATGCCGTGATAAGGAAAGTCGATACAGCTCCAGCTAAAAATCTGATGGCCACCTGGGATAAGAAGGTTGCCGACTGGGACGGAGCAAAGGATTTTGAAGATCAAATCAAACGTCATCAAAGGAAGCTGGAACAAATGAAGAAACAAGGCAAACCAATCCCTGCCGATATGAAAGCACCTACAGAGCACCGACCCGGTCCTGCTTTTGATAGAAATCGTCCCGGCAACTGCTATGCTGGTATGATCTCTCCCCTAGAAGGCTTTGCGGTAAAAGGAGCTATTTTCCACCAAGGATATAATAACTGCTTCGGAGGCACGGAGGGAGCGGAGATGTATCGCGATGTTTTCCCAAAGATGGTCACCGCGTGGAGAGCTGCATTTAATGATCCTGAGATGCCATTCGGTATCCTCTCACTCTGTACCGCTGGTAATAAGCAGAGCCTTGAGAACTATTCCGAGATGATGGCTGACTCTGGACCATACATCCGAGAAGCGCAGTATCAGACCTTCCTTGAGTTCTACAAAGCCGGCGATATGAACATCGGTTTCACTAGTACTTATGACTTCCGCAGGAGGTGGTATCACCCACAGGAGAAACTTCCCGCTGGTGAGCGCGCGGCACGCTGGGCTCTCGCATCTCAGTATGGTCAGGAAAAAATGTATGGTTGGAAGCCACCGATGGTCTTAGAGATGAAGAAAGGAAAAGGAAACCTCATGCTCCACATGGATGTGACTGCTCGAGCCATCGATGATGGCGGACCGATGGAAGGATTCTCCATCGCAGGCAAGGATCGCCAATTTCACCCCGCAACTGCCGCTTCGCTGGTAACAGGCAAAGATGACCGCGGACGGGATAAAAAGAACGATAAGGTGATCGTGCTCACCAGCCCGATGGTCGCAGAGCCAATCCACTTTCGCTACGCATGGGGCCGCAATCCGATGGGAAATGTGCAGGATAAAGGTATCCCCTTGGCGACTCAGCGTAGTGATGACTGGCCACTGGAAGAAATTTTTGTCGACGGAAAGCTCACAGAACTCGTAGGTAGGAAACTTGGCAACGAACTGCGTAAGCTCGATCAGGAGAGAGCAGTTAAAGCAGCTAAAGCCACAATAGATAAAAAGTAACTACTTTTCGCTAAAGCGATCATCTCAGGAAAACATTCTTCCTTTAGGATCAAATTATTCGTCTGACGGTCTCGGTGACGTGGATTCATCTAGTCCCAAATCCCATAGCACCAGCCACGTTGTCTTGATATCCTTAGCGATGATAAGAAGCATCGGGAGTAGGATTAGGGTGATAACGGTGGCAAAGAGGATACCGAAGGCTAATGAGGCTGCCATTGGCTTTAGAAACTGAGCCTGAACTTCTTTTTCTAACAGCAGTGGTGCCAGCCCAAAGAAGGTGGTGAGAGAGGTGAGTAGGATGGCGCGGAAACGGTCTGCCCCAGCTCGGCGACAGGCATCTAGTAGTCCTGTGCCATCGGCACGGATGTCATCGATCCGGCAGACGAGGACCAGCGAGTCATTCACCACAACTCCAGAAAGCGCGAGAATTCCAAAGACGGAGAGGATGGAAACTGGGATACCCATGATGTAGTGACCCATGAGCGCTCCGATGATCCCGAAGGGAATGACGGACATAATGATGAGCGGTTTGACGTAGCTCTTGAGCGGTATGGCGATGAGTATATAGATGAAGATGATGGAAGTTAGGAACCCTAATGCAAGTGACTTCATCGACTTCTTACGCTGCTCCGCCTCACCACTCTGGCTGATGGTGATGGCGGGAAACTTTGCTTTCATTTCTGGGAAATATTCCTTTTCGAGCCTCTCTAGTACATCTGCTGGAGTAATTAGAGTTTTATCTACTGAGGCTTCCACAGCGACCACGCGTTTACTGTCGTAACGCTCTATTGAGGCGAGTGATTCTGAGTAGGTGGTGTTGGCTACTACGGAGAATGGGACGGCGGTTCCGTCTCCTTTTCGGATACGCATATTCCGTAGAGTTTCTAGTGAACCACGCTCCTCAAGTGGATAGCGAACCATGACTTTTACTTCATCACGCCCACGCTGAACTCGCTGAGCTTCTATGCCGAAGAAGGCATCACGGACATTTCTGGCGAGGTCGCTTTTGGTAAGATTTGCCGCCTGCCCAGCTGGGGTAATGCTATAGAGAATCTCTGGTTTCCCGGAGTCGAAGGTGTCGTAGATATCATAGACTCCATTGTAGGTGGCGATGACTTTCTTGAGGTTATCTGCTGCAGCTTTGAGTTCTTCTAGATTATCGCTTTCTAAATTAATGACTAAATCACCGCCAGGAGGACCTGCACGTGACGAGAGTGAGAGCGAGCGTGAACCAGCTACGGGACCGATGGCTTGACGCCAGTCTTTTACGATTTGCGCGGTGGATAGATATTCGCGATTAGTGGATCTTGTTAGCTCAGCGGCAATGGAGGCTGTGGTATTAGTGGAAGCTGAAATCTGGAGTTCTATAAACGGGTTCTCACCATAAGTCTGCTCGTATTTTTTGCCGAGTTGTCTCGCGGTCTCGGCTATTCGCTCGGCGTTTTCATGGAGGTAATCTACCGACTGACCCTGCTCTAATTGTAGTAGGACGGTTGCGTTGTCTTGATAAATATTTGGGAAAAAGACGAAACGTAGCTTACCTGCCGGGAAGAGTGAGATGACTAGAATGAAGATACCAATGAAGGTCGATAGGACGGCGTAGCGCCACGGGATAAGGAGGCGGATGGCAGGACGATAGAATTTATCAATGACCGCCTGCAGCCCATTCGCAACTATTTTTTGGAACCGCGCCCAGCCTCGCGTGATGAAGTTGGTGGGCTTTTTATGGACGTTAATGTGGGCGAGATGCGAGGGTAGGATAAGCTTTGATTCGATAAGGGAAAAAATAAGGCAAAAGACAACGACGCTGGCAATCTGACCGAAAACATTTCCTAAACGACCACTAACCTGGGTGAGTGGCAGGAAGGCTGCAATGGTGGTGATGACTCCGAAGGTAGCGGGTGTAACAACTTTACTAACACCTCTAACAGTCGTGCGGAGCGAAGATTCTGGGTCATCTGGATGCTTAGCATTTTGTTTCTCGGAATAAATCGATTCACCAATGACGATGGCATCATCTACCACGATGCCTAACACAACCAGAAAGCCGAAGGCTGAGATGACATTGAGCGAGAGATCGATCCCTGGCAGAGGAAATAATATCATGGCTCCAGCGATCGAAACGGGGATGCCAATGGCGACCCAGAATGCGAGGCGGAAGTTTAGAAAGACCATCAGAATACCTAGTACGAGCAGGACGCCAAAGCCTCCATTTGCTCCAAGCAAGTAAAGCCTGTCACGGATGTTAGTGGCGCCATCTAACCATCCTGCGATGCTGACTCCCTCTGGTAGATCTGTGTATTCATCGACTACTTTTCTCGCCTCACTGACCGCATTCACGATGTCATCGTTGCCTTCGGTAATTATTTTGAGACTGACTGTGGGTTGATCTTGGTAGCGATTCAGAGTGTTCTGATCGATAAATGCATCTCTAACAGTTGCGACGTCTCTCACATAAATACGTGTGCCGTCAGCATTAGTCCGCACGGCGATGCTCTCGAAGTCTGTCTTATTATAAGCCTGGTCTCTGGAGCGGAGAGAAATATCTCCACGGTCTGAGCGGACCACGCCACCACCTAGATCTACGGAGTTGTTAGAGACGGCGTCAGCCAATTCGGAAAATGTTAGCTGATAAAAGCGGAGCTTTTCTTCTGATGGCTCGATGGAAATTTCATAGTCCCTGGCACCGAACGTTTCTATCTTTGATATTGCAGGTTGACGGAGTAGTTCATCGCGGACTTTGCGGGCAGACTCCTTCAGCGTTGCTTCTGGAACATCTCCGTAGAGTTCTACCCAGAGGACAATACTTTCACGCTTTTTCTCAGTAACGACCGGCTTTTCTGCCTGCTCTGGGAAGGACGGAATAGCGTCTACCTGAATCTTAACGTCATCTAACAGTTTTGAAATAGGATAGTTTTCCTTTGCTTGGATGGTGATGGTGGAGATGCCATCTGAGCTCACTGAGCGGACGTGCTCGATACCATCTACAGATTCTAACGACTCTTCTATTTTTATGGATACTCCGCGCTCAACATTTTCTGGAGTGCCTCCACGGATCGGTACTTTGACGATCACGGACTCAGAGGCGAAGGCGGGGAAGCCTTCTTTCCTAACATTGAGAGCACTAAAAATACCGCCAGCTAGGATGGTGAACATCAGGATGTTCGCGACTACGGGATTGGTAGCGAACCAGGTGATGAAGGGATGTTTTTTGAGTGGAGACATCAGAAAGATTTATTTTGTAGGTTGCTGGTTAGATTCGGTCTCTTCTTTTACTTCTACCTCAACTCTGGTGCCGGAACGGAAATTACTTAGTGGTCGGAAAACTACCTTTAGTGGAGGCTGCAAATTCTCTAGTTTTATTCTGACGTAGGCGAATGATGCATCGCTCTGGATGCGGATAGCTTCTGCGCGGACGAGATTTTTTTCTCTATCCACTAGCCAGACATACTTGTCATTCACGAGTGCTGATTCGGGAATTTTGTAGGCATTCTTGATCTCTGCTGTCGGGATAGAGATGTTGACAAAACTCCCTACCGGTAGTGGGGAAATTTTATTAGTGTAAGGATTTTCTATGGTGGCAATGGCGTAGCTTACTTGATTTTGTGGGTCGAGCGTTGGTTCCATGCGTGTGAGTCTTGCGGCCCACTTTAGGTTTGGTTGGCTAGGACTTGTTAGAGTGATTTCTAGCGGTTCGCCCTCTGAGAACTCGATGCGTTTCATCTGCTCAGCAGTGAGTGGGATACGGACTTCTGCTTTCTCGGTGGCGATGAGGGTCCCTAATGAGTTTTGTGCCGTCGCGTAGTTTCCTAGTGAAGCCGTGCGCGCGGTGACTACGGCATCATAGGGCGCCTTTATCATGGTCCGGGTGAGATCCACTTCGGCTTTATCGATGGCGGTTTGTGCGGCATCGATGTTCGCTCTGGCGGCGGCGAGCTGTGGCTTGCGCAGGACAAAGTCTGAGGCTGACGAGATCTCTCTGCCTGATGATTGCCAATCTTCTGAGGCTTGTTTAGCACGTATTTCTTCCTCAGCCAGCGCTGATTCTTGGAGGGTTAAAGTTGCCTTCTGCGTGGCTAGAGCAGACTGGTAGTCTGAGTCATCAATAGTCGCCAGGGTCTCGCCCTCGGAGATCATTTCTCCTACGCGGAACTGAGGAGAAACGGAGCTTATTTTGCCGTTTACCTCTGGTGTTAGCTGGGTCTCGAAGTAGCTCTGCACATTACCGTAGCTGGTGACAGATGGGCGGTGATTTCCAAGCGGAACAAGAATAGAATTCACTCTTGGCACCACTAATGCGGGCATCCTGCTCTCCTGCTCTGGTTTTCCTGCAATGAGTTGTTTCCCAGCTAAATAGAATGCTGCGATGATGAAAACTGAGACGATAATTCTGATGATGATGTTCATGGTAAGTTAAATATGTTAGAGTACTTTTACATCTCTTTTCCGAGGGCGAGTGCTAGGCTGACACGGTTTTGAAACCTTAGGGATTTGGTATTAATGAGAGATTCCTCGGTGCTGAATGATCGGCGCTGAGCATCGAGTAAGGTGAGAATTTCGACTAAGCCATTTTCGTAATTTCGCTGAGTGCGGGACTCGGCGCTCCGAGCGGCTGTGAGAGCATTTTTATAGGCCCGCTGTTGGCTTTTGAGGTAGTATTCTGATCCGAGTGCATTTTCTACTTCTTGGAATGCACTCAGGACGGTGGAGTGATAATTTGCCAGCGCTTGCTTAGCACGAGCATTCGTAGCACCTAGCTCCGCGCGGCGGCTACCGCCATCGATTAGCGGCGCTGTTAGGTCTGCCGCGATGGACCAGACGTTGAAATTTGTATTCGCAAGATTCTTGAGAACATTCGACTGCTGACCAGCGCTGGCGGTTAGTGGGAATCGAGGGTAGAGGTCTCGGTGGGCTACAGTGACTCGAGAATCGGCAGCGCGGATGCGCTCATAGGCAGCATGGATATCTGGCCGGCGTAGCATGACGCCGGATGGAATCCCGGCGGGAACACTACGTCTGAGCGATGGATAGTTTTTTACCAAAGCTCGCGCGCTAGTGTCCGGATAGCTACCTGTGAGAGCGGCTAGCTTGCGGGCTGCTTGATCGCGCGCGTTCGTGCGCTGCTCTAATTGAGCACGGGTATTCTCTAGGTCGGTCCGGGCGAGGGCGAGGTCACTTAGGTTGCCAGTACCTGACTCGAAACGGCGATTCACCAATGATACCGTTTTCTCGAAGCTGGATAAACGTCGCTGCGAGAGATCTAACAATTTTTCGGAAGCGATGAGAGAAAAGTATGCCTGCATGGTCTGTGCAACGATAGACTGACGAGCCGCTTCATGATCTGCAGCGAGTGATACTTGATCACGTGATGCAGCATTGACACCTGCACGGATGCGTCCCCAGACATCGACTTCCCACTGGGCATCTAGCGTAGCTGAATAGAGCCCTCTGCTCGACCCATTAAACCCACCCCCGAAAGCGGCGCCGCCTGTCTTACTCCTCCCAAGAGAGGCTCCAGCGGTGAGAGACGGCAGGCCAAGAGCGTAGGATTTGCGGGTATTAAATCCCGCCTCTTCAAGTCTCGCGAGACTGGACCGGAGATCTGGATTTGCTGATAGCGCCTTATTTACGTAGCGTTTGAGCTGCGAGTCTGAGAACAGTGAGAGCAGGCCATTCGCGACTTCAGGAACAGGCGGCGGGGTGGCGGAGAATCTATTGGGTATATTGACTGCTAGGTTCGCATTTTGGGCCTTGGAATTCGGCTCCTTTAGTATGTTGCTACATGACGAAAATAGGGTCAGTAACGGTAGCAGAGAGATGGAAATAATTAGCTTCGCGTTCATGGTATTTTAGCTTGTAAATTTTTTAGGGATTGCCCTCAACGCAGCAAAGATAGCTTCTATCTGATATTCTATCATCGAGTTAATCTGGCTTTGCTTTGGTTCTTTACTAAACAGATGCTCCTTCACAGCTAGAGGGCATTTTGAGATCATCGTAGCGAGTGAAATAAATATCGCCACCGCCCATCCGATGAGTTGCGGACACTTCGTTTCTAGAAATTTTGCTAATTCCAATGATAGATATTTCAGCTCAAAGTCCTCAACTTCGATTAAGATCATCTCCACTGGTGAGCCGGGCACATGCATGGTGCGGCTCATAATGCGGTTGAAATTCCCAGCTTTCCCTTCATCGAAGGAGCGTATCAGAACTGCACGCGCGACGGCGGCTATCTTTTTCTCCGCTGATGCTGAATCCGGTAGACCTCCCCTACTTGGGTAAATCTCATCAGCATCAGCAAATGCCTGTCTAAGTGCTGCTACGAACAACTGATCCTTAGACCCAAAATGGTAGTTTACCGCTGCTATATTTGCGCCTGCGCCCTTGACGATGTTTGCAATCTTGCCATCGCGATAGCCTTGCTCCGCGAAGACTTCTATCGCACTGCGGATCAGTTTTTCTTTGGCATCGAGTTTCATCTTCAAGGCAGATTAGACGAATCAAATCAAAAAATCAAATCATTTTTTCAAATTGCCATTTGAATCCATCGTTATCAAAAAAATAAGCCACCCGCTTCTCAGAGACTTTCATCACCTCGAAACGAATGGCTTCCACTTCACTTACAACAATAAATTTTACTGAACCACTAAAGTCTCCTTTGCGAGCGCTAGCTCCACAGACGCAGCGACTTTATTCATTACGGCCTCTGGCAATCCCATCTCCAAACCGATATTCCCTACATAGCTGGCTACTGCATCCACCAGAAAATCCACTCTCTTATTCAGTGCTCCCGATCGGTATTTTTGGCACAGACTACGCTCAGCGCATCGCATCACTTGAGTGCTTAGCTGATCCACTTCCTGAGTTGGAGCCTCAGAGTCGCTCAGTAGCGACTGCACGCTGGTGATGAATTTCTTACCCCAGGCAGCATACTCCCTGAACTCAATCTCAGCTGCTTTTGACTCGCGCGCTAACTCCGTGTAGGTAATGAGCTCTGCATTCACTAACTTGGTGATCACTTCATCAACAGATTGAGTTGAGTCTGGATTTTTTTTGGTGGCTAAGTTAGCAAGTGACTCGATACAGCTAAAAGCGAACCCATTGAGCTCATTTTTAGAAAGTTCATCCTCTAATTTCATCTCGTATTCTTCCTCTTTTTGCCATTTAGCGAGTGGCGTCATTGTGTTTTGTGCTAATTTTTCTTCTGGATTAGCTTTCATTGCTAAATTTTGGCTGATCCCACGTGGAATCCCACTTGTTCGCTTCCTCTGTAAACGGTTTGAAGATGATCCGTTAAGAGTGAACATGCTGTTTTTCTGATTAGTATGGTAGCGCTTTTTCATAGATAAGTAGTGTTGGTTCGTTTGAGTGATCAAAAATTACTTATACATGCTAATTTAGGCAAACTTTTCTGTTAAATAATTTTAAAAACATTACAGAATATGAACAAAATTGGCTAATTTAATTAAAATTGATTATCATAAAAAACTAACTAATTTATCTATTTAACAGTTTCATATAGCTCGAAGGACGCCTCGAGTGCAGCTCAAAAGAAAAACTTGCTAATTTTTTTAAAATTCGCTAGTTTTCTAATATGTCAGACACACACAACATCCGGAACCTCACTCATTCACTGACGAATGCGCATGAGGATCTGAGCGTGGAGCAACTAGAACTCTACCAGGCATTCATCACTAAATCTCTAGAATTCCGTAAAGCTGAGGAGGCTCTAAACTCTGCTCTCGATAAGGAAGATGGTGGCGACCAGAAGACCTCTGAAACTCTGAGAGCAATCAGAAGATTTCTCGATGACCCCAGCTATCGCCTCTCCGGGAGCGAGTGTGTATTACTAGCTTGCCTCTATAAAGAATTAGAAGGCGAAGAACATGTGGAGACAAAACGCATCAACATTTACCTCCACAGCTACGATCGCAAGCCAGCGAACACCACTAAGATCGTGGATCATCTAGAGAAAAAAGACCTTATAAAAATCAACAGCGAAGGACTCCACTCACACAAGATGTATCGCCTTACCAAGGAAGGACAGGCCTGCACATGGACGCTGATTGATCGCCTCACTGAAGACGGCGGACGTGAGAGACTCGCTGTTATAAGTTAAAACCCTCCTGAAGTCATTAATTTGTTGATGATCCCGTAGCGCTTAGCTCCCCTTCCCTCCCTGATAAATAGCCCACATAAGTGGCTAGAATAGCGCAGAAAATGATCACGGAAAAAGCGAGCGACCATCCCCCAGCGGTGGTGCTAATAAGGCCGATTAACCACGGTCCCGGAGATGATAAAAGGTAACCACTGGCTTGGGCTAATGAAGATAGACTAGCCGCAGTCTCCGCGGTATCGCTCCGCAGCGCAATCACCAGTAGCACCATACCAAAGCCAGCATTGAGCCCCAAGCCTAGGACAATAATAGAGATAATCTGGAGCATCCCACCATGCATGAGAATCCCTGTTAGACCAAGAACAGTCATACTGGAGCAAATCACTACCCAGCCACTCTGCGACTTAGATTTCCCAGCGAGTGTAGGGATGAATAAGCTCGCTCCACACCCGATCAACTGCATCGTAACGACCCAACCAGCTGCCTCTATTTCTTGCATTCCCTGCGACTGAAGCAATGTCGGAAGCCAGGCTACGGTGGAGTAAAAAATGATAGACTGCAGTCCCATGAAGATGGCAACTTGCCACGCTCGCTTCTTCCGAGCGAGGACGAGAACGCCGGCTAGCGGATGTTCTTTTTTCCTAACTGCGGACGAGGATAGCATTTGAGGTATCCAGATCATGAAAGCAAAAAAAGCAAACACCCCAATGAGTGCTAACGAAACTCTCCAGCCCCCCGAAAAACTGGTCGCCATTGGCACCGCGACAGCGATACCCAATGCCGCCCCCAGATTCATGGCGGTTGCATAAAAACTCGTCATCAGACCAACGTGATTAGGAAAACGGCTTTTGACTAAGCTGGGCAGCAACACATTTCCTAACGCAATACCCGCACCGATTAACACCGATCCACTAATCCTCCAGATCAAATCTGCCCCTCCTGGAACGGAGCGCAGTAAACTACCCAGGCCAATAAGCAATAGCCCTAACCCCAATGCGCGCGCGAAGCCCATCAACCTGCCAAACCATCCCGCCCATAGCCCTACTACTCCAAAAAGAATAAGAGGGATAGTCGTCATCGTGCCGATACTTTCCCGTGAAAGCCCATCCTCACTCATTCTCTCTGCCAAGGCAGACATCGCTGAAATGGATGGCCGTAAATTCAGGCCGATCAACAAAATACCCACAAAAAGAACGGCATTTTTAAATCTTAAAGGTCCTTTACTCATCTAGTTATAATTTGTGCTAAGATATCCAATTGAACCAGATCTCCATCTTCAATCACCGTATTTTCTGAATTTCTCATCAAATACCTTCCAGCATTCTAAGAAGCCAGTTGCAAAATCTTCTGGTCGGGCAGAGATCCAGTCATTGAGCTGATCCATGCCGAACCACAAAGTATGTTCCACTTCGCTGCAGGGAAATCTCAATGCTCCATCATGACGCGCTACATAGAGCCCAATGTGCTCCCAGCCAGTATTTCCACATGGCCTGACGTGAGCGATGTGCTGCAACTCAGCATCAATACCGAGCTCTTCCTTTAGCTCTCTATCAGCGCACGAATCATAACTCTCGCCCGCTCCCATATGACCTGCTGCACTTGTATCCCAGTGCCCTGGAAAGTTATCCTTGAGGACACTTCGCTTTTGCAGCAGCACCTCTTTCTTCTTATTGAAAACCAAAATATGCACCGCCCTATGGATCATTTTTTCAGCATGCACCACGCTGCGTTTTTCCTGACGTACCACCTCATCATTCTCATCTACTACATCGAGTAACTCCCCAGCACTTTGCGGAATACTCTTCAACGGGTGATCATCAAATGCCTGGGTAATCTTTATCCACTGATCGAGACTAATTTCCTCCGCCCTTGCCGTCACAGGTAGCCCGAGTGAAGCAGAAACCTCCTCCCAGTTAGCCGTATCAGGAAACTGCTTCTTCACCTGCTTTCTACGCTGTGAAAATCCACGTCTCACTAGCTCATCGAAGAGCCGCTTATCGTAGACCTCAGAATTTACTGATGGCACGCAAGTCATGACTGTAGAATCAATCAACGGCCTAGGATGAAACGCTTCTGGTGGCACCGTCTTCACCGGCTTACTCTCCCACTCACTCTGCATTCGGAGCGAAAGCACTCCATATGTTTTAGTTTTATGCTTTGCCACGATCCTATCGATAAATTCTTTCTGCAGCATTAATACCGCGCGAACTACAGGAGTTGGACCCTTCATGAAATTCCGCATGATCGCACCGCCTGCACTGTAGGGGAGATTCCCGAGGAACTTGATCGGTGCGTGTTTGTATAGATTCCTCACATCGAAGCGCGCGCCATCGAACTGATGCACTTCCACATCGTCACGGTCACTAAATTTATCAGTAAGATACTCCGCTAAGCGCGCATCGAACTCCACCAGAATAACGCGCTTCACCCTACCCACAAGATGCTCGGTAAGCGCCCCCGTGCCTGGACCCACTTCCACCACAGTATCTTCTGGCTGAGGATCTAGCTGATCCACAATCCAGCGCGCGACATTAGCATCACAGAGAAAATTCTGCCCTAGCTTCTTACTCGGCATCACTCCGTTTTGTTTGAGGACTTCTATTATTTCGCGCGCTATCATTATCCACACATCAAACCCCCCTATTGACACAGGGTCAAACATTTAGCACTCTAAATATCATGAACAGATCTTTAGAATCCTTCATCATTTTACTGTTTGTCGCTGTATTCCTCAATGCATGTAAATCAGCCGAGACAACAGAAGAGCCCAACACCAATACATTCAGTGACTACCAGTCAGCCGAAACTTGGATCAAACAGAATCACCAAGCCGAAACCACCACACCAGACTCCAGCCTCTTTAAAAAACTAGAATACTACCCAGCAGAAAATACCGGCTATCTGATCTGTTACCTTCACAGAGGAAAAGTCACCACCATCCTCTACCAAAACATCACCGCCCTTTTCTGCTCTCCATCTTGAAAGGAGAGATAAGCCCACAGCAAGCCAGATAGGACGGTCAGAATTAGTAGAGCTTTCATGATTAGAACATGCCAGAAGCCTAAATTTTCACTAAAGAACGGTTAAATCGACCTGGCGCTATTAGATAGCCTAGATTGAATGCTCCCTTATCTAAACTTGCCCATTCTTCAGCTAATGACTTCAGCTCTTGAGCAGTTATTAGAGCTATGGGAGTTCTAGTTTCTACGAAGATTCTCATGGCTTCTGCGGCTGAATCCTCAGTAAATGCGGGAGCTAAAACTATGAAGCCTTCTACTCGTTTTTCTGATTGATCTATATATCTGATAAACTGGCTAGTATGTGATGCTAGATTAACCTCAGTTTCCTTACTTTTGTTATCCCAAAGGACTAAGCCATCTCTGTATGAAAGTGTGCCATCAGGATGTTCAGTCCCTGCCATTTTGAGAGGTTTATGCCCTAGCTTTACTTCAAATAAATAATCTGTTGCTTTTTCAAATCGCGCTTCCATTTCAAGATCCTTATCAATCAGCTGTTGCGACCGAAGAAAGTCACGATCACGCGCTGCAAAATTCTCATAGTGATCATACCATAATGATCTGTTGTCACCTTCTTGTTCAACTCGTGCAGTCAGATTATCGTAAAACCTGATTATCCTAGTTATCAAATCTGATTTTGCTCCTGAGGTTGGAAGGTCTAAATCTCCGCACCATTTCTTAATATTGTCCATGCTTAAGCCATCTTTAGGCGTAATCCCTCCAATTAGAATAGAAGGCTTAACTCGCTCTATCACGGCTTCTTGAAGTTCAGTTGAAGAAGGGTTACCATCTACTTTAAAATCACACTTTTCTAATGAAACCTTGAGACAATCCTTGCTTTTAACATATTTAACTTTGAGCATTTGCTCGTAACCGTATTGACGAACTTCAACACCAAACAGCAACCGAAGCTCTGCCGCAACTTCTTCAGGGATTACATCATAATCCAAGCCTTGAGAATCACGCATAGATGCTAATAGACCCATAGACTGTAAATGCTTACGGACTAGCTGAATGTCGGTTCTAGTATGCAAAGTATTATTAGGAGCAGGGAATTGACCCAATTGAGCTTCCATTACTCGATATTCACGATACGAGATGAAGAGTTTAGCGCGTAGCTTGTCTAATAAGTTTTTTTCATCTACAGAAATTGCATCATCATGCTCCCACGCAACATTTAAAACGAACCTAAACATTTCTAAATCGTTTGCTCTGGCACTGTTTTTAGTTGCCTTTGACTCATTGGAACTATTGATGACATCTTGCTCCCAATTGATGACAGCATCATCCGTCATGCTCTCAAGACAGGTAAATTCATCACAATTAAGCATAACCTCCTTTAGTAAGATAGAGGATATAATCCGCACGTCACGATTAGAGTTTATCAGGCAGCTTTGAAGTGCTTGTTTAACATTCTCCGCATGATAAAATTGAGGTGCAGTTTTTAGCAGAGCTTCTATTAGCTCCGATTCACTGAGGCGAGTATGATCCGTAACGTAAGCACCAGCAAAACGTTTAAGAGTTAAAACTGTGCCAAAACTTTTAGTTACCTTATTAAATTTCATTATATGTAATTCATAGCCAGAACCACTAGATTGATCAAGAAACTTATAGCACTACCCATCACCCTGCCCCCCCACCCCCCACGGGTTTAACTAAAGCTATCACCACTCTGCTTAGATCAGGTTTGGGGGCACATATCTACTATCGCTAAAAATATCATTGGTGCTTTCAGTATCTTCTGGTAAAATATAATTATGTCAGAAGTCGCAGAATTAATTAAAAAAGCCTCAGTATTAGGTCTTGATGATCGAGCCGAGCTTGTTTCTTCTCTTCTAGAAGAGCTTGATCCGCATCCGCACTATGTCTCAGACCAAGAGGTAGAGCAACGCTTTCAGGATTTGAAGAGTGGCAAGGTGAAAGGATTAACTGAAGAAGAGTTTTGGAAAGCTTGCGGGCGCTCATAGTCAATGCGAGTCATACGC
>Ga0209091_10000364_pt1 | contig 44005 bp, 38 predicted proteins | sample ArcticOcean_MG_C_6_FD_187438 | JGI IMG/M metagenome (GOLD analysis project Ga0209091, IMG submission 187438) | Marine microbial communities from western Arctic Ocean - ArcticOcean_MG_CB8_128 (SPAdes) (version 2) | ecosystem: Environmental > Aquatic > Marine > Oceanic | place: Arctic Ocean...
TTTAGGTCGCCGTATTTGGTTTATGGCACAAGGTCTTGACCCAGAAAAGGTTAACATTAATATACAGGCACCAAAATCAATTGGTCACGGGAAGGTTTTACCTCCCAATACAAAAGATATAAATACCATTCAAGTATTTTTATTACATATGAGTGAAAAGGTTGCTGGACGTTTGCGTAGAAATTCATTTGAGGCGCAACGTTTTTTTATTGGATTAAAAACCAATAATGGTTGGATTAGCACTAAGTTATATACGCCTTTTATAACTAATGATGGTCTTGATATCTATCATCTATGTTTATTTTTTTTGAAGTTAAATTGGCAAGGAGAGGGTGTCTTTCAGGTTCAAGTGACCGCCTCTGATCCAAGACCATCGAAACAGCAATTGGAGTTGTTTTTACCTAATAAGCCAAAAAGAAGTCATCTTTGCACGACCGTTGATGAAATTAATCAACGCTATGGTGAGTTTTTCGTATCCCCAGCACGACTTATGCTTCGTTCAAAAATGCCAAATGTTATAGCTCCTGCCTGGAAGCCCATTGGGCACCGGCAAAGTATTTAGGAGCAAGAGCAAGAGCATGAGTATGGGTATTTTCTATATACATAAAGGCATTGGCTGTGGTGTGTATTTTTCGAACTACCAAGCTAAGTTACCAATAAAAACAAAACTAAGTGAAGCATCAGAGTTGGTCATTTGGGGGCGCCGAAAACATGAACAAGGAAGACTTCCTTTTGGCGGCTGCGTCAATTTTTCTGAGATTAATTCTGAAGAGTGGAGTGCATGGTTTCCAAGAGCTGTGATTATTCCTGCTAGTTGTTTCGTAGAGCAAGATATAGAAGGCCAAAGCAAATGCTTTAATTTAACAGAAGGTAAATGGATGCAGGCATTACTCGTCAAAATCAATACAGAGAGGAGGGTGTATATTGTGACTATAAAACCCAATACAAAGAATCGAATATTTGAGCGATGGCCACGTATACTTAGTAAGCAAACAGATTTTAATATAAAAAATCAAAGCCAAGCATTATATTAAAACATAATACTCGGCTTTGATTGGCGAGTTATGTTTGCGATTGGATGTAGTTCTCGATATTCATTTTATCGATTAGACCAAGTTGAGATTCCAACCAGTCAACATGCTCTTCTTCTGATTTAAGGATTTCATCAAATAAATCGCGACTAACATAATCTTTAATACTTTCAGCATAGGTAATAGCGATTTTTAGGTCAGGCAAGGCTTCCATTTCAAGGGCGAGATCGCATTGCAGCATCTCATTAACATGCTCTCCAATTCTGAGCTTACCAAGTGTTTGTAGATTAGGTAGTCCTTCTAAAAAGAGAATGCGCTCAATCAGTTGATCGGCATGTTTCATTTCATCTAATGATTCTTCGTATTCTTTTTCTGCTAATTTAGTGATACCCCAATCTTTATACATCCTAGAATGTAAAAAATATTGATTAATTGCAGTTAGCTCATTTCTTAATATTGCATTTAGATGTTGAATAACTTCTTTATCACCTTTCATAATATTCACCTCATATATACTTATTTAAGGTTTAATCATAAGAGGTAAAAATGTCATTACAAGTGAGAAATAATTCTCATCTACGAATGATTATTATTAAAAAAATGTACGTATAATCATTACGTTATGGAGTGTTTATTTTCGAGGTACCTTAATTTTTTGCTTATGCTGCTGAAGGTATATAGGTCCTTGGGTTGCACTTTTTTCGGGTGTTGTCATTCAGAATTGACTGAGTCATTTCGACGCAACTGCCACAACAAGAAGCCAACCCATATTTTTTTCTGAGTTTACCTAATGAATCAAAGCCTGCATCTGCTGCTGCGCGAATTTGAGTCTCTGTAATGGACTTACATATACATATATACATAGCACTAAAAGATAAATTATGATTGATGTATTGTATTTAAATCGGAATGAGAATGATTGTCAATCTTATTCAAACATTTTTTTCTAATATCGAACATGAGAGACACCAAGGTTTGTTTCTACTGAAAAGATTCGTTGTTTTGATTCAACTCAAGTGTCGAGGGGGTGACACCGAGGTCATAAATCCTTGTTAACTGAAATCCACTATTATCTCGTTAACTAACAAACCTCGGTGTCATTACTCACAAGTCCCTATTACGTTATAGCTGTATGTTCATGCCAAATGATAATTGACGTTCCATACCGGGTCTTAAGCCTGCTGGGCGACGTGCCGCAACATATACTTCATTCATTAGGTTATCAATTTTTACATATGCACTAACTCTGTCGCTAACTTTGTAATTAGCGATTGCATCTATAACCCATCGAGAGTCAATTAATTGATCCCCTGGAACGCCGCCTTGACCTGCTAGGGCACGTGATTCACTAGTATAATTAGCGGAAACATTTGCACTCAGAACTTGACCTGCAACGCCGATCGAAGCACGCATTTGGTTTTTAGCCATGTAAGGTAAGCGATCGCCTTTTACTACATCAGTTCCCCAGCCGTCAAAGCCACTCGCAAAGTTAGTTTCAAAGTCTGCTTTTGAAGTCAATGTGTATTGTAGGCTCATTGGAACTTCAAGACCTGATGAAGTAGTCATAGATGTTGCTGCACTTATTTCAAGGCCTTGTACTTTTAGAGCGCCACCATCATATTGGTCACCAATATTTGCAGTTCCACCTGTTGATGCGGTAACCGTACCAACAACATTATCGTAGTCAGCAATAAAAGCTATTACTTCCAGCATAGAGTTGCTAACCATTGCTCTGGCACCGAATTCAAAGTTCATGCTTTCTTCTGCTTTCGCTTTTGAACCAGCTCCTGGAGGTTGATAGCCTTGATGGATACCAGCAATTAGTCTCAAATCATCAGTCAATTTGTACATTGCGCCAACACCAAAGATAGTTGCATCTTCCGCTCGAATTTTAGTTTTCGTAGGACCGGCTGCTCTAGTAGGATCACTAGTTGAATAGTCATAACGAACGTTATCAAGCTCTTCCATTCTCACACCCGGAGAAAGAGACAGGTTACCCATACTTAAGTCAGCACTAACGAAGTAAGAAGTCACTTCGCTTTTGCTAAAACGGTTCGTTTTAGAGCTTGGTGCTGCAAGAGTTGTATTTACTAATTCCATATTTTCCATACGGAATTTATCCTCTCTTTGCTGGCGATCTTCGTAATCTTCATGAAGGCGGAATCCAGCAGTAATAGTTGCATCCATAGCGCTCATATCTATATCGTAACTGAATTTACCTTGTACGCCTTTAGAGTTATAGAACCTATTGTTATGTCTCAATACAATTGCATCATCTGGGCTATCTGTAGCACCTGTCATGTAACCATAAGCCACGGCATTAGTGATTGGATCACCAGTAATATCACCTTGACTTTTGCCACCAATTTTTTGGAGCTTAAACCAATCACGATGGAAGTCATTATCATAAACCGTAACTTCACCTCTCCAGTTATCATTGTTGTCAATTACATAGCTCAATTGCATTTGCTCATGATGACCATTGAATTGATCTCTAGCCGATGCTGCGTAACGACGATATGGGTTAGTCTTGTAATCAGCATCTGTAAGGCCTAAATAAGTCTCATTAGATGTTTGTTGAGTCGCCCCAATTTTAACTCGAAGACTTTGGTATATCTCAGCTGATGAATCAGTATCATATTGCATCTTCACCATGTAATCCTGAAGATCAAAACCTGTATCGCCATTATCTAGACCAGCAGGACCATCAAGCTCCTTGAAGCCATTGGTATGCTGCTGAACAGTTTCTACTAACCAAGAAAAACGTTCGCCACGATTAGCTAAATATGAGTGCGCATCAGTAAGATCATGGTTACCTGCACGAATATCAACTTCTCCACTCATTCCCATTTCATCTGGGATTTGTGTTGAAATCATATTCACTGCACCACCCGTAGTTCTTGGTCCAACAGCAACGGCTGACGGTCCTTTTAGGACTTCAATTGCACTCATTCTTCTTGCAGTAGGGAAGTAATATGCTGAAGAAGCTGTATAAGGAGCAGGGGCAATTAAAACACCATCTTCCATAATAGCGATTTTACCACTTCGATCAATACCTGTGCCTCTGATACCGATATTCGGGCGAAGACCAAAACCATCTTCTTCTTGAATGTAGACTCCTGGAACACTTCTCAGTATTCTTAGCATGTCTGATGCTTTAGAGATCGAGAGTTCTTCTTTATCAAGAACATGAGCTGAGCCAGATACATCAGCTGGATTGCCAACTATTATAATATTTTCTAATGCTTCATTTGCTGGATTGTTATCTTGTGCAGATAAAGTAACAGACATTAAAGTCAATCCTCCAAGCATTAATGCATTTGTCATTCTCTTAGTAACCATTTTCTCTTCCTTAGAAATTTATATGTTATTAATAGATTTTTTAAATTAAATAAAATCGACGCAAAGATAAAGCAAATGAGAATGATTCGCAATAAGATTCGCAATTAAGTTTCAATTCTTTATACTTAAATATAAAAAAATATATATTTCAATAACTTAATAGCTTGATAAATAGCTAAATTAGTAATTTTATTAATTTATTATAATTTTAATGAATAAATTTTTAAATTTTGCGTAATAATCTGATTACAAAATCATCATCAATCGATTAAATAATTTCCATCGAAAAATGTTATCTTTGAATGAAATATATAGTTTTACTAACTTCTAAGGAATAATTTCACATGTACTTTGTAAGGATAATGTTTACATTGTTACTATTCTTTTCATTTGGGTGTGATAGCAATAGTAACAAGCAGATTAATGATAAACTTCCTGAAATAAACAATGCTTTGCTAATGGTTGACGAGGCTTTATCGGTCATTAATTTTTCTTATAATATTCTTGGAAATGCGACTGTCGGTGAAGTTACTACCATTAATGTCATCATCAATGGAGGGAGTTATAAAGACGAGATCATTTTAAGTTACCGTATTGGTGTTACTGATGATCTCATTTTTGGAGAGGATCAATTACAAAGTATGACGTTAAATATTCTGTCTAATGGGCTATATCCAGCTCAGCAAGTTACTGTTATACCGCAAAGGGAGGGGCGCCTCTTCCTCGTTGTATCTGCTGATATCACTAGCAATAATGAGATTATTACCAAATCCACCGCCATTCCAATTGATGTGGAAAAATCTAGAAATAAATAGCATCAAACCTTACTTTGGTTCAAAGCCATACATTGATTTTATTTCTAAAAATTCATCCATTCCATATTCACCCCATTCGCGCCCATTACCTGATTGCTTATAGCCCCCAAAAGGAGCCATTGAATCCAATGGAGCGCCATTAATATGAACCATTCCAGTCCGCATTTTAGATGCAACCTCCCTGGCATGCTTGATATTCCCTGAGCTGACAAATCCAGCTAAACCATAGGGCGTATCATTAGCAATAGCTATGGCATCCTCTTCTGAATTATAGGGGATGATTGATAATACAGGGCCAAATATCTCTTCACGAGCTATTCTCATGGAATTATTGACATTACTAAATACAGTTGGTTTGACAAAATAACCCGCACTCGAAGGGTTAGGTTTTCCTAATCCCCCGGCAATCAGGTTCGCGCCTTCATCAATACCTACTTTGATTAAATCTTGGATTTTGAGCCATTGTGTTTTTGAAACAACTGGACCAATAATCGTATCGTCATCATTGGGTTTTCCTGTAATAGTCGTTTGAGCAACCTTACCAGCAATTTCGGCAGCTTCGTCTAATTTCTCAATGGGTACCAACATTCTCGTTGGCGCATTACAAGATTGACCACTGTTACTAAAACAGCTTCTTGCTCCACCAGCAACAGCCTTAGAAAAATCAGCATCACTTAAAATAATATTAGCTGATTTACCTCCAAGCTCTTGAGTGACTCTTTTTACACTTGGCGCAGCATTTTGAGCGACAGAAATCCCAGCTTTGGTCGATCCAGTGAAAGATATCATGGCAATACCGGGATGCCCGCTTAAGGCAACCCCAACACTTGGTCCATCACCATTAATTAAATTGAACACACCTTTGGGTAAGCCAGCCTCATGAAGTACCTCTGCAAACAGCATGGCATTAAATGGTGCAATTTCACTTGGTTTTAATATCATAGAGCAGCCAGCTGCAATCGCGGGGGCTACTTTCAGGGCAATCTGACTGATTGGCCAGTTCCAAGGAGTTATCAGAGCACAAGTACCGATGGGCTCTTTAACAACACATGTTGTACCGACCATCTCTTCAAAGGCATAGTTTTTTAACACTTCAATGATGGCGGCAAATTGTTGCGGGCCACTTTCTGCCTGAGCATTGAGAGCTAAATCCCAAGGAGCACCCATTTCTTCCATAATTGCATGTGCAATCTCTTCATTGCGTCTAACTAAGATTTTAAGAATCGATTGCAATAATTCCAATCGCTCCTCCTTAGAGGTTAAAGAGAAGGAGGCAAATGCTTTATTTGCGGCGATTACTGCCTTGTCGACATCTGCGGCACCACCCATACTTATTTTTCCGCACACTTCATCTGTAGCTGGATTGTAGACATTCATTAAATTTGGGGTGACTGGATCAATCCATTCACCATTAATATAGAACTGCGTCATGTCTCGCATTGCATTGCTCCTAGATAACTTAATTAGATGATAGCCAATAAATTATAGTTTTCCCAAATTTTTTACATATTTTTTTGATGATAAATTATTGAAATTTTATAAATTATTAAATTTTTCGCAGACTCTGCTTAGTTATGTGTAATATATTGAATATTAATTAAATGCTTTAAATTTTAATATGAATGAATTCTTCATAAGCATTCGTTATCTCTGGTCAAGAAAGCGAAATGGCTTTGTTTCTTTTGTGACTTCAATCTCATTAATGGGTATCTCTCTTGGCGTTGCTGCGTTAATTGTGATTTTGTCTGTAATGAATGGGTTTGAATATGAGTTACGTGATCGACTTTTGAGTATGTCCGCACATGGCGCAATAACCAGTGCTGATGAAAATATCTCTGACTGGCAGCCTGTATATGAAGAAATGTCAAAAGATGACGATATATTATCTGTGTCACCGGTTATTTCTCTTAACGGAATGTTACGAAGTTCTCAGGATAATCAAGGTGTTGAAATTAACGCCGTTATTCCAAGCTATGAAGATAAAATAATCGATAAAAAAGTTAGATTTATAGACGGTAATATAGAGGCGTTAGTAGCCGGTTCAAACTCGATTGTTCTGGGGCGAGGTTTAGCGAGAAATTTAAATATTATGATGGGCGATTCTCTTTTATTACTTATGCCCAGTGTCAATAAATTTCAAGAAATAGAACCCATTTTGGGTCGTTTTACGGTGCAAGGTATTTTTGAGTCAGGCATACAAGAGCATGATGCGGGTCTGGCGTTAGTGCACCTAGTGGATGCACAAAAATTACTCGGAGTAGAGGGGGTTTCTGCATTGCGTTTCACTACAAGAAACCCAATGCTGGCATCTTCCGTATCGAAAAGATTAGTGATCAAGCTTGGCGCAGGATTTTCAGGAACTGATTGGACTATAGAGAATGCTGCTTATTTTCGTGCAATTAAATTAGAAAAAACAATGATGACATTAATGCTCTTGATGGTTGTCGGTGTTGCAGCATTTAATATTGTTGCAAGCTTAATCATGGTCGTGACTGAAAAAAGAACGGATATAGCTGTGCTTCGAACTTTAGGAATGAGTCCGACAAGTATTATGCGTATATTTTTCTTTCAAGGAGCGATGATTGGTTGGCTTGGTACTTTTTTCGGAATTTTATTCGGCGTGCTCGTGGCGCATAATGTCCCAGAATGGGTTCCAGTAATCGAGCAATTTTTTGGCTTCCAAATAATGCCAGGAGATGTTTTTTATATGACAACGATCCCTTCAATTGTTGCCAGTAGTGATATTTTGATTGTTGCAATTCTTGCATTTATTTTAACTTCCATAGCTACGCTCTACCCAGCTAAAAAAGCCGCTAAAATTGATCCAGCGATAGCGTTAAGGTACGAGCATTAAAATGCAAACTAGATATGCAAATTGGCTGGCTTTTCGTTATGTTTTTTCTAAAAAAAGAGGCCGTTCTGTCTCTTCTATTTCATTGATTTCATTGCTAGGAATAATGCTTGCTGTGGCGGTATTGATTATTGTTTTATCGGTGGTTAATGGGTTCGAAAAAGAGCTAAAAAATAAACTATTATTAATGTCAGGGCATGCACAAATAGAGGACCCAAGCGGAAAGTTATATGAATGGCGCTCTCACTTAAATCGAGCTAAAGAAAACGATCGAGTGATGGCTGTTACTCCTTATGTGAGAGGTGAGGGGTTAATAGTATCTGGTCAAAAGATAACTAGCCTTATATTTCATGGCATTAATTCAGGGCTTGAGGCTCAGTCTCAAGAATTCGCAAAATTAATCCAAGGTGGTGATTTAAAGGATCTTCAACAAGGGTCGTACAATATTATCTTAGGGATTGATTTGGCAAAAAAATTAAATGTGTCTATCGGCGATAAAGTTATAATTAATTTAGCGGAAGGCCTTACAACCCCAATGGGCCTGTTTCCAAGATCAAAAAAACTAACTGTGAGTGCTATATTTCGTGCCGGAATGAGTGAGTATGATTCTAATTTGGCATTGTTAGATCTTAATGACGCGCAAAACCTACTAAGGATGGGCGATAGTATTACTGGTCTCAAATTATCCGTGACAAATATTTATACTGCATTTGAAGTGGTTAGAGAGGTAGCCTTATCCTCTGGTGGGAAATTTATGATTGGAGATTGGACGCAAAGACATGTAAATTTTTTTCGATCTATTCAAATAACAAAATCAATTTTATTCGTTATTTTAATGCTTGTCATTGCTGTTGCTGCATTTAACATTGTTTCGACATTGGTAATGGCCGTTAGAGACAAGCGAGCCGATGTTGCAATTATGAGGACGTCAGGCATTTTACCTTCTACGGTAATTAAAATTTTCGTAATACAGGGGACAATAATTGGTTTATTGGGGACACTACTGGGTGTATTTTTTGGAGTCATAATTGCTCTCAACCTTGAATATATTGTAATAACAATTGAGGGTGTGTTTAATATGAAGGTATTATCTCCAGGCGTTTATTTTATAAGTGATCTACCTTCTGATCTAAGGGTTAATGATATTATAACGATAGCCTCTATTTCGCTATTATTGTCCGTAATATCAACTTTTTATCCAGCTTGGAAAGCTTCTAAGATTACTCCCTCTGAAGTACTTAGATATGATTAATGAAAAGACAAATAAAGATGACAATCAAGCGGTTCTGACATGCAAAGGAATCACTAAATCTTTTAAAGATAATAATGATCTTTTGGAGGTTCTGACTGATATAAATTTAACGGTCAAATCTGGTGATAGAATTGCAATAACAGGAACTTCAGGCTCGGGTAAAACAACTCTTCTTCAGATAATGGGAGGTCTAGATGAGCCTACTTCAGGAGTAATTTCGATTAATGGTCAACTCCTAAATAAAACTTCAGAAAAACAAAAAAGCTTCATCAGAAATCAGTATCTTGGTTTTGTTTATCAGTTTCATCACTTGTTAGCTGAGTTCTCTGCAGAAGAAAATGTAGCAATGCCACTTTTAATTCGCGGTACAAAGAAAGAACAAGCCATGGACGAGGCGCGTTTGTTACTAAAGCGAGTCGGCCTTGAAAAGAGACTGAATCATAGGCCTTCAGAGTTATCTGGTGGCGAGCGTCAAAGAGCAGCGGTAGCAAGGGCGTTAATTACAAGGCCAAAAATATTACTTGCTGACGAGCCAACAGGTAATCTAGATAGTGGAAATGGACAGCATGTCATGGAGTTAATGTTAGAACTTCATAAGGAATTTCAGACCAGCCTTATTGTTGTCACGCATGATTTGCACATAGCTGGAAAAATGAGCAGAACTTTACAATTAAGTGATGGAATATTAGTGGATAAACAGGAGTATTAGTTTGTTGATTTATTCTCTTTAGATTTTCTTTTTAAGTAATTATTGATCGATATCTTCCAGCATATATCCATAAGAAAATAACCAATAACGGCGCTAAACAAACCCATAAGAAACGAACCAAGTATAAGTGGCTCCCATGTATTTGACAGGCTATCCCTTAGCCATGAGTAGCTTAATGAAAAGTTAAAATCACGCTCATCAAGTCTCAAGATATAAACACCAAGTTGATAAGCGGCATAGAACATTGGTGCAATAGTGAGAGGATTACAGACTAGTGTTCCGAGTAGGGTTGCCGGAAGATTAATTTTTAATCTAGCGGCACTAAGGATTGCGATTATTGTATGGCCCGGGAATGGAATAAATGCAATAAATAAGCCTAAGGCAAAACCGGGCTTTATGGTTTTGCCTCTAAAAACCCATAATTCATTTATATTTAGGATTTTTTTTAATGGTTGCAGGTACCATTTATCCTTGATTTGATGAGGCTTGATGAGGTGTTTTTTTAAAAATTTAAGGCGCATAATTTTTATAATTCACCATAAACTAATATTCCATTGAATAGTGTAGCTAATACTTTTGTTTCGTTAATTTCAGCAGAAGGGATATCAAAAAGATTATTATTGAGTACGATTATATCAGCTTGTTTACCGATCTCAATGGAACCAACTTTATGATCCAAGAAATTAACAAATGCGCCATTGAGTGTATAAGCTCTTATGGCAGTAGCTAGATCGATTTCCTCATTTTTACCCAGTGGTATATTTGTAAGTCCATTAGGTTCGAGACGAGTAACGGCCGCCTCAATACCATTCAATGGGTTAACTGAAGTTACATACCAGTCACTCCCAAATCCAATTTTAGCACCACTGCGATGAACGCTGCCAATTGGATATAGCCAGCGACTTCTTTTTTTTCCTAATTTTTTGTAAGTATGCTCGGTAATATATTCATCGCGAATTGCCCATAATGGTTGAAAATTTGCCACAACACCTAATTCTTTGAACCTACTAATATCCTTTTCTTGGAAAACTTGTATATGGGAGATATGATGACGACTATCTCTAATTCCATTGATATTTATAGCATTTTCTAGAGAATTAAAAGCAACATTTATAGCTCGATCTCCGATTGCATGAAAGTGTATTTGAAAGCCTTCGGCATCCAATGCGGCAACTGCTTTATCGAGATCTTGTGGTGAATTCTGTAATTCACCACGAAAATTATCTGCCCGGTCTGAGTAAGGCTCTAACATAGCTGCGGTATACGTTTCAATCACGCCATCCTGCCATATCTTAATAGCAGTTAAATGAATCAGGTCGCTTGTTTTTTGTTGTTCTCTTGCATTAATAAATTTTTTTAACTGAGGCTCCAGAGGTTGTCCATTTTTCCAGAACATTGCAGTAACTACATGTAAATTTAATTCATTTTGTGATTCAAGATAATTATAGGCATTAAGTCCGTAGTATGGATCGCCGGGATCAAGCTTTAGAATTGCATCTTGAACTCCAGTTATTCCGTAACTATGAAATAGATTTCTCGAATAACGCAAACCCTGTATTAATTCCTTGTCTGAAATTTCTGGTTGATTTTGCATCACTAGCATCATAGCGCTGTCCTCATGCAACAGTCCTGATGGTTCCATAGTGTTCTTATATCTTTCAATTTTTCCATTTGCAGGATCTTTTGATAGGGCGTTAATGCCCGAGATCTCTAAAGCTTTACTATTCACCCATAATGAATGCCCATCCGATGATTTAAGTGAGATCGGCTTATTAGGTATAATTTGATCTAATAATTCCTTGTCTGGAAGGGTGTTGGCTGAAAAATTATCAACTGCCCATCCGCCACCAAGCACCCAATCATTATCGGTATTATCTTCAGCACATAATTTTATCTTCTTTAGAAGATTTTCTAAGCCTCTGATATTACTTAAATTGCACTGAAGATAGGTTACGCCAGCATGAACAGGATGAACATGGATATCATGAAATCCCGGTAGGAGCATTTTTCCCTGCATATTTTCTATCTGGCTGATGGGGTTTTTATGCTTCAAAGCATTTTGATTATCACCTACAAAGATTATCTTTCCATCTTTTATTACAACTGCCTCAGCCCATGGTTTTTGTTTGTTAACAGTATATATTTTTGCGTTTATTAAGATAAGATTTGATTCATCATCAGCATATACATTGGTTGTAAGAATGCATATGCATGATGCAAGGGCTATGATGCTATAGGAGTATATATTTTTCATGAGAGACTACTTTTGCTGTTTATTATTAGTATAAACTGTTTATAAGATCCATTAAATTAGAGTGAGCATACAAATCAGATGAATAAAGCATGCATTTTTTGTTGTTGTTTGTTACTGAATAATTTCGTTATTGCCGGTATTCATTATATTGATCCAGGTGAAAATATCCAAGAGCGCTTGCAAGAAGCAATGATACTTTCAAAATCGGGAGATACAATTCAACTAAATGAAGGCCTCTATGAGTTAACCGATGGCTTGTCTTTGGCGCAATCAGGGGTATCAATTAAAGGTGCCGGTATAGATAAAACTATTTTAGACTTCACCCATCAATTGTCAGGTGCTCAAGGCTTATTAGTGACTTCTGATGCGGTGGTGTTGAAGGATTTCTCAGTCATTAACGCTAAAGGTGATGCTATTAAGATTATTGGTGTTGATGGTATTTTTATAGTGAATGTAAAAGTGGAGTGGACGAATGGTCCTGCCACCGAAAATGGAGCTTATGGTCTATACCCGGTTCAGTCGAAGAACGTCTATATTGATGGTTGTATAGCTATTGGCGCTTCAGATGCTGGTATATATGTAGGTCAATCTGAAAATATAATCGTCAAGAACAATATAGCGGAATATAATGTAGCAGGTATTGAAATTGAAAATTCTTATTATGCCGATGTCCATGAAAACTCTGTTTCAAAAAATACAGGAGGTATATTAATTTTTGATTTACCGGATTTACCACAGCAAGACGGCCATCATATCCGTATTTTTGACAATCAAATTTCCAATAATAATACCGATAATTTTGCACCTCTTGGTAATATTGTAGCTTCTGTTCCCAGGGGTACTGGTATCTTGGTAATGGCTGGTTCAGATATAGAGATATTTGATAATTCAATTCATAAAAATGACACCATCAATCTAGCTATCGTAAGTTACTTCCAGGAGACCGATGATGAGAATTATCATCCTCATCCGCGTTCTATTTATATTCACGATAATAAGTTTAGTGTTTCAGGCTCCAATCCTGATTCAGAAAGAAATGAGCTGGCAAGAATACTGGAAAATTTTTCTGGAGATGATATGCCTGATATCTTTTGGGATGGAGTTATCCCGTTGTCTCAAATAATCTTTGGCCAACCAGAAGAAGAGAAAGTCGCACTCGGTGAAAACACAGGTGCATTATTCATGACTATTGATCCGTTAAAATATTTATTACCATTTATAGATCCTTTGAATAGCAATTATGATGATTTTATGACGCATAGATCATCATTAAGAAAAATTGTTATCGATATTCCTTTCGAAAGGCTAGATTGAGTTGTCGATGACTGATTATTCTTTTTTTAGATTTAGCTATGCTTTATTCGCTTTATTCGCTTTATGTTTAAACGTGCAGGCAGATATAAATGTAAATGATGATCTTATATTAGAAGAAGGCTTTCCTGAATATTTATCTGAGTTTGGTTTTTTTGTTGATAATAAAAAGCAAATCCCTGCAAAAAATGTTATTCCGTATGAGCTAATTTCTTCTTTATTCTCAGATTACACAAAAAAAAATAGATTTGTCTATGTTCCAGAATCTTCTCGTGCAAAGTATAAAGCAGATACGACTTATCAATTTCCTCTTGGCAGCGCTTTAGTAAAAACATTTTATTACATAAAGAACGAGCAGCAAAAAAATTCTGAAAAGCAATTACTTGAAACTAGACTATTACTAAGAAAACCTGATGGCTGGCATGCTGCAAGCTATGCTTGGAATGATGGACAGGATGAGGCTAAATTGAAAATTGCCGGAACAACAATCAATACTTCATGGATTGATCGGGATGGTGAAAGAAGGGACGTTCGATATCGTGTACCAAATAAAAATCAGTGCCAAGAATGTCATGAAGCCAATAAACAGATTATTCCAATTGGCCCAAAAGCAAGAAATTTAAATAAAAATATATTTTATCCTGATTCAGGAAAAAAGATAAACCAGCTAACTTACTGGCTCGATAATGGGATTATTGATTCTTATCCAAAGGTTTTAGATCGCGTTGTCGATTGGCAAGATAGTACCAAGAATTTAAACGCTCGCGCTCGTTCGTATTTAGCAATAAATTGCGGTCATTGTCATAGTCCAGTTGGAAATGCTGCATCAAGCGCTCTTTATCTAGAATTTACCGAAAAACGCTCAATACACCTTGGTATAAAGAAGAAGCCAGTAGCTGCCGGAAGAGGTAGCGGCAATAAATTATATTCTATAGCACCTGGTGACCCAGCAGAATCTATTATGTTGTATAGGATGCAATCGGTAGATCCTGGAGTAATGATGCCAGAATCTGGTCGATCATTAATACACAAAGAGGGAGTCAATCTCATTGAGGAATGGATCTTGAGTCTCTAGAAAAAACCAGATTTTAGTAGCTAAAGTGTGAATTACTTCCTGAGTAACCTAAATTCAGATCTTCATCAATAATAACATTATTTTCTTTGATGTATATTTTCCATAAAGCTATCATTTCATTTAATTTAGACGTATTTTTATCAGCTAAGTCGTTCTGCTCCAAAGGATCAGTCGAGAGATCGTATAAGGCCCATCGATTATTTCCATGTGGCGCCTCAATCCATGTGATTTTCCATGAACCGCTCCTAATGGCTTTTCGATTGAATAATTCCCAGCCCATGACATAATCTTTAGCGTGAATTGCATTAGATTCTCCAGTAAGCATATCAAGCATCGACTTGCCTTTGATGGGATGAATGGCTCTGCCTTTATAATAGTTGCCAGGATGACGGGTATTAGCAATCTCAAGAAGAGTCGGAGCTATATCCATGACAGAAGCAAAAGAATCATTGATCATTTGGCCTTGAAAACCTTTGTATGAAATAAACGCTGGAGACAATAAACCACCCTCTGTGGGAAAACCTTTGAAGTCTTTATAGGGAGTAGAGCTCACTTCAGCCCATCTAGGTCCATAAGATATGTGAGAGTTAGCGCGACCCATATTATCAATACTATTATTGAAATTAGTGGGAATCCAAGTTTCATTTTCTAGAATAACACGAGGATCATTGCCCTCTGCACCATTATCGGAGAGGAATACAATAACTGTGTTATCGAAAATACCAGCATCTTTTAAGTATTTGATCAATCTCCCGATATAATGATCTAAAGCCTCAACCATACCTGCGTATACCTGCATTCGTTTAGCTTCTTTTTCTTGTGAATGACTGTCAAGTTGATCCCAGGCGGGCCAGAGATCCGATTTAGGCAGTTCAGTTATATTTTTAAGTAGACCCAGTTCGTTTATACGATTAAGTCGAATTCGTCTTATTTCTGCATAACCCACATTGTATGTATCTTGATATTTGTCGATAAAATTATCCGGTGCTTGCAAGGGCCAATGTGGAGCGGAATAAGCCGCATATGCAAAAAAAGGTTCGCTACCATGACTTGTTTCTTGGTGACTCTTGATATAACTAATTAATTTATCGGTATACAGTTCTGATGAGTAAAAAGGTTCATTCAAGTCAATTGATCTGCCATGCTCTCGATACGGCGCTTTGGTAATTGTATTGGTTTCAAATCCAACAATACGTTCTTGCTTGAAATGATTGCTGATACCATTTGCAATGACAAAAGCATCGTCAAAACCGCGTGACTCAGGACCTTTTTCAAGGCTAGCACCAAGATGCCATTTTCCTGTCATCATTGTGTGGTATCCCGCATCCTGAAGAAGTGTTGCGAAAGTGACAACATCATTATTTAGATAACCCTCATAACCCTTTTTATTTATCTGGTTTGGGCCCAATTCTTCTTCCATATTTCCAAGTCCCGCAAGGTGATTGTCGGTGCCTGATAAAAGCATTGATCTGGTTGGAGAGCAGGTAGGAGCGACATAGAAATTAGTTAAACGCATACCTGATAATGCTAGCTCATCTAAGTTTGGTGTTGATATTTCACCGCCAAATGAACCAAGATCGGACCACCCAAGATCATCGGCAACGATTAGCAGAATATTGGGCCGAGTTGATGGAGTATTGTCTTCAGCGGCGGTAATATTTACCAATAAAAAGAGACTCGACACAGCAATTAAAAAGACATATCTGTAGATGCAAGGGATTGGCTTCACCATTTATTTTTGTTAGAAGATTTTACTGACATTAAAAATAACAAACTGGTAGCATTTTCACAAAGTTTATTAATATATGTATTAATTTTAAAGTTAAGTTCAATCATATTGAGGAAGTTTGCATGACGGAAATCAAGAGCTCTATAATTGATGGTATTGAGACATTTGAGGCCGAAATCAACGGGGAAAAAATTGAATGGGATAATGAGTTAACCTATAACTCTCATCTTCAGACAGAGCGTCTTCTTTCAGCACAGATTGGAGTTTCCGGCAAACCCGATGAAACTCTGTTTATTATTATCCATCAAACTATGGAGTTATGGATAAAGCTATGTTTGCATGAACTTGGGATTGTAATTGAGTGTATCAAGAAAGATCAACTATCAAAATCATTTAAAACTTTCGATAGGATCGCGGCTATACAAAGACACATGATCCAATCTTGGGAGATTCTGGCAACACTTACACCACATGATTTTTTAACATTCAGAGGTTATCTGCGTAAAGCATCTGGTTTTCAATCACACCAATATCGAGAACTTGAATTTTTACTTGGCAATAAGAATAAAGATTTAACTGTTGTGCATCGTGATAATAAACCTGTATATGAACAGTTGATGAAAGTTTTAAATGCGCCTTCACTGTATGACGAAACATTAAAACTGTTATCGAAAAAGGGTTTTGTTGTTCCTTCAAAAGCTATTGACAGAGATTGGTCTGAACCATACCAATCCTCGCCTGAGATTGAAGAGGTTTGGCGTTTGATATACGAGGACACCGAGAAATATTGGGAGCTTTATATGCTGGCTGAAAGAGTAACTGCGTTGGAATATTATTTTCAAGAATGGCGATTTAAGCATATGAAGACTGTTTCTCGTGTTATTGGTTATAGTAAAGGAACGGCCGGTTCATCTGGCGTTGATTATTTGGTAAAAGCTTTGAATTTAAGTTTTTTCCCAGAATTATGGTCAATGCGAACAAAATTAAGTACAACGCAAGAAGAAAATAATTCTAAATGTCCTTTGTGATTTATATTTAAGAGCCTTGACCAGATGATAAAAAAACAAGATTTGATTAATCTCGATAATGAAGATGTTTTAAGCCCGTTCCGGAATGAATTTCATTTACCAGAAAATACATATTATTTTGATGGGAATTCACTGGGTATGGCACCAAAAATTACGCATGAGAAGATGCGTAAAGTTATTGTTAATGAATGGGGGCAAGGAGTGATTCGCTCATGGATAGATCATGAATGGGGCATCTCGCCTCAGCGCATTGGGAATAAAATAGCTCGCTTAATTGGTGCCGAAGATGGTGAGGTGATTGCTGCTGATTCAACTTCTATAAATATATTCAAAATGATAGCAGCTGCATTGCAATCTAATCCTGGTCGTCAAGTTGTGTTAACTGAAAAAGATAATTTTCCAACTGATCTCTATATGATGCAGGGTCTAGAAAACTTCACTCCCAATCAAATATCATCAAAAATTGTATCGTCCTCAGACTTAATAGACTCTCTCGATGAGTCTGTAGCTGCTCTGTTATTGTCTGAAGTCAATTACAAGACTGGCAGTATTGCCCAAATGAAAGAAATTACTCAAAAAGCTCATCACAAGGGAATTATGGTGATTTGGGATTTAAGCCATAGTGTAGGGTCAATTCCAGTTAACCTTAATGATTGCCTGGTAGATTTCGCGGTTGGTTGCGGTTATAAGTTTCTTAATGGCGGTCCTGGCGCTCCAGCGTTTTTATTTGCTGCAAAGCGCCATCATCATAAAATAGAACCTATTCTCTCTGGATGGTTTGGTCACGCTGATCCATTTGCTTTTAGTGAGCAGTATACTCCAGCCAAAGATGTAACTCGTTTAATGTGTGGTACACCACCTTTGCTTGGGTTGATAGCATTAGAGTGTGGGGTAGATATATTATTGAGAGCTGATATTAATTTACTGAGAGAAAAAGCTAAAAAACTTGGCTCTATATTCATTGATCTTATAGAAGAAAAATGTAAAAACTTAGATTTTTTACTGGCCAGTCCGCGCGACAATTCCAAACGAGGTGGGCATGTCTCCTTATCCCATCCTCATGGCTTCGCGCTTAGTAGGGCACTTGTAGAACGAGGTGTTGTTTGTGATTTTCGTACTCCAGATATTGTTAGGTTCGGCATTACACCCTTATATATGCGGTACCAGGATCTTTATGATGCGGTTGAAATTATTGCTGATGTCGCAAAGTCAACGAATTGGGAAGAGCAAGATGCTACCGTTGCACTCTATACTTGAGTAAGATTAAGGTCTTGAGGAAATAGGATTAAATTTTATGTCTTTGCCTGTATTTAAAGCTGCTGCTGTACAAGCATCTCCCGTTTATTTGGATGCAAAAGCAACTGTAGAGAAAGCTTGCGATTTGATTAAAGAGGCGAGCGGTCACGGTGCACGTATTGTTGCCTTTCCAGAGGTATTTGTACCTGCCTACCCTTATTGGAGTTGGATTATGAACCCAGTCATGGGTTCGTCATTTTTTGAGAGACTTTACCATAACAGTATTGATATCCCGGGCCCTGAGACCACGAGATTATGCGATTCAGCTAAAAAAAATGATTGTTATATAGTTATAGGGGTTAATGAAAGAGGCCCCAAAAAATTAGGCACAATTTATAATACCAATATAACCATCAATTCTGCTGGTGAGATCATTGGATGTCACCGAAAGTTGGTACCTACGTGGGCAGAAAAATTAGTCTGGAGCGGGGGTGATGGTTCAACTTTAAAAGTTCATGATACCGATATTGGTATTATTGGAACACTGGCTTGTGGGGAGAATACGAATCCATTGGCTCGATTTACACTTATGGCGCAGGGTGAACAAATCCATATTGCTAATTATATAGGGTTACCTACCGCACCAAAAGAATACAATATGGCTGAGGCTATTAAATTACGTGGCATGACACATTCTTTTGAGGGTAAGATTTTTACAATTATTTCTTGCTCTACCGTTTCTGAAGAGATCATAACCGAGATGGAGCGTTTTGTACCTGAGGCAAGAGCATTATTAACTAGGAAGAATGGTGCATTTTCAGGCATTATTGGGCCGGATGGTAGCCTCATGGGTGACGGTTTAATTGATGATGAAGGTATAATATATGCTGAAATAGATCTTAACCGATGTATTAAGCCCAAGCAGATGCATGATATCCTAGGTAATTATAATCGTTTCGATATTTTTGATCTAAGAGTGAATGCGAAGCAGCAACAACCTTTTAAGTTTGTAGAAAAAGAAATTAAAAATGGATCGGAATCCTATGAGCAAGACAAGTCATGAGGGGGTGTAATGAGTCAGAATAAGAGTGATCCAAGGGACAAGTTACGAGGTAGATCTAACGTTAAAGATAGTCCAGAACTAATTGAATTTTATGAAAAATTAGAAAGTAAATCAGCAACTGCTTTTTGGCGTAGAGCAAATGATATAGAGCCTTGGGAGCCTATCACAAGATATAATCCAACGTTATGGCGTTACCAGGATCTTCGTGATTTAGTATTAAGGTCAGCTGAATTGGTTAAGCCCGAAGAAGCTGGTAGGCGCGTAATTGTATTAATGAATGACTCTGATGCCGGACGCGAACATACGGCTTGTGTTGGTTGGTTATTTAGTGGGTTACAAGTAATGAAGCCCGGTGAAATTACCCCTGCTCATAAGCATACGGCCTCAGCCCAACGCTTTATTATGGAGGGTGGTGGGGCTTATACGGTTGTAGATGGTCATCAAGTTACACTTAATAAAAATGACTATGTGCTCACACCAAATGGCTGTTGGCATGATCATGGTGTTTTTGAAGATGGTGATATTTCAATATGGCAAGATGGACTGGATATACCATTAATGAATTCTTTGGAAACTAACTTTTATAGTGTTTATCCAGAAGTTGCGCAGGTACCAAAATACAATATCGATGATTCTCCTATGACTTATGGAGCCCCAGGCCTGATACCTGCTGATAGGGAACCCTGGGATAAACCGTATTCGCCATTATTAGTGTATCGCTGGAAAGATACCAAAGAGGCGCTTTATAATTTATCAAAAGCTGGAAGTGGAAGCCCATTTGATGGCTATATTCTTCGTTATTCGAATCCAGTAACGGGAGGGTGGGCGATGAAGACGATGGGCGCTCACATGCAGATGTTGAAACCCGGTCAGCACACTAAAGCACATCGTCATACTGGTAATGTAATGTATAATTGTGCTGGTGGTGTGGGTTACAGTATTATTGGTGGACGTGAATTTCACTGGCAAGAACATGATATTTTTTGTGTACCCTCTTGGGTTTGGCATGAGCATGTAAATACCAGTGGGAGTGATGAGGCCTTCTTATACTCTTTTAATGATTTTCCAGTGATGGAGTCTCTGAGCTTGTATCAAGAGGAATCAATGAGTGAGAATAAAGGGCACCAGAAATTAGCAGGTTAATTTATATTTATTTCAAAGGAATTGATTATGAAGTTAGTAACTTATCGAATGGGCGAAGAAGCATCAAGATTGGGCGTCTGTTGGGATTCTTTAATCGTAGATGTTGAAGAATTCGGATTTAATGTTGGGCTAGATCTACCATCGTCTATGCTTGATTTTATTGACCTTGGGCCAATTGCTGTATCTACATTGTCAGAAGCATTAACTCATTCTAAAGCCAGCGACTTATTAGGCGTATCAGTACCTGCTCTAAATGTTACATTATTGGCGCCTATACCGCGCCCGAGAAAGAATATTTTTGGTATCGGCCTTAACTATACAGAACATGTTGCTGAAGCTTCACGCTCACTTGATACTTCATCAGAATTACCTCAAGAGCCAGTAATTTTTAGCAAATTTCCAACTGCTGTAGTGGGTCATGGTGACCCAATTTGTCACAATAAAAATATTACCCAGCAACTTGATTGGGAGGCAGAGTTAGCTGTTATTATTGGAACAAAATGTAATAGAGTGGATAAAAATGATGCCTTAGATCATGTTTTTGGGTACACAGTCATAAATGATATCAGCGCAAGAGATTGTCGTCGAGCGGGTCAGTGGGTTGTGTCAAAATCTCAGTATTCTTTTGCACCGATGGGCCCATGTATTGTGACTGCAGACGAGATAAAAGATCCACATAATCTTACTATTACTTGTCATTTAAATGGCGTAGAAAAACAAAATTCCAGCACTAAGTATATGCTGTTTAATATTAATGAGCTTATTGAAGATCTCAGTCAGGGTCTATTGCTTGAACCGGGTGATATTATCGCTACTGGAACTCCTGCAGGAGTTGGTGCAGGAAGGAATCCCCAAGAATTTATGTGGCCTGGAGATGTTCTCGAGACAAGTATTGAAGGTATAGGGCGGATCCGTAACCCCATTGTCGCCGTTTAGTAATATATTTAGCCAACAACAATGAAAGTGAATTATAAAATAGGGCAAATCGTGCCTAGCTCCAACGTTACTATGGAAACGGAAATTCCAGCAATGCTGAAAGCCCGTGAATCAATTTTACCTGAGCGGTTTACTTTTCATTCAAGTCGTATGCGCATGAAAAGCGTCACTAAGAAAGAATTAATAAAAATGGATGCTGAGTCTGATCGATGTACTTATGAGTTATCAGACGCGAGGGTTGATGTCATTGGTTATGCCTGTTTGGTAGCTATAATGAGTATGGGCATGGGCTATCATCGAGAATCAGAGCTTCGATTAGCTAACTGTGCAAAAGAAAACGAAGCGACTATTCCTATCGTAACGAGCGCTGGTGCCTTAATAGAGGGACTTCATGCTCTCGGGGCTAAAAACATTGCAATGCTTTCTCCATATATGAAACCACTAGCTAAAACGGTGGTTAAATATATTGAGTCAGAGGGCTTTAATATTAATGATTGGCATACATTGGAGATTCCTGACAATCTTGTTGTTGCATCCCAAGATCCTGAGAATTTGATTCAGTATGCAGAAAATCTCAATCTTGATGGCGTGGACGTCTTGGTTGTATCTGCCTGCGTTCAAATGCCTTCTTTAGATATCATTGCGAGGCTTCAGGAGCGAATAAATATACCAGTCATTTCAGCAGCTGTATGTACAACTTACTGCATGTTAAAAGCTTTAAATCTAGAAACAAAAGTTCCCAATGCAGGGGCGTTGCTCTCAGGTAATTATTGAATTGCATTAATAATTCGTTTTGATAGAGATTCTATCGAAGGCCTAGCTTGATCAAAGATATTCCAACCGGTAAATACCACGACTAATTGGTTCTCAGGGAATACCAATAAATATTGCCCGCCATAACCACTTCCACTATAAATCCAGCTATTTTCATTATTAGGGTTAGGAACTAGCCACCATTGATAGCCATATTTTCTTGTACTTTCCGGTATATGGGTATCTGGTAACATAGTTGATTTTACCCATTTTTTAGTAAGAAGTTGCTTGTTATTCCATTGACCATCTTGCAAGTAAAGATATCCAATTTTTGCGAAATCTCGAGATGATAAATAGAGACCACCTTCAGCATCAATTAAACCGGTCGGTGTTTTTTTCCAGTAAAAATCTGAAATATCTAAAGGTCCAAATAGATATTTTTTTGCGTACTCATCAATATGCATATTCGTGGCTTTATACAAAATGTGAGAGAGTAAAACCGTAATACCACTGTTATAGACAAAATTCTCACCAGGTTTTGTATTCATGGGAAGAGCTAAGATATATTGCAACCAATCTTCGCTGCTTTCCATGTTAGCAGCATCGTTTAGAGGGCTTGTGTATGCAGTACTGCTCTCATCCCACTTGATACCAGCCGTCATTGTTAATAAATCCCGAATCGAAATAGATTGTTTCAAAGAATCATCAAAATAAGCTTTATATTTTGGAAAATATGAGCTTATTTTTTTATCAATACTAGGGATTTCTTCTCGCTCAATAGCAATTCCAATCAAAGCCGATGTAACACTTTTACTGACTGATTGAATAGTATGTAATTCACTGTCTTTATAAAACGGATGCCACTCTGGATTATAATAGTTATAAATCGGTCGCGCTTTGTCCCCATAGTTTATCTGCATAATCTTAGCTTGCTCTGAACGACGATTTTTTGTCAGTGAGTCATAATCATTCTCATAATACTTTTCAAAGACAAGGTGATTATTTTTGATGACTAGAAAACTATCTATATAGCCATGAGTGCCGTTTTTTAATTCTTGGTGTAATTGCAGTAATTTATCTTGGCTTATTCCCTGTATTTCTGGGCTGGAAATAGCCCAATCAATAGACTCTGCATACGCATTAATTTTAAATACTGAAAGAATTGTTAATAAAGTTAACCGCAATAAGGGTAGTAAAGTTTTTTTCATTTTATTTAATTCCATGCATATTAGTTTGGATTTTTAAAAACTTGCCCATTTTTCATTACAAATGTAACTTTCTCAAGCGTTTCAAGATGATCTAACGGATTATCATCAACAGCAATTATATCGGCATAGAAGCCTGGACTAATCTGACCTACTTTTTCGCTTAACCCTAAGAGCTTGGATGCACCTATCGTTGCAGATTGAATCGCCTCTAGAGGAGACATGCCATAGGTGGCCATTCGTGAAAATTGTTTTGCATTATCTCCATGTGGATAAACACCTGAATCTGTTCCGTAGACTAAATTTACCCCATGCTTCACGGCTAATGAAAAACTTTGTCGTTGTCTTTCACCTGTTTCCAAATCTTTTTTCAAATTTTCTTCTGGAATTCCATTGATCTCTCCTTGGCTTAAAGTGTATTCCGTGTTGTATATATCCATAACCAACGTTACGCCATATTTTTTTGCAAGCTTCGCGGTTTTGATATCAAGAAAGCTAGCATGTTCAATTGAATCTACTCCTGCTCTTATGGCATATTCAATTCCTTCGGTACCATGAGCATGCGCTGCTATCTTGATCCCCCTAGTGTGGGCTTCATCAACCATCGCCTTCATTTCTTCGAGAGTATATTGTCTTAATCCGACTTTTGTTCCTTTAGAAAAGACCCCTCCAGTTGCACAAAATTTGATTAAATCGACACCATATTTGGCGTTAAGACGAACCATTTTACGAACTTCCCACGGGCCATCAGCTATACCATCACTGGATTGTTCGTATTCATGATTTAATTCATTTTTATCGCAATGACCACCCGTAATTCCAATTGAAGGACCTGAAACAAACATCCTAGGCCCGGGAACTTCATCTGCATTGATAGCATTTCTTAGCGCTACATCCATAAAGTTTGGCGCACCGACATTCCTTACTGATGTAAATCCTGCCATTAGTGTTTTTTTTGCATTTACAACACCACCAATTGTGGATCTATGTGGTGATTGAAACAGGTTAGATGAGTAATCTTTGCTTAGGTTACCAATGATATGTGTGTGCATATCTATGAGGCCAGGGAGAAGATAACTATCGGATAAATCGATTATTTTGGTATTAGGAGGAATTGAATCAGTGATTTCAAAAATCTGATTGTCTTTTATTATGATGGTTTTATCTTTGAGAAGTTGACCGGTTTTTGTGTCTAATATAAACCCAGCTTTAATTGCCAGTTGTTCGGCTGTTAATGTACCGACAAAAAAAATCGATAAAAAAACCAAAAAGATAATTATATGTGCTGCTGATTTATTTATTTTACCCATAAAAACCCCAGTAGAAAAAAGATAATTAATAACTAAGGTTAAAAATTAACACAATAAACCAAGAAATTAACTATATTTTTAAACAGATGAAGCGATGATTTTTTTTGCAGCCATGAATTCTTTTGGGGAGTTTATAGCGTCCAATGCAATCATGCGTCCTTGCTTGAAATAGGCAACTGTAAATTTTTTACTCCTAATGTCACCATTTATTTCAGTTTTATCATAATCATGAGCAAGGCCGGCTGATTGAAGTTTAGTATCATATTGATCAGACCAGAACCAGGGAACTTGGTTATAAGGTTGTTTGGTACCACAAATATAATTTGCTGCTGTTTTAGCTTGACCAATGGCGTTTGGGACTGACTCTAGACGAATACGTGTGTTATAAATAAAGCTAGGATGATTACTACAATCACCAATAGCATGAATATCCAAATCATTAGTCTGGGTGTATTCGTTCACGAGAATTCCGTTATGGCATTTTATGTCTGCGCTTTCAGCCAGTTCAGAATTAGGCTCAACTCCAATTCCTACAACGACGCAATCAAAGTTCAATTTCTGTCCGTTATCGAGTAGTGCGAAGCATTTACCCTTATGTTGATCAAATTCTAATATTGAAATACCTAGCTGGATATCAACACCTTTTTCAGCATGAATATTTTGATAAAAATCAGAAATTTCCTTGCCAGTCACACGGGCAAGAACACGGTCCATATTTTCAATTACAGTTACTGTTGCTTGTTGTTTAATGGCAGAAGCAGCCACTTCTAAGCCGATATATCCAGCCCCAACAATCAAGATATTCGTATCTTTCTTTATGATCTCTTTAATATGATCAACATCTTTAAGCGTACGTAAATAATTAATTTGATCCAATTCACTACCCTTGATAGCTAATTTTTTTGGTCGAGTGCCAGTTGCGAGAATCAGTTTTTCATAATTAATATGTTTACCATTATCTAATTTAACCAGTTTAGATTTTCTATCTATTTCGATTACTTCGCGACCGAGCAATAAATTGACTGATGATTTTTGATAAAAATCAGATGGTCTGAGTGCTATTTTTTCAGAATTTACCTCTCCTTTTAGGTACCCTTTTGATAGAGGTGGACGCTGATAAGGAAGGGAATCTTCATTACCAATTAATGTTATACCATCACGCCAACCTAACTTACGGAGACTAACAATTGTCTCAACAGCTGCATGACTGGCTCCCACAATTACGATATTTTTCAATTTAACTACCCACCCTTAATTCAAATTACTTGATCTCAAAAAAAAGAGCCCCGTGAATTATAGGGGCTTTCTCTTGAGATGGTGGAGGCGGCGGGAATCGAACCCGCGTCCGCAAGCCCTCCGCACCGAGGTCTACATGCTTATTCTGTTAATAATCTTATATCAAGCTACCTAACAGAAAGGGAAAACTTGATACCAGTTTAGTAAAGTTTTAGTAAATTGAATCCTAAACACATTCAATCTGCGATCCTGTAAAAGTGACTCCTGGGATCCGGACGTACAGGCACTAACCGGGCAGAAGACACTGAGCTGGTTCTTAAGCAGCTAGTGCGTAGTTGTCGTCGTTGGCAACTATAGGTTTTACAGATGGATTAACGAGGTAATCTGTTCCTCGGCATGCACTCAGAGTTTCGCGACCCACGTCGAAGCCATGTCGCCCCCTAGATGTAAATTTTATTCATATTGCAACGACTAGTTTACGGCGTTTTTGTAAAAAATAAAAAGAACAGTTACTTTAACTAAGTATTTTTAGTGTAATTGAGTTTGATATAATTTTAATTTAGAGGTGATATTATTAATTTTATACATTAATAATATTGATTAAATTATTGATTATTATAAATTTATATTTTTCATCATTCTGTCTTTCTGTCTTGACCAGTCTTTCTCTTTTAAAGTATGACGCTTATCATGTAGTTGCTTTCCTTTTCCCAGGCCAATCTCTAATTTTACATTTCCGCGCTTCCAATAGAGTTTTAAAGGGACCAGCGTATAACCTTTACGATCTACAGAACCTAGCAGACTACTTATCTCAAATTTATTGAGCAAGAGTTTCCGAGCTCTTTTTGGGTTAGGGGTGTAATGAGTTGATACTGTATTGAGTGGGGAGATATGAGTTCCAACCAGCCATGCTTCTCCATGTTTAATATTGACATAACCTTCTGTCAGTTGAGAGCGGCCTTCTCTTAAACTTTTTACCTCCCATCCTTCTAGCTGCATACCAGCCTCAATAGTTTCTTGAATGTGATAGTCATGCCGAGCTCTTTTATTTTGAGCTATTAGTGAGGTTTTCTTTACTGGTTTTTGGTTCTTATTCATATGAGTAATATATAGTATAAGCCTATACTCAAAAAAAATGTGAGTAATTGGTGTTGTAAGGGACTCGAATTTAATCCAAACTTCAAGACTATTAATTTTTATAAAAGGAACAATAATGCTTAGTAGTGATAACTCTAATCAGGAACGCCAATCACTCCATGGAAATTGGTCCTCACGCTTGGCTTTTATCATGGCGGTTACTGGGTCTGCAGTTGGTTTAGGAAATATATGGAAATTTCCTTATATGGCTGGCCAAAATGGTGGTGGTGCCTTCGTATTGGTCTATTTATTGTTCGTCTTTTTGATAGGTATGCCAGTCATGATGTCAGAAATACTAATCGGTAGAAGAGGACGACGAAATCCTGTTGCTACCATGGCACTATTGGGAGAGGAAGAGGGCGGCTCTAAACATTGGAAATGGCTTGGGGCATTAGGTGTAATCACCGCAATGCTAATCTTGTCATATTACAGTGTCATTGCTGGATGGACACTAACCTACATACCAAAAGCTATATCTGGTCAATTTACTGGAGCCGATGCGGCTTTAATTGCTGATTTATTTGATGATTTTGTCGGTAATCCTACTGCAGTCATCTCGGCACATACTTTTTTTATGTTTTTGAATTTCTTTGTTATCTCAAGAGGTGTCAAGGGGCTTGAAGTGGCAGTTAAATTTTTGATGCCTGCCCTATTATTTTTGCTTTTTGTTTTATTATACTACTCTGTAACTTCTGGATCATTTTCTGAAGGTGTATCCTTTATGTTTACCCCTAATTTTGCCGCATTAAGCTGGGATGGAGTATTGACTGCTATGGGGCTTGCTTGCTTCACGTTGAGTATTGGAATGGGAGCGATTATGGCTTATGGCGCCTATCTGCCCCAAGAAACATCCATAACGAATGCCGCTGTATCTGTTGTGGTTGCAGATACAGGAATAGCGGTTCTCTCTGGATTGGTTATTTTCCCCTTGGTTTTTGCAAATGGCTTGAACCCAGGTGAGGGGCCCGATCTAGTCTTTAAAACATTACCGCTTGTATTTGGTCAAATGCAAGCAGGTGTATTTTTAGCAACTATATTTTTTGTATTATTAGCTTTTGCGGCACTGACATCTGCTTTGGGCTTAATGGAGCCTGCTGTTGCATGGATGGTTGAAAGTACAAATTACAATAGAAAAGCATCTTCAGCTATTATCGCTTCATTGATTTGGTTCTTTGGATTAGGTACTGCATTATCAGATAACTTGTTATCAGAATTTAAATTCTTCCAAGGAACTATATATGAGAATGTAGATTTCATTACCAGTAATATCATGCTTCCGATGAGTGCCGTATTTATAACTATCTTCGCAGCCTGGGTGATGAGTAAAAATTCTAGCTCTGAAGAGTTGGATGGACATGGTTTTGTCTATAAAATATGGCAGCTACTGGCAAGGTATTTTGCCCCCATTGCAATTTTAGTCATTTTTTTACAAGCAATAGGCTGGATTTGAACATAATTAAAATTCTTTTCTGAGATACATTGATGCGAAAAGTCAAAAGAAGTGCCTACATTGGCTATACCTCAGAACAAATGTTTTCCTTGGTGGATGATATTGCTTCTTATGCTAGTTTTCTTCCTTGGTGCACAGGTACCACTATTCATGAGCGTTCTGATAAAAATGTCAGTGCTACGATTGAACTAAGCAAGGGTGGAGTTAGCTCGAAATTCACAACCTTAAACACCATCACTCAATTTGAATCAATTGACTTACTTCTTCAGGACGGCCCTTTTAGTTTTTTTGAAGGAGGGTGGAAATTCAAAGATTTAGGTAGCGATGGCAGTAAAATTCAATTCGAACTTGAATTTAAATTTAGAAGCTCCATTTTGGACATGTCATTAGGGCCGTTTTTTGAATCTATTTGCGATGATCTGGTGAATGCGTTTGTCATGAGAGCACAAGAAGTATATGACTAAACTGCAGAATCTTAAAGTAGAGGTGGTGTTTGCGCTGACAGGAGAGCAAACAATCATTCAATTAGAGGTGCCCATTGGTTCAAGTATTGAAGGCGTTATAAATAAATCTGGCATAAAAGAAATATACCGCTCTGAGGTATTGGAAAAATGCCCTGTTGGTATTTGGGGGGAAGCTAAAGAGCGTTCAACGCTTATTGAGAGCGGAGATCGAATTGAGCTATATCGACACCTCAACTGCGACCCTAAGGATAAAAGGCGAGAATTAGCCCTATTGGGAAAATCAATGAGCCAGAAAAATACACTTATAGATTTGGATTAAGATCAAGATCTTTGTCGATTTTTGAAACTTTATTATCTTGAAAAAGAACCGATACCCATTTTTTTACAAGCGCTTTATCACGACCTATTGTGAGGTAATAAACATAATCCCAGCGATTTTCATGAAAAGGATCATCTATCATTGGCGTACCCATAAGAAAGCGTACTTGATTCTTGGTCATCCCCACCTCGATTTGATCGAGATATTTATCTTCAATAAAATTACCTTGTGCAACATTAGCCTGATAAACACACCCAGAAGACAGAATGATTAATACAATGAGGAGATAGAGTTTTAATTTTGTCATGACCGAGAGATTAACTGATAAGGCGATTTTAGACTAGTGAATCCTAGATTTTTTTTGATATTTGGATGATATATCTTTTTGGTCCATAATAAATGTTAGTATGCAGTTAATTATTATAGAGTATTTTTTGAAATGTAGGGGGTTAATTATATGGAACAACGTCAAGAATTAAAAAAAGCTGGGTTAAAAGTTACCTTACCTCGTTTAAAAATTCTCGAAATATTAATGAGAACTCAAAACTCAGATATGCATATGAGTGCGGAGGATATTTACAAGGAAACTTTAGATACAGGTGAAGATATTGGCCTCGCTACGGTTTATCGAGTTTTGACTCAGTTTGAATCTGCCGGCATGGTAGTGAGGCATAACTTCGAGGGCGGCCATTCAGTTTTTGAGGTTAATGATGAAAGCCATCATGATCATATGGTTTGTGTGGAAACTGGAAATGTTATTGAATTTACAAATGACGAGATTGAGCGTTTACAAAAAGAGATTGCAGCAAAGCATAATTTCGAATTAATGGATCATAGCTTAGTGCTCTATGTGAAGCCTCTTAGATAATCAAATAACTTTAACTAAAGATCTGCCTCTTAACCGAATATTAATTATTTTTAGTCGAAAGCATCTCAGCCGCATGATCGCGAGTTCGTTCTGTGACTTTTATTCCACCAAGCATTCTTGCTATTTCTTCAATGCGCGAATCATGATTTAGCGGAGTCACATGAACCTTGGTAGATTTACCGTCACTTAGTTTATTAATCCTAAAATGAGAATCAGCCTGACTTGCAACTTGAGGGAGATGAGTTACACAAAGGACTTGTCTTTTTGAACCTAATTCACTAAGTCTTCTGCCTACCATTTCAGCGACTGCACCACCAACACCACTGTCCACTTCATCAAAAACCATTGTTGGGATATAGTTACCCTCGCTGGCTATAACTTGAATTGCTAAACTCATTCTTGAGAGTTCGCCACCTGAGGCAATCTTCGCAATTGATTGTGGCGGTTGACCGGGGTTTGCACTAATAAGGAAGTTTATATCGTCCAAACCATGAGACGAAATAGTATCATTTTGCGTTACATTAATATCAAATTTCCCATCAGGCATACCTAAGCTTGACATCGCTTTTGTTACAGCGCTTGACAGTTTTTTTGCACTGATTACTCTGGAGTCACTTAGTTTCTTAGCTAATATCATATAATCATTGCATGCGTTTTCGATGTCTTTCTTTAGATTTTTTTGACTTGCCTCATTGTCTTTTAAATCATCAAGTTCATTTTTTATTTTTTCGAAAACTTCATGAAGTTCGGTTGGTTCAACTCTATGTTTTCTAGCTATAGACTTAATGTTATTAATTCGCTCATCAAGCTGCCGATTTTTCTCAGGATCAAATTCAATTGAAGAATAATATCGACGGAGGTAGTCTGCTGCTTCAGATGATTGAATGGCAGCTCCTTCCAGGAGAATTTTTGCTTCATTTAATGCGTGATCAAATTCTATCAACGAATTTAAAGATTTTACCGAATTATTGATCAGACTTTCAGCGTTTGTGATTTCTGAATCTTGAAGGTTATTCAAGATCAGATTGATGCCATTGTTGAGTTTTTCTATATTATGTATTTTGCTGAATTCCAATGTGATCGAATCATACTCATTAACTTTTAGGTCTAAGGTATTTAATTCTTGAAACTGAAAATCTAAAAGATCGGCACGTGCATCACGATCTTTTGCAATTTGCTGGCTAGACTGCAGCTTTTTTGTCAATGTATTCCAGCTATTGAATGTAGTGTTGATTTTATTTTTCAAAAGTAAAAGATCACCAAAATGATCAATTAATTCTCTTTGTACTTCTGTTTTCCCTAATGATTGATGGAAATGTTGACCATGAATATCGACCAGTAACTCACCAAGAGACTTGAGGGTTTGGAGATTAACTTGATTGCCGTTAATGAAAGCACGTGACCGTCCATCGGGGTTAACAATGCGCCTTAAAACACAATCATCATTATCATCTAGAGATTGATCCGATAACCATAATTTTGCTCTTTCGTGCTTATCAATGACAAATTCAGCCGAAAATTCAGCTCTTTTATTGCTATCTCTTATTAGATTTGACCCTCCACGCTCTCCCAATACGAGACTCAAAGCATCAACAAGAATTGATTTACCAGCACCAGTCTCTCCAGTGAGAACAATCATACCTTCATTAAAGACGATATCTATCTCATCGATAATGGCAAAGTTTTTAGCTTGTAGGGATTTGAGCATTAACGTGTTTTCTTATTTACACGCATTCGATTATCTTGACCCCAATGAAGTTTGGAGCGCAATACATCATAATAATCATAGCCTGGTGGGTGGATAAGCAGTGTTTTCTTTGAGGCTTTGGTAATCGTAATGGTATCTTGAGGTGTAATTTCGCAAATTTTTCTACCATCAATAGTGATTTCCGCTTTGCGGTCAATCTTTTGGTTTAATTGTATTTTGATATCTTTTTCTGCTGGCAATACCAAGGGACGATCCCCTAGAGTATGAGGGCATATAGGTACCATGACATAACAATCTAGAGTTGGTTCTATGATGGGGCCACCGCAACTTAATGAATAAGCTGTTGATCCTGTTGGTGTAGCTATTATTAAACCATCACCGGAGTGGCTATTGATGAATTGATTAGCAATCGAAGTATTGAAATCGAGCATCCTTCCGGTATCGCTTCTTTGGATAACAACATCATTTAACGCTAGATTTACAAATGAATCACCATCCGACTTCGAAATAGTTGCTTCCAGCATCATTCTTGGTTCGGTGGTGTAATTTCCATCAATTACTTCGGCTATATCGGTCAGCATTTCTTTAGGAGGGGTATCAGCAAGAAAACCAAGCTTTCCTCTGTTTATACCAAGTAATGGGACATCTTGACTTTGAGCAAGGTTGGCTGCACGCAAAATCGTACCGTCGCCACCAACAGCAATTATTAAATCGACTGTCGTTGCAATCTTGTCTTCGCTAACTTTATTCTGAGTTGGCAGGGGATTTTCTTTAGTTAAAAAGACAGACCTACCATTCTTCTCTAAATACCCATTGAGTAATGCAATGGTTTCTAGTGTAGTTGTGTCATGATTACGGCTGACAATACCAATTTTTTTGAAAATCATTGTATTAAGTTAAATCTGTAAATTATTAGTTAGATTAAATCTAGCAGAGTGAGTCATTAATTGAAAATACATAAGCCTTTTCAAAAAACTTGACCATCAGTCTCCGCATTGATAGCGTCTTGATCTAGATTAACATATTAAGATTCACGGCTAAATGTGAATAGGTGATTTATTTTGAGTAATTTAGGCGTGGAGCCTTCAAATCGTGCCCAGTATCTATTAAAGGTACTCATCCAAAAATATATAAATGAAGGTATACCTGTAGGCTCTAGAAATTTATTGGATGATTCAGGTCTAAATATAAGTCCCGCAACAGTTCGTCATGTGATGTCTGATCTAGAAGAATTGGGATTAATAAAGGCTCCGCACACCTCTTCTGGGAGGGTGCCTACAGCAAGGGGTTATCGAATGTTTGTCGATACATTGGTTCGCTATCAAAGCCCAGATACTTCATATATGGATACGATTCAGTCAGAGATCAAAAAAGATAATTATGAACGGGGGCAGTTAATTGAAAAAGTCTCGAGCACCTTATCAAAAATTACCAGCCTCGCTGGAGTTGTTTCAGTTCCAAGGGTTAAGAATATAACGCTTAGACAAATAGAATTTTTACCTCTTTCGGATCATCGGATTTTAGCAATTTTAGTTTTAAATAATAGGGAAGTTCAAAATCGAATTCTTCATACCAAAGTAAAGCATTCACCTTCTGAATTGCAACGAGCATCTAACTTTATTAATGAGAATTATGCCAGTCAATCATTAAACTCGATAAGAAAGAATCTATTGCTAGATATGGAGAAAACCAGAGAGTCAATGAATCAAGCTATGCAAGATATTATTTCAAATGCGCAACTCGCCATAGAAGGTGCAGAGAATACAGGCGAAGAATTCATATTGGCTGGTGAGCGAAACTTAATGGATTTTGCTGAACTCTCTGATGTAAATATATTGAAACCTTTATTTGATGCATTTGCTAAGAAACGAATGATGATAGATTTACTTGATAGAAGTATTAATGCCAGTGGTGTACAGGTATTTATTGGCTCTGAATCTGGTTACAGCCTCCTTGACGATTGCAGTGTAGTGACGGCTCCTTACCAATCGAGTGATAATCAGGTGGGTGTTTTAGGTGTTATAGGTCCCAAACGAATGGCGTATGATAGAGTTGTACCGATCGTTGATCTCACCGCAAAATTATTAGGCAAGGCGATCGATAGTAAATAACCTAATGACCTTGTTATTTAGTTTCTGACCCCCAAATAGTCTGAATTATATCAGTACAATTATATTAATTTTAATTGCGAGTCACTTATCTTTATGAATTATGGAGAATAAATTAAATGAAAGGAAAAGCGAATAAAAAATCCCCCGCAAAAACTGATGATTCAATTGAAGATAATAAAGAAATCTCAGAGGGTATAAGTTCTGATCATCTAGAAAATGATGGTGATGAGCTGATAGAAGAAAAGTTAGAATTACCTCTTGAGGATAAGCTAGAGTTGACTGAGAAAAAGGCGGAGGATAATTGGGATAAATATCTCAGAGCCGTCGCTGAATTAGAAAATGTTCGTAAACGGGCTTTAAGAGACGTTGAAAATGCTCGGAAATTTGCACTCGAGAGTTTTTCTCGTGAATTACTCTCAGTTAGCGATAGTCTTGAGTTGGCCGTTAATTCTGAGGATCTGGATGCAGATTCATTGCGATCTGGTAATGAGGCAACTTTACAATTAATGCTTTCAACTATGGGGCAATTTGGTTTTGAGGTAATTGATCCTCACGGAGAGCCATTTGATGCAGAATATCATGAAGCTATCTCGATGCAACCTTCAGATCAGGTTGAACCAGGCTCTGTAATAACTGTTTTTCAAAAAGGTTACACGCTAAATAAACGACTATTAAGACCAGCTAGAGTTGTTGTTGCTTCAAATCCAGAAGATTAACATCCACGGATATTTGATTATTTATCATGTTTAAAAACAAAATGCTTGAAAGCTGAGGATTTGTCCCCATCTATCAGGCTATCTAAAAAAAGAATTATTTAAATTTATTAAAGTTGGAGTTACAAGATTATGGGTAAAATTATCGGAATCGATCTAGGGACAACAAATTCTTGTGTTGCCGTGATGGAAGGCGATACGCCAAAAGTTATTGAGAATAGTGAGGGCGACAGGACTACGCCATCCATTGTTGCTTTTGTGAAAGACGATGAAGTAGTGGTTGGGCAATCTGCGAAACGACAAGCAGTCACTAATCCAGTAAATACATTGTTCGCTGTAAAACGTCTGATTGGCCGACGTTTTGACGAAGAAGTTGTTCAACGAGATATTGACATGGTTTCGTATAAAATCGTCAAAGCCGACAATGGGGATGCCTGGGTTGAAGGATTGGGTAAACCAATGTCGCCACCAGAGATTTCAGCAAGAGTATTAATGAAAATGAAGAAAACTGCTGAAGATTATCTTGGTGAGGAGGTTACAGAGGCGGTCGTAACTGTTCCTGCATATTTTAATGATTCCCAGAGACAGGCAACAAAAGATGCCGGTAAAATTGCCGGCCTTGATGTTAAGCGTATCATCAATGAGCCTACTGCAGCTGCCTTGGCATATGGAATGGATAAAAAACGAGGCGATAAAAAGATTGTCGTTTATGATTTGGGTGGTGGAACGTTTGATGTATCAGTAATTGAAATCGCGGAAGTGGATGGTGAACATCAATTTGAAGTGCTAGCTACTAATGGCGATACTTTTCTTGGCGGCGAAGATTTCGATTTAAAAATTATAAGCTATCTGGCAAAAGAGTTTGAGCGTGATAGTGGTATTGATATTTCTAGTGATCCATTGGCAATGCAACGGCTGAGAGAAGCTGGTGAGAAAGCCAAAATTGAACTATCAAGTAGTCAGCAAACTGAGATAAATTTACCTTATATTACCGCTGATGCGACTGGCCCAAAGCATCTTAATATTAAATTAACCCGAGCTAAACTCGAGTCTTTGGTTGAAGAATTGGTATCCAGGACTATTGCACCATGCAAGGTTGCATTAAAAGATGCTGGCCTTAAAGTTAATGAAATTCATGATGTAATCCTAGTTGGTGGGCAGACAAGGATGCCTAAGGTGCAAGAAGAGGTTCAGAATTTCTTTGGAAAAGAACCCAAAAGAGACGTAAACCCCGATGAAGCTGTGGCATTAGGAGCCGCTATTCAAGGTGGAGTTCTAGCTGGAGATGTAACGGATGTGCTTTTATTGGACGTAACGCCATTGTCACTTGGAATAGAAACTTTAGGTGGCGTGATGACTAAAGTAATAGAAAAAAATACTACTATTCCTGCAAATGCTGAACAAGTTTTTTCAACCGCTGATGACAATCAAACAGCAGTGACTATTCATGTATTGCAAGGAGAAAGAGAGCGTGGTCCAGATAATAAATCTCTAGGTCGATTTGATTTGAGCGATATTCCACCTGCCCCTCGAGGGATGCCACAAATTGAAGTGGCATTTGATATTGATGCAAATGGAATATTAAATGTTTCAGCCAAAGATAAAGCCACTGGAAAGAGCCAAAATATAATTATTAAAGCTTCTAGTGGGCTTGATGAAGATGAGATCGAAAGAATGGTCTCAGATGCTGCCAGTCACGCCGAAGAAGATAAGAAGTTTCGGGAACTAATTGATGTGCGGAATCAAGCGGACAGCCTCATTCACGGTTCCGAGAAAACCTTAAGTGAGCTAGGTGAAAAAGTTTCAAGTGAGGAAAGGCTTAAGATTGAAAATGCAATTGCTGATGTAAAAACTGTTTTAGATAGTGATGATAAGGAGGCGATAGAATCCAAAACAAAAATTCTCGCTGAAGCATCAGCTGAGATAGCTCAAAAGTTGTACGCTGAGCAAGCTGATAAATCTGGAGATGCTGAAGATAATAAAAGTGATGATAATAATAAGGATGATATTGTTGATGCGGAATTCGAAGAAGTAGAAGAAGAGAAAGAAGCAGAAGAAGAAAAATCAGATAAATAAGAACGTTCATTCTTTGTAAAACTAGAGTCATAAGGTAAGTAATGCTGCCTTATGATTTTTTTAAATATTTAATTAATAATTAATAGTAATTAATAATATGGCTAAACGTGATTATTACGATGTTTTAAGTGTAACGAGAGATGCATCTAAGGATGATATAAAAAAATCTTATCGACGCCTGGCTATGAAATTCCATCCAGATAGAAATAAAAATGACGCGGGTGCAGAAAAAAAATTCAAAGAAGCAAAAGAAGCATACGAAGCGCTTAGTGATAGTTCGAAACGAGAGACCTACGATCGTTTTGGGCATGAAGGTCTGAATCGAAATAGTGGCTCATCCTCTGGTGCAGAGGGTTTTGGCGATATCTTTGGCGATGTTTTTGGTGACATCTTTGGTGGTGGCAGATCTGGTGGCGGTCGAAGTCAGGTATTTCGGGGTGCAGACTTGCTCCATAAATTAAGTTTAAATCTTGAGGAAGCTATTTCGGGCGACTCTATCACCATTGATATTCCTACCCAGGTAAGTTGCAAAGGTTGCTCAGGAAGCGGTGCCAGAAAAGGATCAAAGCCATCTAAATGCAATACTTGTGATGGTGTTGGTCAAGTCAGAATGCAACAAGGATTCTTTTCGATTCAACAGACTTGCCCAAAATGTCAGGGTAATGGAACTGTAATTACCGATCCTTGTTCTGATTGTTATGGAAAGGGGCGCAAATCTAAAATAAAAACATTATCTGTGAAAGTTCCGCCAGGGGTAGATACGGGTGATCGTATTCGTTTAACCGGGGAGGGTGAGGCAGGAAAAAATGGCGGCCCTGCAGGCGACCTGTATGTTGAGATAAATGTAAATTCCCATAAAATTTTTGAGCGAGATGGGCCAAATATAGCATGCGAAGTTCCAATTTCTATATTAACGGCTTCTCTGGGCGGTGAGGTGGCTCTTCCAACTCTTAATGGTAGTGTTTCATTGAAAATTCCTACCGGAACTCAATCGGGAAAAATCTTTAGATTACGCGGGAAAGGTGTTTCAACAGCACGCGAGAAGCGAATTGGTGATCTATATGCAACAATTTCAGTTGAGACACCGGTTAATTTAACCAAAAAGCAAGAAAAGCTTCTTAAAGAGTTGTACTTGTCAATTGGTGAAGGAGGGGATAAGCATAGTCCCCGAGCAGGTGGGTGGCTTAGTTCCGTAAAAAACTTTTTTGACCGTATTGCTTCATAATTAGTAAATTGAATGTGGATTTTTAAAAAAAAATATTTTTTTAATCAATTCTCTGGCGAAGATTAACTACCTTAAGTAAACTTTAGGTATATCACTTTGGGATGGTTATTTTGAAAGGATGTTATATTTTTTTGTTCCTTGAATAAGGGTAATATTGATGATTATTAAGATAATCAGCAGGGGTTTTTTTTGAGCGTGCCAGCAATTTTAGTCCTAGAAGACGGTTCTATTTTTCATGGAACTTCCATCGGTGTTGAGGGCTCAACTGTCGGTGAAGTAGTTTTTAATACCTCAATGACGGGTTATCAAGAAATATTAAGCGACCCTTCTTATTGTAGGCAGATTATCACACTAACATACCCCAATGTGGGTAATACTGGTGCTAATACTGAGGATATGGAATCCAATATGATTCAGGCTTCTGGCTTAATCATTCGTAATGGATCTATGTCAGCGAGCAGTTGGCGTTCGGAACAAAGTTTCGAAGAATTTCTACTCGATAATAAATTGGTTGCGATTGCTGATATTGATACACGAAAATTAACCACATTACTCCGTAAAACCGGAGCTCAGTCTGGATGCATAATGACTGGAAATAGTAATTCCGAACTCGCATTAAATAAAGCTAAGAAATTTCCTGGCATAGCGGGCATGGATTTAGCTAAAATAGTCAGCACTAAAAAAGTATACGAATGGAGTGAGGGTAGCTGTTTCTCTAATCGTCTTAGTGCTTACTCTGCAGTAGAAAAGAAATTCAATATAGTTGCTTTAGATTATGGGATTAAACGCAATATATTGAGGCTTTTAGTTGATTTAGGTTGTAAAGTAACGGTTCTGCCTGCTGAAAGCTCGGCTCGAGAGATACTCTCTTATGATCCAGATGGAATTTTTTTATCTAATGGTCCAGGTGATCCAGGGGCTTGTGAATATGCGATTGCTGCAATTAAAGATCTTTTAAATACATCGATTCCTATCTTTGGAATCTGTCTTGGTTATCAATTATTGGCACTTGCATGTAATGCTCGGACTGTAAAAATGAAATTTGGACATCACGGTGCCAATCATCCGGTTTTGGATACGCTAACGGGTAAAGTTGTCATAACCAGTCAAAATCATGGTTTTGCTGTTGACGAAGATACGTTGCCAGGGAATATAGAGGTTACACATCGATCTTTATTCGATAATACGTTACAAGGGATCAGTATTAATGGAAAAGAAGCTTATGGATTTCAAGGTCATCCGGAAGCTAGTCCGGGACCGCATGACTTAATGCTGATATTTAATAAATTTATTAATATGATGAAAAATTATAATATTAATAGATAGTTACTAATTTTTTCAATGTAAAATATTTATGCCAAAAAGAAATGACATCAAAAGTATCCTTATCATTGGTGCAGGTCCAATCGTAATTGGACAGGCATGCGAGTTCGATTATTCTGGAACTCAAGCTTGCAAGGCATTAACAGAAGAAGGATTTAGAGTTATTTTGGTTAATTCTAATCCCGCAACTATAATGACGGACCCTGAGATAGCTGATGCTGTTTATATTGAGCCCGTTGATTGGAAGGCACTTGAGAAAGTTATACAAAAAGAAAAGCCAGATGCACTATTGCCAACAATGGGAGGGCAAACAGCATTAAATTGTGCTTTAGATTTGGTTCGAGAAGGTGTACTCGATAAGTACAATGTTGAATTAATTGCAGCCTCCAGAAAAGCCATAGATATGGCCGAGGACCGTGAGCAATTTCGAAAAGCAATGTCTGAAATAAATTTAGAGAGCCCTAGAGCTGAAATTGCACACACTCTAGATGAGGCATTGACTAAGCAAAAAATTGTGGGCTACCCAACAATTATTAGACCTTCTTTTACTATGGGCGGAAGTGGTGGAGGAATTGCTTATAATCATGAAGAATTTGAGCAGATAGTTAGTCATGGCTTAGAAATGTCGCCAACATCAGAAATTCTGCTAGAAGAGTCAGTAATTGGTTGGAAAGAGTTTGAGATGGAGGTGGTTCGTGACAAGAATGATAATTGTATAATTATTTGTTCTATAGAAAATTTTGATCCGATGGGTGTTCATACAGGAGACTCTATTACAGTTGCTCCAGCACAAACTCTTACTGATAAAGAGTACCAAAGAATGCGAAATGCTTCTTTTGATGTACTAAGAAAAATTGGCGTAGAAACCGGAGGGTCGAATGTTCAATTTGCTCTCAATCCTGATGATGGTCGGCTATTAATCATCGAAATGAATCCTAGGGTTTCTCGTTCATCTGCACTTGCATCCAAAGCTACGGGCTTTCCCATTGCAAAAATAGCGGCAAAATTGGCGGTTGGATTCACTTTGGATGAGCTCAGTAATGAGATTACCGGAGGTGCTACACCAGCATCCTTTGAACCATCAATCGATTATGTCGTTACCAAGATACCAAGATTTACTTTTGAGAAATTTCCTGGTGCAAATGATCGACTGACCACACAAATGAAATCTGTCGGTGAAGTAATGGCATTTGGCCGTAATTTTCAAGAATCATTACAAAAAGCACTTAGAGGTTTGGAAATAGGGGCAAATGGTCTCGATGAGCAAGTAAACGATATGAATACGCAGCTTGACGAGTATGAGCTTAGAGAAGAGCTAAAGTTTCCTGGTGCTGAGCGATTATGGCATTTAGCCAACGCCCTAAGATCAGGGCTTGATGTTAGGGAGGCTTATTCCATTACAGGTATAGACCCTTGGTTTCTTATCCAAATCAAAGACCTCATTAATGAAGAAAAAGCCCTGGAGAATTTTAATTACAAAGATCTTGATGAGAATTATTTATTAAGATTAAAAAAGAAAGGGTTCTCAGACGCAAGATTGGCGTCACTCTTGAATATCGAAGAATCTTCAATGAGATTGCATCGAATTAAACATAACATTCGCCCGGTCTTCAAAAGAGTGGATACCTGTGCGGCAGAGTTTGAAACTAATACAGCATATTTATACTCTACTTACGAAGAAGCTTGCGAGGCCGAGCCAAGTCAAAATAAAAAAATCATGATACTTGGGGGCGGACCTAATCGTATTGGGCAAGGTATTGAATTTGATTATTGTTGTGTTCATGCATCTATGGCCCTTAAAGAAGCTGGGTATGAAACAATTATGGTGAACTGTAATCCTGAGACAGTTTCGACTGATTTTGATATTTCTGATCGTTTATATTTTGAATCTTTAACTTTTGAAGATGTTATGGAAATCATTGATCTTGAAGAACCTGAAGGCGTGATAGTTCAATATGGTGGGCAAACACCCTTAAAACTAGCGCGTGCTTTGGAATTAGCGGGAGCACCAATTATAGGTACCTCGCCTGATTCAATAGATTTGGCTGAAGATCGAGAACGATTTCAGCGGTTAATTGTAGATCTTGACCTTTTACAGCCGCCAAATAAAACTGCCTCTGATAAAAATGAAGCAGTGAAGATGGGTGCTGATGTCGGTTTTCCATTGGTAGTCCGTCCCTCCTATGTCTTGGGTGGTAGAGCTATGGAAATTGTTCATAACGAAAAAGATCTGGGTGAATATATGGCCAAAGCGGTCAGCGTTTCAAATGATAGTCCAGTTTTATTAGATAGGTTTCTAGATTTAGCAATAGAAGTGGATGTCGATATTATTTGCGATGGCGTGAATATTTTTGTTGGTGGCATTATGGAGCATATTGAGCAAGCAGGAGTTCATTCTGGTGATTCCGGTTGCTCGCTTCCGCCTTTCAGTCTCTCTGAAGAGATACAAGAAAATCTTATTGAGCAAGTCAAAAAACTTGCTCATGGTTTGAATGTAATTGGACTGATGAATACTCAGTTCGCTATTCAGAATAATGATATTTATATACTAGAAGTTAACCCAAGAGCCTCAAGAACGATACCTTTTGTCTCTAAAGCAACGGGTGTTCCTTTGGCTAAAATTGCTGCTAGAGTGATGGTGGGAGAGAATCTGAAAGAAATGGGGTACACCAAACAAATAATTCCTCCGTATTATTCCGTTAAAGAAGCAGTCTTTCCATTTATTAAATTTCCAGGAGCAGATCCAATCCTTGGCCCTGAAATGAAATCAACTGGTGAAGTAATGGGTATTGGGAAGACTTTTGGTGAGGCTTATGCAAAAGCCCAATTAGCGGAAAGCGTTATCTTACCTCTTAAAGGTACTGCACTAATGAGTGTTAGGAATCGAGACAAAAGTGATGCCATAAGACTAGCTAAAATTCTAGTATCTAGAGGTTTTGATATAGTGGCTACTCACGGTACCGCCACAGAACTCACGAAAGCTGGTATAGATTGTAATAGAGTGAATAAAGTTAGAGAAGGTCGACCTCATATTGTTGATATGATAAAAAATGCAGAAATAGATTTAATTGTTAATACAACGGAAGGTAAAAGAGCAATTTTTGAGTCATCGTCAATCAGGGCGGAGGCGGTCAAAAAACAAGTTACCTACTACACAACACTTGGAGCTGCTATTGCTACTTGCGAAGCACTCGAGCATATTAATGACAGTGAAGTTAATCGTTTGCAAGATTTGCATAAGGAATTAAACCAATGAGTAAAGTACCAATGACCGTTCATGGGGCTCAATTGCTTCGTGATGAGCTAAAGAATTTGAAATCTATTGATCGTCCAAGAGTTATTTCGGCTATTTCCGAAGCTAGGGCCCATGGAGATCTAAAGGAAAATGCTGAATATCATGCTGCTAAAGAGCAACAAGGTTTTATTGAGGGCAGGATAAAAGAAATTGAAAGTAAGCTTGCTAACGCTCAAGAAGTAGATATTAATGCTGTTAATGCGCAGGGAAAGGTGGTTTTCGGTTCAACTGTGATGGTTGTTGACTTTCAGAATGATCAGGAAATTACTTATAAGATTGTAGGTGAAGATGAAGCTGACATTAAGCTTGGTATGGTATCTTACACCTCACCGATCGCAAGAGCTCTCATTGGAAAATCAGAGGGTGATGAGATCTTATTCCAAGCCCCCGGGGGCGAAAAAGAATACGAGATTATTTCAGTAACCTACATCTAGTAAACAATGCGTTCGAAACATATAAAGTAATTATTTAGGAAGTTTTATTTTTTGATCTTCTTTATTAGGACGATAAATAAGGGCGATATTACCGATTTTACCCACAAGCATCGAAGTAGTTTTTTCACATAATTGACTGAAGATTGTATTTTTTGATGCTTTGTCATGATTCCTTACTTTGATTTTAATTAATTCATGATGAGTAATAGTGCTATCAAATTCATCTAATAGAGGTTGAGATAGACCTTGACTACTTATTGTGATGATTGGCTTTAGAAGGTGCCCTTTACCACGTAAGAATTTTTTATGTGTTTCGCTTAATATCATGAGATACAAATTGTAACAGTATTTTGATGATATTATTTTTAATTTGTCTAAAGTAACAACATATTATATGGGTAAATCTAATCAAGAGTGGCGAAATCGGCAAAATCGAGATCCCTTTGTCAAACGAGCCCTCAAAGAAGGCTGGAGATCTAGAGCTGTATTTAAGTTAGAGGAAATTAATAATAAAGAAAAGATATTATATCCAGGAATGACCTGTATGGATTTAGGTTCTTCGCCAGGAAGTTGGAGTCAATATACAAGCTTGAAGTTAAAAGA
>Ga0209091_10000366_pt1 | contig 43700 bp, 55 predicted proteins | sample ArcticOcean_MG_C_6_FD_187438 | JGI IMG/M metagenome (GOLD analysis project Ga0209091, IMG submission 187438) | Marine microbial communities from western Arctic Ocean - ArcticOcean_MG_CB8_128 (SPAdes) (version 2) | ecosystem: Environmental > Aquatic > Marine > Oceanic | place: Arctic Ocean...
TAATTATAAAGGTTTTTTTTCATAAAAATATAATCTTTAGCAATATTATAACTATGGGAGGAGGATTAATGCAGCTCGTTGCCTATGGCGCACAAGACGTTTACCTAACGGGAAACCCCCAGATTACTTTCTGGAAGGTTACCTACCGCAGACACACTAACTTTGCTATGGAATCTATTGAACAAACTTTTAACGGTCAGGCCGATTTCGGTCGCCGTGTGCAGTGCACTATCTCCAGAAATGGTGATTTAGCGTACCGCACCTACCTTCAGGTCACTCTTCCGGAGATTGGACAGGACTCCTGCTGCTCGCCGGGTGTATGTGACAAGGTTTACGCTCGCTGGTTGGACTACCCCGGTGAGCAGCTTATCTCTATGGTTGAGGTTGAGATTGGAGGCCAGCGCATTGATCGCCAGTATGGTGACTGGATGCACATCTGGAACCAGCTCACCCTTACCGCTGAGCAGGAGCGTGGCTACAACAAGATGGTTGGACAGACTACCCAGCTTACTTACTTGATTGATCCGTCCTTCGCCGATGTTGACTCTGCTTGCGCCAACGTTAATGTGCCTGCCGCCGTGTGCGCACCACGTAACGCCTTGCCTGAGACCACCCTTTACATCCCGCTTCAGTTTTGGTTCTGCCGCAACCCTGGACTCGCACTTCCGTTGATTGCTCTTCAGTACCACGAAGTTCGTATTAACTTGGAGCTCCGTCCTTCGGATGAGGTTCTCTTTGCTGTCACCGATCTCACTGAGAATGCGGACGGGGTCATCAATGATATCAAAAACGGTTCTTCTGTTAAAGACGCCGTCTCTTACCAGAAGTCGCTCGTTGCCGCTTCCTTGTATGTGGATTATGTGTTCCTTGACACGGATGAGCGCCGGCGCATGGCTCAGAATCCCCATGAGTACCTCATTGAGCAGCTTCAGTTCACTGGAGATGAGTCTGTCGGATCTTCTTCCAATAAGATCAAGCTCAATTTCAATCACCCATGCAAGGAGCTCGTCTTCGTCGTCCAGCCGGATTCCAATGTTGACTACTGCTCGTCTTTCTTGAAGGGTACGCCTCTCAACGCCGCACTGGGAGCGCAGCCATTTAATTACACCGATGCACTTGATGCCTTGGTTAATTCCATTGCTGCCTTCTCGGGACCACTTGGCGTCTACTTTGACGACGAGGGTCAGAACGGAAATGGTGCATTTATTAACCAGAGCACTGGTATGTTCCAGGATCCAGGTGCCGATTCCAACAACGCTGTTGGTATTCAGTGGGGTCAGCAAGGACCATTTGACTGGATTGAAGGAGTTAAAGATGGAGCGCCCGCGGCAAACCCGGTCGTATCGGACGCCGGCATTGCTAAAATAGAAGGTGTTTCCAGTGTTTGGGATCCAAACTGCACCACACCTGCGATGAGTGTTCCGTTCCCAATCAGTAAGATCCCCGACTCCGGTGTCTCTGATGCCGGTGCCTTTGTTCTTGCTGAGACCGCACTTAACTTGCACTGCTGGGGACAGAACCCTGTCGTGACTGCCAAGCTTCAGCTTAACGGCCAGGATCGCTTCTCTGAGCGCGAAGGAACTTACTTTGACCTTGTTCAGCCTTACCAGCACCATACTCGCAACCCAGACACGGGAATTAACGTTTATTCGTTTGCTCTCCGTCCTGAGGAGCATCAGCCAAGTGGTACATGCAATATGTCCAGAATTGACAATGCGACCCTTCAGCTGGTACTTTCCACCAACGCCATTGGCGGTGATGCCACGGCCAAGGTTCGTGTGTACGCAACTAACTACAATGTCCTTCGCGTGATGTCGGGTATGGGTGGTCTTGCTTACTCCAATTAAGTATAATAGCTTATATAATATAATAATTTCATATAGAACATTATTATATTGGATTATAGTATATGGATAACGGATTAATATTAATTGGTGTGTTACTGATAATTTTGATTTTTTTTGTCATGCAGATACCCAGACATGCGGCGCGCCCCCAAACAATATACGTTAAAGAACCTGCGAATAGAAGTGTAATAGTCCCGTCTATCTGGAATTATCCAACATCATTTGCTCGACCAATGAGACCTTGGGGACCCAGATTCAGACCAGGTTTTAGAAGGCGTCGCGGAAGAGGACGTCGTCGTCATTTTTAATATAATGTTAATACAATGGAATTTGTTGAAATTCTCCTAGTTCTAGTAATGCTTCTGATATTTATTGTTATTATCTATAATATTTTTGCACATGGTAGGGATTTGGTAATATTCCCTCCAAAAATGAGAAAAGTTAGGGATTCGGAGAGATATCCCGGCTCTCCGGAATACGACGAATATACCGACGACGAAGATTCAGATAGTGATGATGAAGATTATAATCAGAAATACAGAAAAAATAAAAAACACCATAGGAATATACACCCCAGTCAAGTAGCTCACTATGTATCATCCCATATGTCGGATTAATTGCTACAAAATTGAATGAATTTGTTAGATACATTTTATTATCTAACAAACATTGCTATAATATATAATGCTCCGCAGAGTGTCGGTCAACTTCTATATAATGACTCGAACGGGTCTCCATTGGACAAAGGAAGAAATAGCTATACTAAAAAAATATATAATTAAGGATATCTATTTTCCCATTCCAAAAGATTTCGTAAATGATTCTATTATCGGATGTTACTATGAAGGGAGATGTATATCAAGATCTTCAAAAATGGTAATGTTAAATTTTGATATTATTGATGGAAAGAAAGGGAGTCTCCGAGGAATAGCAGGAGTTAATTTTAGTAATGATGAAAATGGAAAGTCTAATATTTTAATTAGAATGATTGGCTGTAATAGTATAAAAAACACCCCTTCTGCTTCTGCGAAAAGTAGAAATAAGATCATCATGAAGACTGGTAAAGATATGATGTTATGGTGGCAACAGTTTGCGGTAAAGGGAAAATTTGCATATATTAAACTGAACGGCATGGAAGATGTTATTGGATTTTATTGGAAACTGGGCTGGAGATTCCTTCAACACCCGAAATCAAAACATGCAGCTTCGGAAACTCATTGGAGAGAAAGAATTAAAAAACTTAACGTTATAAATTCTTTAAAGGGGGTTGATCCGTGTTGGGTTGAGAAAGAAAGGTCTGGTATTTTGGAAAAATACTTTGACAGATTTCTAGAAGGATATTATTCTGATAATGAACTGAAGAATTATAGAAATAGGGACGATATTTATGATATTTATGATTTGAAAGGTACCAGGAAACGACATCATTTAGGGTTGCGTTATCATGGTTATAAAATGTATTGGTTTGCATCATAAAATTGAATTCATTAATTATCTATTTGTTATTCATAACAAATACAATGAGTATCGGTACTCATATTCAAAAACGCGGCGGGTTTATTAAAAGTCTTGAAGCTTTCTTTAGCAATCAAACCAATCTAGGAAGACCAGTGCAGATATTTTCAGGATCTCCGAAGTTTTGGAAAAGACCAAATATTACATCCGAACAACAAATGGATGTAAATGAATATTTAATATCTAAAACCCCCAATTTAGATGTATTTGTTCATTCAATATATCTTATAAATCTCTCATGGGAACCAGAAAAGTTCTCTGAAAGAGCACTTCAATGTTTACAATGGGAATTGATCAATGGCAAGGCAATGGGGTTTAAAGGAGTGGTTGTTCATTGTGGAAAATATTGTAAAATGTCAAAAGAACAAGCTGGGATTAACATGTTAATTAATATTCGTAAGGCAATGAAAGCGGCCTCTCCAGAATGCCCCCTTCTCCTTGAGACCTCTGCTGGACAAGGTACTGAAATGTATTGGGATTTTGACGGCTTTGAAAGATTTTATTCAAAGTTTTCCGCTGAAGAAAAAACTCGCTTGCGAATTTGTATTGACACTTGTCATGTATTCGCAGCAGGACATGATCCCATGAAATTCATAGCCGACTGGGACAAAAAACATCCAAATAGTTTAGTCCTTGTTCATTTCAATGATTCGGAAAAACCTTGTGGTTGTAAGAAAGATAGACATGCTAGGCCTGGCACTGGAGAAATCGGATTGGAAAAAATGACCGATGTTGCTAAATGGTGTATTAATAGGAAAATACCACTTGTTATGGAGTAATAAATTATATAAATTGACTTAAAAAAATGCTCACCAATATAAGTATAGAATGCAAATTTTTGTGAAGACACTAACTGGAAAGACCATAACGCTGGATTGCGAACCTTCGGATACAATTGAAAACGTCAAAGCCAAGATTCAAGACAAAGAAGGTATCCCACCCGATCAACAACGTTTGATTTTTGCTGGAAAACAGCTGGAAGACGGTCGCACATTGTCCGATTACAACATCCAAAAAGAAAGTACGTTACATTTAGTTCTCAGACTCCGCGGTGGAGCTAAAACGAAAAGGGTAAAAATATTTGGATGAATCTATAGGAATATAACCTTGTATCTTTGTCTTTATACAACATGGTTTACCCTCTAATTAACCAATTCTATATTTATAACCCGCACGACGTTCAGCTCTACACGTTGGGCAATTATTTCCAAAATCACGCCACCTTTTAACACATGCTTTACAAATATTATTATGATTGCAACGGTAATATTTAGTATTGGAAATTATATTTATATTAAAACAAATATCGCATTCTCTTATATTACATTGTGGTACTGTTTTTGTACTCGATGTAATATTCCCAATACAACTACATAATCTATATCTGTGAAAAATATTTATTATAATTGACATATATGTATATATAAAACATATACATATTTGACTTCTAACTCACAACAAAATTATATTCTTTATAAATTTCAACCAAAATAATTATACAAACAACTTATTCATATTATTTACCTCAACCTTGTTTTCAGATTTTTTAAATAGCGTATTAATCATCGCATCACTTCTTAAACGTAAACTATAATCTTTTCTTAGTTCCGATCTACCGGTTCTTCCAGCAGATTGAATAAGCTTTTCTTGAGTCATGTTTTCCAAATCTTTTCCAATATATCCATGACAAAACTGATAATTAGTTCCATATATGTAATCAGTTGAAGCTATAATCAAATATAATTTTTGTTTCAATGCCAAATCTTTCATAATTGCAACATAATCATCGCACGCATGCTTTGCGAATACCCCAATTCCCATTAAAAGTAGGAATTTCCAATTTGGTGCAACTTCTAAAAGCATGATTTTCTCTACAATAGCGTCATCTATAGAACTTGAAAATGCAGTTTTCACATGTTCAACATTCCAAATTTTCAAATGTTCTTTGCTATTTGGTATAAAATCCAATCCAAGTCTAATTCGTTTAAGTTCGGACCTCAAGAATTCACATTTCAATAACTGTGCTTCTTCTTTTGGATCCTTTTTTACCCTTTCAGTCTTATCTGATCGTGATTTACCTTTCTTCGGATTTGCTTTTTGTGTTGTTTCTTCTCCCTTATCTTTGTTTTTATTGATTTCTCTTGTAATATGTTCAATCTCTAATCTAATATTTTCATTTGCAACCATATCTTCATTGATTGCACTGAACATTACCTTTGGGATTTTGGCCGTAGCTAAACAATAATTCCCTATTTTTTCTACATCATCTGCAAGATAAATCGTCGGACCATCAGTTAAAGTGTGTGAGTCGGATGTGGTTAATTTAATACAAGACTTATGAACGGGTTCCCTCTTTTTTTGAAAGTGATCATATACTTTTGTATATTGATCTTTGAGACTAGATAATAGAGATAGATAGTAATTTTTAATGGATAAAATATCAATATTTTCAAGAGTTTCAAAATAATTATCTATTTTATAACGATTTTTAATATCAACATTGTCATTGACATATCTAATAAATCTTACTATTTCTTTGACATCAAAATGTCGCAATAATGTCTTATAATTTTTCAAATGTTTAACACACTTTTTAATTTCAGCATGTGTTGGAAAATGGAAATGAGGTAGCACAATAAAACCTTTTGAATCGATCAATGGTATCGTTTTACTACAATCATGGCTTATTAAACTGATAATATTTGTACTTTTAAATTTTGTAATAAAACTTCTTGTCATATTATTTATCTCATCTACCGGCGGCAATGTCGCCGAAGATAATACAATATTTGGAATCTCATTTTCTTTCCAATTCTTTGCCATCACCTTATGATAAGGATGTTCATCATAATCCAAAGTGATCGTTGGTTCATCCCAGTATAGAATCATATCTTCGGGTTTATTGAAAGCCATCATATAATGCATGGCTGGTAAATAAGATTGTATATCCGATATCATTACTTGTACGTAATCACCTACAGAGTTATCCACACGAAATATTCCCCCCGTCCTTCTATTTCTAATCGTTTCTTTAGCTGCACTCCAATGCAATCGGATATTACCAGGATCAGTACAACCAAAGGCAACTGCAATTTTTATATCCAGCGAGATACATGCTTTTGCAAGCTGTAAGCCAACATGCTTGGCCGCACATACAAATATAATTTTATAACCCTGAGACAATCCAAGAGGAGAGAGTGTTTTACCCATACCGGTTGGTGCTTGATACATAATAAACTTAGGTCCCTTAGGTTTACAATGCGTATACACTTCTTTTTGATGACTATAGAGTGAAACATCTTTATACTTTATTAAATCATCGTTTCTTTCTATAAAGTCATATGCTTTTGTAATAAACTCCTTCTTACTCGCATGTTTTTTAAATTTCTCTAAAATATTTTGAATTTTTGACTTCAACACAATATTAATATTCGTGATGTTATACTTTAATAAATGAATCAAAGTATAATAGTGTTTATTTTTCTTTGTGGGCGAACTTTTTAGAAAGTTCTCAACAATTCCGAGAAGTACAAATTCAAATATACTGTCTTTTATTTCATTGATTTTTTTATCAGTATTGTTAATTCTGATTAAATCAGCCTTTTTCAGCTGTTTCAACTTTGGTCTCTTTTCTTTTTTACATGTGATTTTATATTTTTTCATCAAATTATCCCATTCCTTCTTAAAATATAAATCAAACAAATAATAATGATATTCTTGTTTCTTTTTAGAATTTATTTTTATAAAATTATAAATGGTTTGTGTATCATTGCTAGACGTATTCACATCATTAAAACCCGCTTTCACCATCTTAATGATATCAAACTCTCGCCCTATAATAGGTACCTCCAAAGAGTCCCATTCTTCTTTTGATAATTTTCGTTGTGCTAAATCCATGATATACTTGTAATTATATTGTTATGATATAGTTATATCAATTTTTTATATTTGAATTTGATTATTAAATCTATATAAAAAATCAATCATAGTTTATATAATGTCATTAATTCTTAGTATCGAAGGAAACATTGGCGCAGGTAAATCTACGCTTCTTAAAAATCTAACAAATCTAACATTGGATAATTGCAAATCGCAAATACCCTTTCGCACAATAATTTTTCTACAAGAACCAGTAGACTTATGGGGTGATATTAAAGATACATCAGGAGAGACAATTTTGGAAAAGTTTTATAAAGATCCCGAAAAATATGCATTCTCTTTTCAAATGATGGCATATATTTCTAGATTAGACATATTAAAAACTACTGTAGAAAAAAATCCAAATAGCATAATAATTTGCGAAAGGTCTATTTGGACTGATAAAAATATATTTGCAAAAATGTTAGCAGATGAAGGGAAAATAAATGAGATTGAAGAGCTTATATATCATAAATGGTTTGATTCGCTTTCTAAAAATTTTCAATTAGATGGTACGGTATATTTAAAAACAACACCGGAAGTCTGTCAACAAAGAGTAATTAAAAGAAATCGCAAAGGTGAAGATATACCATTAGATTATTTAAAGAGGTGTGATCTATATCATGACAAATGGTTAAATGGTGTAGAAAATAAAATAGAATTAGATGGTAATAAAGATTCAGGCGATGTTAGTAAAGAATTCGTTATTTCTATTTCCGAATTTATTGTAAAACAATATAATAAAAAATATCCAAACGACTTTGAAGTTGATCTTTCAAATATACATGAAAAAATTCATTGTTAATCTATATCTGTTAATAATAATTGATTTAGAATCGTATTAGGTTTAAATTTTAAAATATCACGTTCTTGGCTTGTTGTTGGGAAATTATCATTACCATATATGTCTTGTAAACATACCCATTCGAATAATCCTCCGGGGTATACAAATACGTTGGTGAATCCCAAATTACTAAGTGATTGATATTTTTTATATATTGTATCATCTGTGCAGTTTCTCCCATAAACAATAATATATAAAGAGCTTTTACCAATGGCTTTATTAATGATTTCTACCTCATGTTTTGGCGTTACTGTATTTTTAATAAGACACCCTTGCTCTGTTTCCGATAAGGTGTTTATTATGATATGATCCTTATTACATTTAAAAATATATTGAATATCTTCAAACCCTATTTTCTTTACCGATGGTTTATTCCCCATTTACGAAGTTTATTATAAAAGTATTGCTATTTTTCTTTATTATTTTACAATGATTTATTAGTTAAATTATTTATAAAAAATGTTTACCAGTTGTCTTGAATATTCTCCATCAGAGGGATAATGCAATCCAGCTTTGATTCTACAATAATCGCATTTAAAAGCTAAATTTAGGAGTAGTTTTTCCTTGTCTGGGTATTTTTTTGATAACTTTTTATACAATAAATATGCTTGAAAAGCATGACCCGCTGGATAGGCTGGTGTTTTTGCAGTATCTTTATTTAAAGGTTTAATTGATTTGTCTATTTGTTCTGGTCTTGCTCTATTAATAAGATACTTATTTGAAAAAATAATAAGTTTTGTAAAAGGATTATCAATCATACTTCTTAATTCGCTTGCATTCTCATTGACGAAGGGTAAAAATGCAAAATGTACCCCATGATTTGTTTTATAGAAAAAGTCAACATCTTCTTGTGTTCTGGTATTTATGCTTTTTACAACTTGTTCAATTTCATTTTTGGGATAAACGGGAATACTTGGGAAATATGGGTAATATCCTTGATAAAATGTTAAAATTGTAATATAAATAACTATTAAAAATATCCCATCTCTCCAATTAATCCTTGTAATCATTATATATAAATTTATATAATAATTAATGGTTTATTAAATAACATCAATTAAACTTGACAACAATTTCAATTTCTTCCCTTTTAATACTTTTAGTAGCCGATACTGACAACTCTTTCCTCTTTTTTCGGGTTTTTGTTTGTTGCTTCTTTCTATTCTTGGAGGAGCTGTTTCTTTTATTCATATCATGTTCGATATTTGACAAATTTTTAGTTATGTAATCTATAATTTTATATTCCAATGCCCACTTGAAAAAATTCAACTGTCCCAATGTTGTTTGTATGCTTGTGGTATCATCATACGGTATTGTTATTCTATCCCAGCGACAGAAAGGATCGAATCTTTTTTTTGAATAGGCCTTGAGCTTTAATTTATAATCAACATAAATTTTAAATCTCTTTATTTCGTCCTTGACTTTAATATCATATGTTGTAAAATGTTTTTTACTATAGTTTGTCACGAACCAATCTATTAGACGGAGAGAAATTTTATGCTCCCCATTAATTATCGGTAAAATTTTATTAATATTATTATCTCTGTCATAAAATTCCATTAACTTTTTAAGAAGTAAGCTATTTTGCGTTGCATAAGACATTATTAAATTATATGCTGATTCCAGCTTTAAATACTTATTATTGCGCAATTATAATATTCTCATTATTTAATATATTTATGATGTTTCTCACTAACATTGCTATCTCTAGGGCGTAGCAATGTATCTTGTACCTTAATATCTGAAATATAATCACTATCTTTTAAAAAAGGATTAACTTGAGTCTGTATCACCATGTATCTACTTGATATGCGTTCATTGCATATGGATCTCTTATCACTTGGTTCAGTATGAATAGTTGACAACTCCGAATGAGTTTCCGGTGCCTTTTTTTCAGTACTGGTTGCTAAGTTTTTTTCTTTAATTGGTTTTAACCGGCTACTTTTTGTTGATTTTATAGGTTTTGTCCATTTCCAATACTTGTATTCTGCCATTATAGTTGTATTATATTTAATTTTCTTTTATTAATCTCATTTGCTTTGTAAACATAAATTTTTTTTCATCTCTACATCTCTTTTGCAAATTGCACCCCAAACAACAAATAACCGTATTCTCCTTACTATGACAAAGCGAGTTATCTAATCTATCTAAAGTCCATTGCATCTTTTCACGCTTATCAGTATACATAATTAAAATTTTATCACGACAATAATGACATTGTAATTTAGAAACGACTAATTTTTCAAGGGTATCTTCATAGGAAATAAATTTAGATTTATCTAATCTTCCCTTTTTTACATCTTGTGATTTATATCCAGATATTTTTTTTTTAACAACCTTTATCATATCATCACATCCCGCAAACCTTTCTCCCAAAAATAACATATTTATATTTTTAACTTGTCTTTCTTTTTCATATAACGATAGTTCTTTATTTGATGGTTTTTTTTTACTTTTCGGTTTACCAATAACTATTTTCCTTATCATTATATATAATGAAAACGAAAAGAAATACACAAAAACAACAACAAATAATCATTGATAAAACGAGCCCAGTAAAAGATGTTATTGGTTTTATATCATTTTTAATAATTTTCGTAGTATTAATTCCAATAATATTATACAAAAGAAAGAATTTTAATTTTTTAGAAGTATACTTGCCCAATGTTGACTTGATAGCAAATCTATTAACATGGATCAGAGGACCGTATAATATATGGTCCGATCTCTATAAAGATAGTAATAGTATATCTAGATTCACTTCACAAACACTTATTAATTATATCGCACTATTAGGTGTTACATTTATAATAGCAAGAGAGACAAAGAAAACTAATAATATATTTGCGGGTTGGTCCCTTGCCTTTGTTATGCTATTAGCATCATATCTCCTCCCAACAAACATAGTTACATGGTTTATGGAAAAATCTGCAACATATTCGGAATCTTTAAATATCAATCCGATAACGACAAATATATTTTCATTTACAACAGGTGTCATTGTAACATTGTCATTTTTGTTTACTGAAATCTTCATACTGCAAAAATACAAAAAACATATCAAAGGTCTTGCAAAATTCATTTATAAAATCCCCACCAAAATAAAGTTTTAAATAAATGATATACGAATATCTCTGCATATATATGTATATGTCAGAAGAATGCATGGAACTCCAAAACATAAAATACCAGACAATGCTTTTAAATGGTAATTCAAAAGTTGTTTCAACAAAAGAAGATACAGGAAACATTAGTGATTTTTTAAATATGGAAATGGAAATTAATAAGGACAAACCTTGGAGTAAACTTGGAAAACATCTTAAAATAAAACTTTTATTTGCATATGTTGATTCTTTTGGTGATGAAAATAAATGCAGTGACAACGAAAAGACAGATTTAAAAAAATATCTTAAGAGAAGTTTAGAGAGGAAAAAGTTAACAAGGGTTAAAGATGTTACATACGATTCAAAAAGCGGTGTTATTAAAAATATACCGGGTTTAACATTTGATAAAAATCGCAGAAGGTTTACACTTCGCAAACTTGATAAAAAAAACTCAACACTTAAGGGAATGACGCCAATGAAAAGTAAAAAAAATAAAGGAAAAATTAAGGGCGTTAAAGGAAAAATTAAGGGCGTTAAAGGAAAAATTAAGGGCGTTAAAGGAAAAATTAAAGGTGTTAAAGGAAAAATTAAGGTCAATTCAAAAGTGCGTCCTAAGAAAGATAAAATTGATATAAAAAAAGAATAGCAATTAACTACAAATGAAAGAATGTATGCAGGAACCTCAAGAAGAAGAAAAAGAAATAGAAATAGAGGTGTCGCTAAACAACAAAGATATTGTAAATATTAGGGAAACCCTATGTATGTTAATTGCAGAATATATGGAAAACAACGTATTGGATTACATGTATCCAAAGTATCATAAAAATATAAAAGAAACCATTCTTCATCAATTAGAGATGTTGTATGCCCCCATACTCAAGGGCATCCAAAATATAAATTTCAATGACTTAGTTTCCGAATGCATTTTGATATACTTTAATGTATTCGCACAAAACAGGTCTTATGTCAAATTTAAGGAGATTAAAAATAAAAAGGAGGTAGCGAGTCAACTTAGACGTATTTCTGCCATACCGCAACATGAACAAAATACCCCAGGTTGGTTTGAAAGACGTTGGAATCTACTAACAGCGAGTTCAGCTTGGAAAGCTTTGGGGTCTCAGGCAATGAAAAATTCACTAATATATTCAAAATGCAAACCTATCGATAAAAGTAAATATACCAGGGTAAACATCAATTCTGCAACTCATCATGGTCACAAATTTGAACCATTGTCTACAATATTTTATGAAAAGATGTTTAATACAGAAATAACTGAATTTGGTTGCTTACCTGATCAATATAGCAAAATTTTGGGAGCATCCCCAGATGGTATAAATTCAAAAAGAAACAATGATAGATATGGATATCTTCTTGAAGTTAAAAACCCGGTTAGTAGAAAATTAACAGGAATACCTAAATTAGAATATTGGGTACAAATGCAATTTCAAATGCATGTAACACAATTACATCATTGCGATTTTCTTGAAACAACGTTTAAACAATATGAAAATGAAGAAAACTTTGATGCTGATGGCGATTTCTCAAAAACGGCACTTGGAAAACCTAAGGGAATTATAGTATGTTTCCACGATGGAAATAAACCGGTTTACAAATATCCCCCGTGGGATATTAATAAAAATGATTATGAAGCTTGGTACGATAATACAATTGATGATAACAATACATTAACATGGATTAATAATACTTATTGGTATCTTTCGGAATATTCCTGCTTAACTGTATTATATAATAAAAAATGGTTTGAATGTGCAATACCTCATTTTGAAGAGTTATGGGATATTGTTATAAAAGAGAGAAAAACAGGTTATCAACACAGAAAAGCAAAGAAAAGAGCCAGAAAGCCACCAATACAGTCCCCACAAACAACTACAATGCCAGAGATGTCTTTCGGACCACCTTTAGCTTTGCCTCCGCCACAAATGGTTCTTAAAATTCGCACCGGTTCTTTTGATGATTTTAATTAGTACAAAAATAATTAACTCTCCTACAATTCCTTATGGGTGGCGGAGGAATACAATCGCTTGGTGTCTTTTTTTTATTGTATAACCCGCCACACATATCAGCGGGCGCAGCTGTACCGTTGCACGGTTGCTCCCAATATCTTACATTATTTGTTTTTTGTTTGTAAGATCCAACAGACCATATAGGGAATAGTTTCCATTGTGAACTATAGTTCCAACTCGATAGCCCCCCTGGTGTTTTTAGAGGATAACTATTTGTCAATATTGGTTGGGTTACACTTTTCGGATAAATGCCGCTGTCTACAAAATTCTCTCTGCTATCATATAAGACCATTAATATTCCTAAAACCATTATTGTACATATTATGCAGTTTAATAAAAGACCCGTCATATAAATAATATTGATATAATAAAAAATTAGTCGTAGAAAAAATAATCAATAAGAATGACAACTATTTAAAATATTCATGATATTATTAAATATATAATATGATGGAACAAATGGATTCGGTTATTAAGAGAGACGGTACAAAAGAGGTTTTTTCATTTGATAAGATCTTAAACAGAGTTAAACGTCTCGGGATGAATAAAGACGGAAATAATGAATTATCAATTAATTATACTTCATTGGTACAAAAGATCATTGATCGTTTATATGACGGAATACCAACTACTAAAATTGACGAATTGACCGCTCAGCAATGTGCGTCGTTAATAACGACGCATCCCGACTATGGAAAGATGGCGAGTCGTCTTCTAATTTCCAATCATCAAAAAAACACACATTCTATTTATTATACTGTAGTTAAAAATCTATACGATTTTAAGGATATCCATGGAAAATCAAGCCCTTTGGTAAGCAAAGAATTGCATGATATTGTTTTAGAACATCAAGGGGAAATACAAAATATGTTTCATTATGACAGAGATTATTTGCTTGATTATTTTGGATTTAAAACACTTGAAAGAGCTTATTTACAGCGTATTAATAATAAAATTGTAGAAAGACCTCAGCATATGTGGATGCGTGTTGCAATAGCTATTCATAAAGACAATATGGTAAAGGTGAAGGAAAGTTACAATTATATGAGTCAAAAATATTTCACACATGCAACCCCAACCCTTTTCAATGCAGGGACACCCAGACAGCAATTAAGTTCATGTTATTTAATAGCAATGGAAGATGATTCCATAGAAGGTATTTATTCTACTTTAACAGATTGTGCTAAAATATCAAAATGGGCAGGTGGTATAGGAATGCATATTCATAATGTTAGGGCTAGCGGTAGTCATATTAGAGGCACAAATGGCACTTCAAACGGAATCGTTCCTATGTTACAAGCATTTAATGCTACAGCTCGTTATGTGGATCAAGGTGGCGGGAAAAGAAATGGGAGTTTTGCAGTATATCTTGAGCCATGGCACAGCGATATACGAGCCTTCCTTGATATGAAAAAAAATCACGGAGATGAAAATGAAAGGGCCCGTGATTTATTCTATGCACTATGGATTCCAGATTTGTTCATGCATAGGGTTAAAAATGGATTAAAATGGACATTATTGTGTCCAGACGAATGTCCCGGTCTATCTGATGTTTACGGTAAAGAATTTAATACATTATATGAAAAATATGAATCAGAAGGAAAGGGTACTACAGTCGAAGCTAGAGAAATATGGTTTAAAATATTAGACAGTCAAATTGAAACAGGGACGCCTTATATGCTCTATAAAGACGCGTGTAATGAAAAATCAAATCAGAAAAATTTGGGCACCATTAAAAGCAGTAATTTGTGTACTGAAATTGTTGAATATTCCGATCCAGAAGAAACTGCCGTTTGTAATCTAGCAAGCATTGGATTACCAAACTTTGTTGTCGATACTCATAAAACATTTAATAAAGTAATCATATTTACAAAAACTGATTGCGATTATTGCAAACTTGCTAAACGTTTGCTGTCTAAATATGTTACTGCAGAAATTGTTGAGAATAATATAGAAACTGTAGGTAGAGGTGAAACTTATAAAACTTTTATTAAACAAAAGTATGATAAGGATGTTAAAACATGGCCGCAAATTGTAATTGATGATAAATATATTGGCGGATATTCGGAATTAGCCGATATTCTACGACCCACATTTGATTATAAAAAATTACATTCTATTACCAAAATAGTAACAGAAAATCTAAATAAGGTTATTGATATTAATTTTTACCCAACACCCAAAACAGAAAATTCAAATAGCAAACACAGACCCATTGGTCTTGGTGTCCAAGGTTTGGCAGATGTATTTATGTTAATGAATCTACCTTTTGACTCACCTGACGCACATGTTGTTAATAGTAATATATTTGAAACAATTTATCACGCCGCGGTTGAATCCAGTATGGAAATGGCTGCAAAGGTAGGTACATATTCAACCTTCACTGGATCGCCTGCTTCAAAAGGTAAATTATCATTTGATTTGTGGGACAATGTAACATTTAGCGGTATGTATGATTGGGAATTATTAAAGCAAAAAGTGGTTCATTATGGATTACAAAATTCTCTTCTCGTAGCACCAATGCCCACAGCGTCTACGTCTCAAATTCTTGGAAACAATGAATGTTTTGAACCATATACTAGTAATATATATTTGAGAAGAACAATTGCGGGAGAGTTTGTGGTTGTAAATAAACATTTATTGCGAGAACTTGTTGAATTGGGTATGTGGACAGAAGAAGTAAAAAATGGGATTATTGCAAATGCTGGATCAGTGCAAGATATTAAAGCTATACCAAAATGCTTGAGAGATAAATACAAGATTGTTTGGGAAATGCCAATGAAAACCATTATTAATATGGCGGCTGATCGGGCGCCATTCATTGACCAAAGTATGAGTATGAACTTATGGATGAAAGATCCGACATATGACAAACTAACAGCAATGCATTTTTATTCTTTTTCCAAAGGGCTAAAAACAGGATTATATTATTTAAGAACAAAAGCCAAAGCTGCTCCTCAACAATTTACTATTGATCCGAATGCAAAGAAGTCAAACGATGATGATGATGAAGGGTGTTTAATGTGTTCAGCATAATTTATTATACAAATCGGCAATTTGTTTGTTTTTGGTTAAAATGTCTACGCCCCAATAGAGTTTTCCAAAACAACGAAAACATACCAAAATATCTATCATTGAATTGTGCAAGCCTGATGGAACTCTTCCAAATTGATGATAATGTAATTCACTCAATTTTGGAAATTTCTTTTCCATTTTTCCAGTATATAGATTTTTTGATTTAATATTACAAAGTGTAATACTTTCCTTCATGGTACAGTACTCTTGTTTGCGCATATTAGTTAGATAGTTTTGCTCTTTTACGTTATTCCGAATCTGTTCAACAGAGATAACATTGCGATCAAATGATATATTATGTGCAATTAAAATTTTACTTCGTTTTACATCATCGATGAATTCTCGCAATAATGGTTTTATATTCACTCCATCTGTTAACATTTTTTTATTTGTAATACCGTGGATCTTCGTACTTTCTTTGCAAATTCCAAGACCAGGTGGCAAATGTACAACCTCGTCTCGGATCTTATCTATTTTATTCATAGATGCATCATATACTATCCAAGATAACTGAACAATATACGGCCAATTATACGTATCTTGAAGTCTCGCATTTCGGTATCTTGGCAAACCCGTTGTTTCGCAGTCAAATATTAGTAGCTTCATTCTGTAACTCCTATTATATAATAGGTATTATAGAATTTCAATTTATCAATTACGCATCGCATTAAACAATCTATCTTCAAATGAAGATCTCATATACCCCCTAGTAGATAATCCGCGAGACCTAAGCTCTTGTTTGAGTTCATCGTAATTAAGGTCTTCGATATATTTAGTAATCCGCCTCTCTTCGCTTTCATGATTTGTTGTAGTATTTCGCGCTATATTCCGCGTTGGTATTGGATTTTGAACTATTCTATTCCTATTAGGAATACTTCTACCAATTGGGACTCGGGTAACTGGATAAGGGATTATTCCGATATTTGACCACATCGTTGCATTGCCAACTATTCTAGTCGGATTAAATGTTTTAATTTTAATAAACGGAGATCTACATAATGGGCATAAATACCCAGTGTTAAAATTATATTTCATGTTTTCAACTAAACAAGAAAAATGAAAACTATGTTTGCATTTGGTTATAGTTCTGTCTAATGTTGTTATCTTCTTCATACAAATTGTACAGTCTTTGACTTTCATTCTTATTATGTTATATACAAAATTCTCTTAAGTATTACTAATATTTAATTGTATAGTCTCCACTATTGAATTCTTTTACATATTTTTCAGGTATACTATTGAAGTCAATTAAGGTTGTATTGAGCTTATATTGTTCTGCAGCACCCCCCTCTCCAAGCTTTTTTTTAAACAGTTCGGGATTCTCATAATATTTGGAGGCAGTTTTAATTCCACATTTCTTGAATATACTAGGTATAAAATCACTTTTATCCCCTGTAACTATCTTACAAAATAAATCCTTTTTAGAATCTTTAAAACTGCATTTGCTATCCGTTAAATATTTATATTTCAGATTAACGGGGAATGTTTTGCTATCGGCCAACTGTAAATAATCCATATCACTTGTCAATATATATATTAGTGCATTGGGACATATGCCTCTAATATTTCTAATAGATAAAGCAATGCAATCATCCGCCTCCAAATGGGGATGATTTAATATCATATGAGCGCCCGCTTTTTTAAATAATTGTTCATCAAATGCGTATTTGAATACGGGGCCACCTGGCCAGTTGTCTTCGTATACACGATTTCCCTTATATTTTTCAAATAAACCCATTCTCCATATGTCTTTTCTTGGACAATCTTTTCCAACAATAATGATGGGATCATTTAATTTCATTTTCTTAACAAATTCATTGATTTTTTTTATAAATACACTCTCAAAACGATTCATAAAATCCTTGTTTTCAATTGGTAACCCCAGTTCATCATCCGGTTTGGCATGCTTCCACCATTGTGTTAAAGCGTAATATCTATAAAATAAATAGTAACTCGCGTCGATTAATAGGAATTGTGCCATGTTATAATAAGAAATTTTTTAAATACATAAATCTTCAATTTTACAAATCCGGTGACGCCCAAACAAAACTTGGTAAAGTTGTATATAATCCCCCATTATGCAACCTAATTCGCAAAGTGAGACATGACCCATTAATTATACCCCCAATATTAATTTGCTTTGATTCATCGGAATCACAATCTTCGATAAGACTCGTAGTTTTACTTGCAATTATTTCATAATAATCTTGGAATACTATATTTTGTTCATCGTTATAGGTTCTCAAAGCGTTGGCCGACCAATCGCCGTCGTTGTCATTTATAAATCTTGTTATATTTGAATAATGAATTGTTCCTTTTATACCCAAAATCATATAACGTTGTATCGTATTCTTAGGATACAAATAAGCAAACCATGTTGATGTTAAATATTGTCCATCTATAGTACTTGAAGGTTGTTCCATTAAATGAAACAGGTGAGGTGGGAAGCACCATTCTTTATTTTTATCCAAATAACCAAATATGTAACGAATTCCGTTATTATCTTGTGTAAGTGGATTCATTGGTGCAATTAATATATTTTTAAAGTAATTAAATTTCTTCAATTTTATCGTACTGCTTACAGATGCCAAAAGTCTTTCTATGCCACTTAGTAATACCTCTCCCTCTAATACCTTCAAGATGTTTCTTGGTACCATATCCTTTATTGTTCTTTAAATCATAGAATTCATGTAGATTGGGGAATTTTTCACATAAGTCAACTATATATTTATCTCTCTCCACTTTTGCCAAAATAGAAGCTGCTGCGATTGCCGAATATTTGTCATCTCCACCTGTGATGCATACGTGTGAAATAATCTCTCCTTTATCCTTATAAACATAGAACTTATTACCATCTACAAGTATATTCTCGGGGCGTATAGATAGTTTATCAAGAGCCTTATGCATTGCAGCATGTGTCGCTTGATATATATTCATAGAATCAACATCATCCTCCGACATCCAATGAACTGACCATGCCAATGCATTTTTCTTAATATATTCATAGGCGACCAATCGCTTTTTTTCAGATAGCTTTTTGCTATCTCTCATCATTGAATGATCGAACTCGGCCCCTGTTGGGAGAATCGCAGCACCTACGTAGACTCGTCCGAATAATGGCCCCCTCCCTGCTTCGTCGACACCTGCTTCTATTGTATTTTCATAGTAAAAGGGTTTCAACATCTTTCTGATACGTCTTCTCATAATATGATTAAAATTATTACTAATACAATTTTAATCAATTTAATATATTTTTATTCATGCATCAAATAAATTTCTCCCATATCCGTATTTACAGCATTTGGGGTTTATTTGAAAAACTCACTTTTCAAATCTTTTTTGTATACACCAAATGAAGTGGTTGGATTGGTGCATGGTACCAATAAACTTTTTTTCACCAATCCACCCGAACAAGGGTTATTATATGCGTTTACCGGTTGACTGCGCGTTACTGTCGGTAAAAGACAACAATATTTCATTTTATCTTTGCTCCTATCATCTGGATTCTCCTTATCTTTTATCCGTTTACTCGTTGCAGATCTCCGCGCAATAGCACGTTTTGCGGCAAAGGATCTACCCACGCTCACATTTGTAGCAAATTTCCGGTTAGTTGGGCCTGTTGGGATTCTTGAATTTCTAAATAAATTTCCACCAATCATACTTGTATATTGAAGTGGACGGCCACAACAAAGCCCCCTTTGGCTACTATCACAAAGTTTCTGTTGTTTTTGCCACTTGGTGGGTTCCTTCATGTTTTGCCCTACAGATTCCTTGTCGTTGTCACAATTGCCTTGGGCATATATAATAGTTCTTGGTAATAAATTAAAACCATTTTTTACTCTTCCATGGGTTAATGCTGGCATATAATATAGATGGAGAGAATTATTCGGTAATATTTAATTATGTTCTTCTGAATCGCTATCAGAATACGGGATTACAACCGGACTTCGTTTAATTTTTATGTTTTGATTTTGTACAAACCTTTTTTGTTCGCTTAATGTACCATTCATAATCAAATGATATTTATCTCGTTCTCTTAACTCTATTGAATTTTCCGTTTCTATTAATGTGGGATCCATCTCTGAAGATCGCGAATTCGCTACTTCTATTAATACTTCATGTTGTTTACCCTTTTTATACATTGTAAATCCGGTATATGCTCTCCAGTTTGTAAAATAACGAAATAACAGAATCTTTTGTTTTACGCTTAGAAATCTTTTTCTTTGTCTTGTCAAATTATTTTCACCAAATGGAATAATTGTTTGTAATCCTATAACTGGATCTGGTTTGTGGATGGAGAGATTTTTAAACTTATTATTAAACTCCAATATTACACATTCTGGTATATCTGGTGATTGTTCCAATATTTTATCAAATTCAAACCGCTTTAATGTAATATAATCCATGGGCGCTGAACGATATTTAGGATCAAGACTTAATTCACAGCTAATCTCTCTAAAAAAGGATAGAAATCTTAATGTAGCTATTCTGTGTTTTTCACTTTCCTCTTTAAAAGTAAACATTTCTTGAAAGTTTGATAATATACCTGCGGTTATTGCTGTAACGCCAATCACCCCTCTTAATATTGGTCCATTTGTAACATTTGAACAATCATTAAAGACATCATTTGATAATAATACAGTGATGCCGGCGACATAACCAAAAATAGATGCTGGTATAGATAAACACAAATTTCTTTTCTTGAAGGTTGTTGCACTTTTTTGATGCAACCATGCATACCCCGATGCTTTTTCTGCCCAAGTTACAAGCAATTGCTCTAAGGGCATTGTCCAATTTTTTTTAGGCATATATATATTCCCGATAACAAATCTTTTTCTCGACTGAGTATATAATGAAATTTAAGTTGACCCATTTGCTCATGTTATTATTAGTAATTGTTGTATTATCCAATGCATGCTTATACCCAGTAAAAGAAGGAATGGGGGTAAAATACGATGATATTCCGGATGACGACGACGACCTGTATATTCTAAAATCACAGGTTGTGCCGCCGGTTTGTCCTAAATGTCCGGATGTGGCAGCATGTCCTAGACAAAAACCATGTGAACCATGTCCGCCGTGTGGGAGATGTCCCGAACCTGCTTTTAGATGTAAAAAGGTTCCTAATTATAAATCGCGCAATGAATCAAAACTCCCAATGCCCATGCTAAACACCTTCGCCGCATTTAGATAATTACACAACATCCTTTATTTGATAATTTATGAGTTGTCTCTGGCTTAAATATGCCTATTTTAAATCTCTCCCATTTAATATGAGCTTCATTTGAATGCATTTTATAATGTTTGTCAACTATTTTACCCTTCTTAGTTTCTAATACATATTTTCCACCAGGATGCTTATTTAGGTATTCTGTGGGATCAAAAACAAAGTTATCTGCAATTATAACGCATCTTCCATCCAAAATAAGTTTATCAATATCTTGTTTAGTAAATGATTTCATGTTTATATTATAAAATCATTTTTCATTTAATCGGTTTTATATCTATACCCTTTTATTTTCGCATTTTTTATCCATTTGGAAGGATTTTATCTTTTCATTTTGCGGGACAATTTTAACAATACATTGAGATTTTTTACCATACAAAGGCTCGGTGCACCCTTTCTCTTTTATCTTTTTTGTTTTTCTTAAATGACTCTGCAACTCTTTTTTACTCGCTGTTTTACGTTTATCGCTTGTACACCTAGATCTAAAGTGTTCGTATCTTTCTCTGACATCACAATATTTAAGCCCTGACTTTTTTCCCAACATAGTATTTACCAACTCATGTAATTTATAAACATAACGAGAAAATCTATCTCTATTTTTTAAATCTTTGGATGTTAATGGTAACATTTTCAAATTTTTTTTTAGATTATCCCGACAATAACGACACGGTAATATATGTCGCAAATTATATATAAATTTTTTATACTGTATTTGGTCATCTTTGGTCGGTTTGACGGGATAATTAAAACTCATTAGATGCAAAAAATGCCATAAAGGTGGCCCCCAAACTCTGGTTAACATACCTTCTCCACTACTATAATGGCTTTTTTTATACGTTTTATTTTTATGCTTTCTTCCTCGTTTCCTTGTTCTGGTCATCTTATAATATAATCAGATAAATATTATACCAAAGAAATTATTGATTAATATATTGGATTAAATAATCATTCATATTTTTATCATTCTCATTTAATTCAATATTGTATAGTATTTTCCATAATTTTTTATACATTTGCTTTTCACTATTATATTTTTTCCATTCAAATTTAACCAGTTTCCCATTTTGATCGCGTATATACATTTACTTTTGTACTTCCAATAGCTTTAGGTGATATTCGTTAGATATTTAATGATCTTCTATAATATAATTATATAATGATTGGTAATTTTGGTGAGACTATGAAAAGCATTGTTGCTGATAGAAAATTTATGTTAATCATGGCGATATCTTCTATATTTATTGGAGTGGCACTTTACGTTTATTATTATTACATATCGCCAAAAATGAATCCCGATTTTGTTCCAAATAGGGAATTTGTTAAAAAAAAGGATGATGGGCCAGAAAACGCAACATTGTATTTATTTTATACGAATTGGTGTCCTCATTCTAAGAAGGCGTTACCAATCTTCAATAATATGAAAGAAAAACAAGAAGGTACGCCTATAAACGATGTTATTATTACCTTTGTTGCAATAAACGGTGAATCGGAAGAAGGGAAAATGACAGATTTTGAAAAGGGCCATAGTGTTAAGGTAGATGGGTATCCTACTATATTTTTGGTCAAAGGAGATCAAGTGGTTGAATATGACGCAGTTACTACTGAGGAAACTTTAAACGAGTTCCTCAATACTACTTTGTAAAAAATCATTAATATATTCTTCCCCGCTATTAATTAATCGCGCCCTTACAGTTTTATCATTAATAACGCCTGGGAAATCGTCGACATTTGCTTCAAGAGTCATTGTAATAAGATATGGAATGTCTGTCATAACCAGTCTACATAATCTTCTTGTAATATTATTAAGAATCTGAAACATGAATCCAGGCATTGATGTATTGTGATCCGAATGAAATGGCGTTTTTTTTGTGATCAATATACCGAAAATATTCTCCTTTTTTGCTCCATTTTCCAAACATGGTCTTATTGGAAAATGAAGTGATAGTCCACCGTCTATGATATATGAACCGTTAAAATATTTTGGTTGAAAAATACACGGAATAGAAGAGGACATATATATAGCATCTAGGAGAGATAAGGTTGGATGTGTCTTATGAGAAAAATCAATAGCCTCCATTGCATTTATCTCAGTCGCAATAATATGAAATTCAATGTTAGTGAACTTATAAAATTCTTCTAATGTTATATTTTCATTTAAATATTTAGACCTAAGTAGAGGTGTTAGAATTTCATTAATAATACTCTCATCACACATTCCCTTTTTAGTTATTAAATTAGACAGCATATTGGATTCAAATATAAAACTCTTATCCCATGGTCGGTCTATAATATATTCATATACATCTTTTTTATCAATTTGCAATAACCACATTGCCAAAACAATTGATCCCGCTGATGTCCCATAAACAGTTTTTATCTTAGAAAAATCTATAAACTTCTCTCCAGCTTGAAATAATGCGCCTACTAGTTGTATACCATTATAACTCCCCCCAGATAATACAATGTGTTTAATATCCATTAAACGAACTGTCGTTAACTTCTTAACCTTTTTTTCTGATTTTAACATAATGGAGCAGTATCCGGATAAAATAAATTTAGACGATTTATACGAAAGAGAACGACAACAACATGCCCAAAGAGAGAAAATATATAGCCGTATTCTTAATAGAGCACATACTCAGATCAAAACAACGTCGCGTCAAAGGAATGGTGCTAAATTTACATTTTTTTTAATTCCCGAATTTTTAGTTGGTACTCCCACATATGATGTAGCAGCATGTACGGCATATATAATTGACAAATTGGAAACAAATGGATTTTATATTAAATATACCCACCCTAATTTACTTTTTATTTCATGGAAACATTATTTGGATAAAATGAAAAGGGCTGATATTAAAAAAACATATGGGATAAGCGTAGATGGGCAAGGAAACAGATTAAAAAATAAAGGCAATTCTAGTAAACCCAATAATCCTAATAATTTTTTACTTACCAATTCCAAAACTTCAGTGGAAGCTAAACCAAAAAAAGAGTATAGGGATTCGGGTGATTATAAACCAACTGGGAATTTTATCTATAATAAAGACCTTCTAAAAAAAATAGAGGATAAGACAAATCGTTAAATTATATGCTATATTTTATGCTATATTTTATTGTGCAAGAAATAAAAAAGGAATCCGCTTTATTTTCAATTTTGGACATTTTTAAAATGTCCAGAATAGCATATTATAACAAGGTTGCTATTCCAAAAATGACACATACTTCATGATTGTAGGTTCACTCAAAAAAAACATAAAAAAACATCACTACATGCTTTTTTATTTAAATATATTTAGAGACTATTTTTGTATACCATATATATATGGAAAAAATAGGCAAAAATAGTCTCTCCAAATATCACTGTAAATGCTGTGACTATAAATGCAGCAAAAAGTCTCATTGGGCTCAACACGTTTTGACACGTAAACATAAAATGATACAAAATGGTATATACAATGATACAAAAAATAGTCCCACGGGACTGTTCGTCTGCGGATGTGGGAGAAGTTATAAGTTTAGGTCAGGATTGTATAGACACCGAAAAAAATGTCTTCCATTCATGGAAGAAGATGATTTTCTAGAAAATGCCAAAGACATCACTACACATGTAGATACTTTAGGAAAAAAACAAGTTACTATGAGTTTGGAGCAATATGAGACATTGGTGGGCGGGATTAAAAAACTAATACCGTTGGTGGAAAAGGGACTTGAAAACGATGCATCGAGTATTACGAATATTAATAATATTAATAACAAATTATCAATTAATGTATTTCTAAATGAACATTGCAAGGATGCTATGAATTTAACTGATTTTGTTGAAAATTTAAAGGTTAATATTGAAGATCTCATGTACACCAAAGAAAATGGCTACGCGAAAGGTATAAGTAATATATTTGTAAAACAACTCCAGGATATGGAACCCACACAAAGACCCATACATTGTTCGGATAATAAACGGATGAAATTTTATGTTAAGGATGATGATAAATGGAATAAGGATGCTGCAAACACTAAAATAGACCAAGCGGTTTTAGACGTTGATAGAAAACAATGGAGAGCAATAAAAGAATGGGAAAAGACGCACCCTGGATACGAATCTTCAAATGCATTGTATAAGGAATATATGAAATTAGTAAGAGCTACAATGGGGGGTGGAAATAAAAAAACTATTGAAATTAATAGTAAACAAATTAAGAAAGAGTTGGGAAGTACTGTTAAGATATCAGATGATTTGTTAGTTTCGGCTAAATAAATAGTATTCAAATATCATTTATTTAGTGTATTATTTAACGACGACTGCGGCGAGTGGAACGAGTCTTGCGGCAGAACGAGCGTTTGCGACCGGATGCGTATTTACATCCAGGTTTAGAACGGCATACAGCTGGGCCCTTTCTTCGGCACTGACTCAGCTTGCGTCGTCTCGCATAACTTTTAATTGCGCGTTTCATTGAAAGACGAGTTTTCGTGCGACCGGCGCGACCTCTTCTTTTGCGTTTGGTGTGTCCACGTCCACGACGATGACGACGATGTTTTCCTCCTCTAACCTTTCTAGTAACCATTATACATATATGAGAGAAAATATTTATTTTTGAGCCTTGGATAAAAAGGATGCGAGAAGGGCATCTTTTTGTACTTGAGTTAAATTAGATAAATTTAATCTTGGTTGTTTTACTGGTTTAGGTACAACCTTTTCCTCAAGTGTACTACTTATTTCTTTAAAAACCTCTTTTTCCAGAGGCGTGCTCGCAATTTTAGCATCAACTTGCGCCGACGCGGCCTTTTCTCTATTTATTGTTGATTTAACCTTTTGAATTAAGGTAATCGCGTTAAATATTTCAAGAGCTTCTTTAAAGTCTTTTTCGCAATCTACATACAACTTTACAATAGCCTTACGCGTTTCAGCGGTAATGTTCGCCAATTTGGTTTCATTAATTTCGGGGTTAATGGTAACTACCTCTGTTTTTGCTTCATTGTCAATTGTCTGTATTTTAAAGATAGTATCCAATATTGCCAAAACAGTACTTCTGTTGGTATCAGCTGTTGTCATCATTTTTTTGATATGATTTGCATATTTTGTAAACAATCCTTCACTTCCAGTATATGTTTTTCTATAATTTGAATCAGGTGTGTTACAAACTGTTTTATTTTGATAATCTTCTAGATTAATATCCGAAAAGTTTTTTGTTTTATTCGGATTCCATTCATCGTATGGTAATTCGCCTCCAGTGAAAACTTCATAAAACTCTTTCAAATCGGTATTAAATTGTGTCTCGCCTGTACCACCTGGAATCATTTTTGTAAAAGATCCTTTTGTAAAGTCATAAAAATCATTATATAATTGCATGAGCTGTGGTATACCAGGCTCTTGAGGTAAAGTTTTAATATTTTCAACAACTTGTCCCCATTGAGTAGGTCTGTTTGGGTCTGAATCACGTGTTATAGTTCTCTTTTTTAAGTTCATGTTGCAAACTTTTGTTAAATTTATATTAACCTTACTATTTACTTCTTTTGGATTAACCAAATTAATTCTACTAGAACAAAGGTTTTTAGTCATTAAACTTGGAGTAACACCTTTGGGAATCTTATTTCTATTCATAATATCAAGTTGGTGAATTTTACTTGGATCTTTTGGATCTTTCCAAACATATACCGGATTGACAGTTTTAACAATTGCTGCATATAAATGCGCAATTGTTATATAAAACTTAGCAATCCCTTTACACATTCGGAGTTTTGTTGTTGGATCTCTAACATCCAACTCCGAAAATACAGATCTTTTCCTTCCTTTAAGATTAGATTGGTATCTATCTCTATTATATTGTCTCGAAGAGTCAGATGTTCCTAATAGTTTTAAAATATCCGAATAACTTTCTCCGCCACTTTGTTTTTTTTGATACCTAGATAATAGCTGTTCGGAAATTGTTTCATTCTGTTTTTTTTTCAACTTTTCAAGTTCGTTTTTAGAATATCTAGAATCGGAATTTTTCCCATCAACCTCTGATGTATCAAAATACATAATTTTTTCTTTGGTCATGAAATTCTTTGGAATATTATTAGATCCCACACGTTTTTCTGCCATATATTTAATTGTTTTTTCATTCATGAATTTTTCAATAACATCGGAAGTAAGGATAATCAATTTATCGCAATAGGCTTTCTGGGATAACTTCTCCATATCTTTAAAATTTTGTGTAAGAATATATTTGGTTGCAATCATATCCAATAGATCTGCATCCTTGAAATCTGTTGAAACATTTTTCGGCTTGGGTTTAGATGATGTATTTCCCATATATGATAAATATATATATTATAAAATTGAATTAAAAGTAAAATATTAAAGTCTTAATTAAGTTAAATGTCAGCTACTAACAAAAAGGTGAATACACAACAAACAAAAAGAAAGAAAAAGTCAAGAAAAGGGAGTTCTGCAATTTGGACACAATTTGATAATGAGATAAATAAAAATGAACCAGACTTGGAATGTATTTACTCTAAACAAAATGTTGGTTCTCGTATTAAATGTGATCTATGTCATAAAATGGTTGCATATGATGATGAACGTTTTCTTACATGTACAAATCCTAAATGTGGTATTATTTATAAAGATCAATTGGATGAATCAGCTGAGTGGAGGTATTATGGTGCCGATGATAATAAGCAATCTGATCCTACTAGATGCGGAATGCCTATTAACCCGCTACTTAAAGAGTCATCCTATGGATGCAAGGTTATTTGTCCGGGCAACTCTTCGTATGAAATGCGAAAAATTCGTAGATATACAGAATGGCAATCAATGCCTTATAAGGAAAAATCACAATATGATGAATTCCAAAAAATTAAAATTTTATCCAATCATGCAGGAGTTCCCAAAATAATCATTGACTGTGCTTTGCGATATCATAAAAAATTATCAGAAATGAAGACCTTTAGGGGATGTAATAGAGATGGTATAATTGCAGCATCTATATATATCGCGAGTAGGATTCATGATTATCCAAGAACTGCGAAAGAAATAGCCACGATATTTAATTTAGACAATACATCAGCAACAAAAGGTTGTAAAAATGCGGTTCATTTAGTAAATCAGTTGGAAAAGAATGATGTAAATTCCGATAAAACCCGCTTTCATAAAACAACACCGAGTGCTTTCATTGAAAGGTACTGTAGTAAGCTTGGTATTAATAAGGAACTAACTACGGTTTGTTTATTTGTGGCGAATAGGATCCAAAAGGCAAGAAAAATACCAGAAAACACTCCCCATTCAGTAGCAGCGGGTATTGTTTACTTTGTTTCACAAGTTTGTCATTTAAATATTAGTAAAAAGCATGTGAATATTATTAGTGAAATAAGCGAAGTCACGATCAATAAATGTTATAAAAAATTATTGACAATTCATACAACAGATCAGTTGATACCAACCGTTATATTAACAAAGTATTTATAATAGTTTATATTATAGATTTAAAATATCATAAATTTATAATATGTCCATAAAAGCTTCAATTACAAATGAAAAGGCTACTGAAATAGCAAATGATATTATACAAACCGCATTAGATAATATTTGCGATTCAGAAAATGATTTTTCTTTATTTACTGATAAGATTTGTACACCAGGCGATGAAAATAGATGCGGGGAAGAAACAGAAATGATGGCCATGGTAAAAAAATATGACAACGCTGTTAATGAAATGGAAAAGGAAAATAAAAATATAGAAATCAATAACCTTTATAAGAAATTGGAGGATACAACACTTAAATTATTGGATACTCAAACAGAATTAGAGTTGTATAAACAAAGGGATAAAGAAGCAAATGATAATAATAAAAGAAAGAATGAATATGATACTCCAAATATAATTATTATCGTACCTTATAGGGATAGGGCGGCACAAAGATGTGCATTTATGAGAATAATGCCTTATATTCTTGAAAAAAAGAATTATGAAATTTATTTTATCCATCAAAGAGATAGAAGACCATTTAATAGAGGAGCCATGAAAAATCTAGGTTTTCTACATGCGAAAAATAAATATGGCACAAAGTGTAAAAATATTAATATTGTATTTCATGATATTGATATAATACCTTGGTGGCAAGGACAATTTAGTTATGAAACTAAATTAAATATTGTAAATCATTTTTACGGTTTTGAATTTGCTCTTGGGGGGATTTTAGCGATGAAAGGTTTGGATTTTGATAAAATAAACGGATTTCCCAACATTTGGACATGGGGTCTCGAAGATAATGTTTTACAAAAGAGATGTTACAACTATGGGGTACATATTACTAGAAATGAATTTGTTAGCATTGATAAAAATAACAAAAATATAATAAGTTTGTGGCATGGGTGGGAAAGACTCATCTCTCCAAATATTGAACCAAAATGGAAATTTGATAACGGAATAGATGGTATCAGATCTATAAAAAATATTAAAATGACAGAGAAAAAAATTAAACACAGGATTTTTGAAATAAACGTATATTCTTTTGAAACGGGTGAAAATATGAATTCGCCATTTGTAAAAAATGCAAAGATTCGCAATTCACGTGAATTTGTGAGACAAAATCAACCCATAAACTTTTCAGAATCTAGTTTAGATAGACAACAATCATTGTCACAAAAACGCACGAATTCAATGGCACCAAGTCACCATTTTAGAAAGTTAATGATGAAATTTTAATTATTTAAACATAACATTATATAATTAAATCAAATGATAAAAATAGGAATTTTAATACCAAGTACAAATAAGGGATTAAATTGCAAAAGTTATAAAGATACCCATTTTTATAATATTTTTATGAAATCCTTTTTAGAAACCCGTGCACCTGATTACCACTTTAAAATTTATTTAGTTGTAGATGATGATGATACTATATATAATAATTTGTCTCAAAAGACATCACTAGAAAATTATGTCAATAGTAAGGATAAATTAAGTATTAAATTTATTAGTAGCCGTGGTATCGAAGGGACATGTAACCGCCATGTGGAATCGCGCCTTTTCTGTCGCTTATAATGATAATTGTGATTATTTTTATCAAATTGGAGACGATGTGTTAATTATGGACAAAGGGTGGGAGTCCTATTTTATAGCCGAATTGAGAACAATGGGGGATATAGGTATGGTGGCGCCATTTGATTGGGGTAGATATAATTGGGAAGTTCAAAATAATATAAAACAGAAGTTTATATTAACACAATCTTTTGTTTCTAGGATGCATTACAAAATTTTTGGATTTTATTTTAATCCAAGAATTAAAAACTGGTTTTGTGACGACTGGATCACGGGAATATATATAACTTTAGGTCGCATCTCGTTTAAAAAAGATATTAGAATTGTAAATAAAGGAGGGTTGCCCAGATATACCCCTCCACAAAAAGGTGCAGAATATACATATATTAATAAATTATGCAATATATTAATTGGCTTGGATTCATTAAAAATAAAGAAATATATTGAACTTACCTGATAGAACTATTGAATTTACATGTTAAAGAACCGTGGTATGTTATTTCTTCATCTGCCCACCATATACTTGTATTGCCGCGAATCATCATTTGACCCATAAACCAGTCGATGGGTGACAAAATTTTTATGTTATTTTCTCTAAAATAATTAAACATTGTCATAAATTTTTTACAACCTTTTAAAGATATAATATAAAAATCAGTTCCCTTGGCGTTTCCAGACCAGGGAAACACAGATACGTTAGACATTTCTTTAAATTTTCCAACACGACGGGCACTGCATGGTATGGGGTTTGTTATTTTTTTCTTTATGTTATTATAATGGACTTGAAATGGGAAATGACCTGTATATAATATATCAAAGTTTGTTGGTATTGTTTTCAATATTTTATTAAAATTATTTTTAAAATTATCTTTAAAGATCACATCATCTTCCATAATAATACCATATGGTTTACCGGAATCAATAATTTTCGCCATGGCATACATATGTTTATTAAAAAGACTAATTTCCGCCATTTTCATTTTAGAAGTATCAAAGGGTTTCAATTGTTCAGATTTTAAATGTTCTCTATCATATTCATTAATAAATACAAGCTTATTGCTAATATTATATTTCAGGCACTGTTGGATCATATTATCGCGTCTATTTTTAAGAGGTGTATAATTACAAACATAAATATTATTGAAGCTATCTAAAGTTAAATTACTAATAATTAAACTATTCATTTATATTATCAACAAAAAAAAATATAATTATTTTACTGCAAATGTTCATATTGATCAGGAATTAATAAACTCGGACATATATAAATTTTTCCATTATTTTTATTTATAATATCTCTATGAAATGATACGTGTTCGCATGATAATTTATAACACTGACCCTGCACATTATATTTTTCACAAGTACAATAAGATATTGTTCCATTGTAGTTACAATCTTTAAGGATTGTAGTATTATAGATTCCTATCCCATTAAATGCAGAATTTACCGCAATTAAAGGCAGTTCTCTGTGTATATTTTTTTGAAAAGATTGTATATGGAACTTTGTTTCGTTGAAACCCATTTGACTTCTATGATAAATCATATCCCAAACATCATAATCTGGACATAAATTCCATATTTTTGCATGTATTGGCGACCATTGTTTTTTATCTATCCGCAATGCCCAAACATCATAATATGAATTGGGGCAATTGCCTGTTAATACGTCCCATTTTCCCGTATCATATTTAAAGGCTCTTTTTACACTATCAATAATTGGATTTTTTAATGTTGAATCCATATCAATCATAATCATATAATCATATGCCCCTTTTCTAACACTATTCAGTAATTTATTTCGCCCATGTGCTATGAGATTTGTTCTCCCCTTTATTTTATTTTTAACCCCTGTTTCTGAGATTAGTTTTATTTTATTTTCTTTATGAAGTTTTTGTAATACAGCAACGGTGTTATCTGCGGAATCGTTCTCATATACTAAGACATCAAGATTTTTAAATAATGAAGATAATTGAAAAATGTGGTCTAGGTGTTTGATTATATATTTTTCGCTATTAATTGTGCAACCACAAACAACAACTGATAATTGATTTGTCATAATAAGAATAATATTAAATTTAGATTTAATATTAAATAAAACTAAATATTAAATATAATGAATGAATCAACATTAACTTGTGTATCCGGTTATTGGGAAACCAAAAATAAACATGGTGACAAATTTAATAATTGGTTTCATAACACTCTACAAATCAATTGTCCATATGTATTTTTCGGAGATAAAGAAACTATTGAAATGATAAAAAAATACAGAGGCGATTTACCGACGCATTATATAGAATGTAATATAGATGATTTTTATACATATCGATATCGCGACAAAATGGCAACCCACCCAATACACTGCCCCAGCGTAGAACTAAATTTAATTTGGAATGAAAAAATTTTTTTAATACAAAAAGCCGCAAAACTTAATCCGTTTAGTTCATCCCATTTTATGTGGGTTGATGCTGCTATATGTACTTATCGAGATAATCCTCCACCGAAAACGCCATTTCCTAATCTGGATAAATTAAATACATTACCCAAAGACCAATTGATTTTTACTTCTTCTACTGGGTATTATAATGAGTCAATGATCCGGAAAAACAATTACTATCATTATATCTCAGGAACATATCTTTTACATCATAGTATAATTGATAATTTTGTAGAAATTTATAAACGATATTTAGATAAATTAATAGACAAAGGTAATATATGGACCGACCAAGTAATATTAACCCACATTTATAACGACAACAAACATTTATTTTATAAGTTATCGGATGGATATGGCATAATAATTCCTTTGTTATATTAATTTATTGAATATGGAAAACCCTTTAATGTATAGTCTATTTTACTTGGTATATTAGGCATATCTAAAGGTGTAGGTAACTGATTTTCATTTCTTATTTTTTTAGTAATAAATTCATTTCGTATATAAGTTAATTCAAATTTATATATTGGCACAGAGCTTTATCAATCATCCTGTACCATTCTATGTGGATGTAATTATAAATGCAAAAGCAGTCAAGACAGATAGCAGTTTCTTTTGTATGGCTCTAAATCTTCCACTTATTTCTAAGGAAATATATTTAAAATCCAGACGTGGTGGAGGTTATTCTTTATCTAATAAAGTCCTTCATAACTTAGAATTTAATAAGCCAACAATAAATTTATTTTAAATGTTGTTCAATTATTTTTATAGCTCTTGGAGGAATATTATTAAACATATCTCCAATATAAACATGAAACTCTTTATTACACTTACCACACTTAAACTCATTTAATTTTGATACTTCTACTAACGATAACCCTTCTACAATTTCATGTTTTGATTTATCTTGAATAAATTCGTTATAATTTATTAAGTCATTAATTTTCCTCACATCTTTTTCTTGTGGATGGTGGCCTCTCGGTAAATATCTACCATATGCATCATATTGTTCTCCTATATAAACTACAGTATTATCTTTGAATTTTTCATAATAATTATCTGTTAAAAAATCTTGATCCTCCCCAGAATGACTTATATGACTTTTATTATTAGTAAAATATTCTTTCATCTTTTCTTCTATATTTAACTTTAAACTATTTTTTCTTCCCCATAAACCTCCGCCTATTTTACCGCCGTGCCAACAATGGTCTCTTATAATATGCATATCTTTATCAGTTTTTATCCAATCCTCTAATATTACTTTTTCTCTGTAACTTAACCAACCATCACAATCTCTTATACATACAATATCAATTAAATCATCATCTATTGCGAGATTTCTCCACATCATTTTATCACAATTTGACAACCAATGATTAGTCATATCTTTTGCTACTACATTTTTTGATTTCAATAAAAAATTAATTATGTTTGATTTTAACGAATTATCGTAATAAACATATAATTTCCAATCTGGAAATAACTTTTGTGCTATCAATATATTGGCTACCGTATTATATGTATACTTATTCCAAAGACCACCATAATAGTTTCCGCAATCATATAAACTAAAAGAAAAAACCTTTTTCATTATAATTATAAATAATTTATTAGTTTTAAATATTATTATTTAAAACTAATAATTGAAATTATGTATATGTTATATATATATACTGTTTGCTATAATACACCTCAATATATTGAACCACAATATAAATTATTACAGAAATATATCAAAAACGAATTTGAATATATAGTTTTTAATAATACGATGACTAATAGTGCTATCTCACAAAGAGATATTAATAATAATAATATGTTGCAAGATGTATGTAAGAAACATAATATAAAAGTATTTAATTTACCAAGAGAATTATTTCGCGGCATGTCCGATGGCGCTGCAAGTGGAAGAGCAGGAACGGCGATAGACTTTGCACATCGCCTTTTATTTTCAAATTATTCTTTAGATTCTACATTTTTTTTAATCGATTCAGATGCATTTTTATTAACACCATTTGATATTCACAAATTTATGGAAAATAAAAAACTATCCGGTAGAATTCAATACCGAAAAGGAAGAAATAATACTATAAAATATATTACAAATCATGTCGTAATTTTTAAACCAAATGAATTTGATAAAAATTTATTTTTAAAGTATTTTTCATTTCTACCTTGTAATATAGATAATGTTGCATGCGATTGTGGTGGTAACATTAACTTCCTTTTTAACGAAATGGGTGATGACGATTTTATAAATTGGAAAAATAACTTATTATCTGAAATAGGAAATCAAAAACATATTTTTTCGGAAGTTCCTTTCTCAAAATATACGGAAAATTATTTTGACATGGAGTTCTTTAATTTATTAGATTCCAATATTAAGGATTTTATTATAACTGATACAAAAAATTTAAAAAAAAAACACTTCTTTTGTGAAATATTTGCGAATGACATAAATAATGTAATGTTTTTACATTTACGAGCAGGAACAAATTGGATTGGTTGGGATTTTAAAAAACGTGAACAATCTATTACATCGTTTTTAAATTTACTTTTAACAACTAAAGCTATAACTCATAATAGTACTTAAATGCGCTAAACATAAAAAATACTTAAATATATAAAACATAAATATGTATAAAATGACGAAATATGCTGTTTTAGGTTATAATACAATAAATATAGGAGATGATATTCAAAGTTTTGTAACAAGTACTCTATTAAATATTAGTTATATTATTTTAAGAGATGACCCTGATAAAATATATGATTACAATACAGGTAATTTAATTAATAAATTAGAGGAAAAGGTTTATCTAATAATGAATGGTTGGTTTATGCATAATAGTAATTGGAGGACGGGAAATAACAACATTAAGTTTCCTATAAAAAATGATAATATTATTCCAATTTATATTTCTTGTTGTTTATCAAAAGACGTTCCATTATTATATACACAAGAATGTATTAAACATTATAATATCCATTCTCCTATTTTATGTAGAGATACTACAACTTTAAATTTATTGAAAAAACATAATGTTGATGTTGAATACTTTGGTTGTTTAACTCAATTATTGGATATTTCTAGTATTCCTGATAATGATGTATACAAAGAAAAATATGGAAATAGTATTATATATATAGATTGTCCATCAACGTGGGAAAAAAGAAATAAAAATGTTAAAAATTTTTATTTTAAACATTATATAGATAAACTAAATGATTTAAGTCCAAAAAAACGCATAGAATATGCTCGTGATTTATTATCAAAATACAAATATGCTGACAAAATTTATTCTCATAGATTACACGCTTTTTTACCTTGTAGGGCAATGGGATTAAATGTTAAATATGTTGGTGATTTAAATTATAGAGTAAAGGACCATATTCTTGGTGTTCCGAATAAATTTGAATTAAAACAAAAATTTATTGATTACGTAAATAGTAAATCAGTCTAGTATATTTATGTCAATACATAAAGTAGTGATTATAAATTATCATATCCTAATCCACCCCAATCCATCAAACATGCCACTAACATCCTCCACAACACCATACCACTTACTTGGATAACAAACAATCTTATTAGAGTTATCATTGAAGTATGCCGACCACCAACTGAATGTACTATTCGCAATTATATTGTGTTGACAACAAGACATGTAAAGCATTTGTTGCCAGTCCGCTAATTTATTATCGATCCGCTCAAATTTTAATTTTGGGAACTTTGATTGTAGATCTTTTACCATTTCGTTTACCTTATCTATATCTTGATCTTCACAACAATAATTTACTGACCAATCATCTTTATTAGTTTTAGTTATAACTGTTTTCAAACTCTCAATATAATGATTTGTGGAGAGAATATTATGAAATCCATCCAAAGACGCTTTATAATCACCAATTCTAAAATGCAACGATATGGTATTTTTAATAGTGTGGTTTTCTCTAATTTCTTTTTGAAAATCTCTTATCCCAATTAAATCTATGATTCTATCCGAGTATTTATTAAAATATCCCAAATGCTGGAAAAAACCGTGTAAACAGATATCGCAATTATATGCGGGAAAATTTGAATAGGTATGGGCTCCCGATTCATTTAAAAATACTGTAGTTTCCATGGGTTTTATATACGGAACTAATTTTGAAAATAGTGTATCCCAGTATGCTGGTCTTTTTGATAAGTAGTCAGATCCCAATCCACCCCGATGAGCGGGCAATGCGAATCTTCTATTATGCTTTAAAGCATATGCTACCGTTGCCATAATTTGAAATAACTGATTCCCTAATCCACCTTGCATTATACAAGTTGCAAAAGAAGGAGGTGCGCGTTTACATTGTTTCATATTATGATACAATGCAAATATTTATTTAATATGTATATTAATCAGAGTTTAAAATATTACCACGTAAATGTTGTTTCGTTATTGCCTTGTATTTTTTTTCAATATCCGAATAGCCGGGTAACTGGGATGCGTAAATTAAGTTAAAAGCATATACATTATGAGTTTTAAATAATCGTTTCCAATATTGATCTATAGCGAATCGGTGGTAGTGCGCGACTTTTTCCACTCCAGTCTTAGCACTACCCTCGGACAGCTTTTCGGTAGCGTATTGAAAATTATCCAATAATGTTTTAATGAATGTCTTTTTAATTACATAAGCTGTGGTTGTCTGTGCCGTCTCTAATCTTTTAAAACCATATTTAAACATTTCTTTACTTTGAATGCGACTAGGTGCGGGTAATACAGGAGTTAAAGTAATGAGATCCCATTGTTTTGAGTCGCTAATTTTTTTGAAATTTGCGACAAAAGTATCGTATGCCTTATTATTAATTATCTGTAAATCGTCTTCGCAAACAAGAAACGCATCCCCTTCCTCATTTTCCAATTTTTTAAGTACTTCAATATGCGATTTCCCGCATCCTATAAAACCAGGGTTTGTTTCTATAGCGGAAAATCTTTTTATCTCTTTAAAAAGAGGTAGTTTTTTAATGTTATGTTCAAAATGATTTTTTCTATCTAGACGATGTTCTAAGTTTATATAGTACCCTTTCATTATAATATATAGAAAAAATATCTTTATATTAAGACAATAAGCATATTCTTTTATAAATACCCGCATTAGAAATAGATGATTTGGATAAAATTCAAATATATGGTCTTTTTGAAATTGGTTAATAATTAAAAAGCAACGTCCGTCATATCGAATACACTAGCATCCTTTTTATCTGATACAAGACTATAATCCGCAACACGTTTTTCAAAGAAGTTTGTTTTACCTTCAAGGCTAATCATCTCCATAAAGTCGAATGGATTCTCTACCTTATACTCCTTTGTACACCCCAATTGAACCAATAATCTATCAGCAACAAATTCAATGTATTGAGACATGAGTTTTGCATTCATACCAATAAGTTTACAAGGTAACGCCTCGCAAATAAATTCTTTCTCAATTGCCACGGCCTCACGAACAATGTCTTTAACCTTAGATTTATTTAGCTTTTTGTTAAGCTTATTAAATAACATTATCGCTAAGTCAGTATGCATACCTTCATCACGACTAATTAATTCATTTGAAAAGGTGAGACCAGGCATTAGACCACGCTTTTTTAACCAGTATATACTACAAAATGCACCGGAAAAAAAGATACCTTCAACGCATGCGAATGCAACAAGCCTAGCAGCAAAGGAAGAGCGATTGTCATTAATCCATTTAATAGCCCAATCGCCTTTCTTTTTAATACATGGGAAATTGTCAAGAGCCTGAAAGAGTCTAGTCTTTTCACTCTGATCTTTAATATAAGTATCAATTAATAAGGAATATGTCTCAGAATGCACATTTTCCATCATCAATTGGAATCCATATGCAGTTCTTGCTTCCGGAAGTTGTACTTCTGTTAAAAATCTTGCACCTAAATTCTCTACCACAATACCATCACTTGCAGCAAAGAATGCTAATATCATCTTGATAAAATGTCTTTCGTCGTCATTAAGGGATTCCCAATGTTTCATATCTTTGGAAAGATCAATTTCTTCTGCTCGCCACATACAATCGAACATTTTTTTATATAATTGCCATATATCTTGGTCTTGAAGTGGAAACATTACATAACGGTTTGGGTTTTCTGCAAGGAGGGGTTCGTTAACATTTTTGGACATCCTAAATAATATCAGTCAATATTTAAATATTTTTCAAAAAAATTATCTTACTACATCTCTTATTGAACTTAATTTAAACCCTTATTTTTATGATATTAGAATAATGTATTATTAAATAAGTTATTAAATACTATTTTCATATTTTAGATAAAATATCTGGGTTAAAATATGCATATAATACAATAATGGAAGATTTATTTGAAAGAGATTCATGCATACAAGAACTTAAGAAGCTTGAGAATAAACTTGCGAAGGAGCGACAAAAGCTAATCAACGAATTAGAAGAGAACTATCCAAGTCTATCCATAAACATAACTAGCAATGATGAAGGAGATAGGTTTTCAAACGCTATTACAAATTTATTAGAATATTTAAATAATATGAAAAAGAAAGAATCAAATAATATTGCTCGTATTAATCATGCTATAAAGGAAATTCAACGTATGCAAAATAAAATATGAGATTATATTATAATGGGAAATTTATTAAAAAAACAATGTGGTCATCAAATCGGAGGGTCCAATAGCAGTTGTGGTTCAAACTCTTCAAGCGCCGGACAGTATGGTGGCTATATGTACAGTAGAAAGGCAAGTCTTGCAAGTAGAAAAAGATTGCACGACAGGTTAACAACCAAAACCCGTAGAAAGAAACGCGGTCGTAAAAAGAAACATAAAAAACATAAAAAACGCACAGCAAAACATCACAGAAGACGTAGAGGGCGAGGTTCTCATAAACGTGGGAAATCAAGACGATAAATATTTCCATTTTCCATAGATTCGTCGGCGCATTAAATTTCGCGGATTCTTTCGCTTTGATAACATCCAATAATACCATTTTTTCCATTTTCGCTGAATAATTTTCAACCAAAATGTTTTGATAACACAAAATTCATAATCGCCGTGATATATCTTTTCAACAATATGAAGACAATTAGGTTGGATCGCACTTGTATTTCTTACCAATGGATTATAATTAAGACGATGGTCATGATGTCTCCAAAACCCATATTGATTTTCAACGGCAGACTCCCATTCCACCCTTTCTTCTGAATTTATATTTAAGAATGATGAAGGTGTTATACCATATAGATAAAGGAGCGAAGAGTATATATATTTAATTTGTTGATTGTCGCGGTTCTCGTTTATCTTTAAAATCCCATGGCAGCGGGGTTTATAAATCTCACAATAACCTAATTCATATGGCATATTTAGGTATTATAGTAAACTTTTACATTTAATCAATTTTTTTTATTTGATTATAATATAATGAAACTCGAAAAAGCTTTGAAGAGTAAGGCACTATACTATGTTGCTTTAGTACTAATGGTAGTAAATGTTTTAGGATATGTCAGTGTAGGATCCGTTGAATGTATCATTGTATTCGCCGTTACATATTATCTATCCAACAGTTACACCAAAAATCAATCACTTGATATTTTGATTGGTCTATTTGTAGCCAATGTTGTATTCGGATGCGGGCGTGTTAGAGAGGGATTTGAAGATAGCATTGAGGGCTTGAAAAAGGCAGCGGCCGGGGAGCTTCAAAAAGCAAAAAAGAAGAATGTTGATGCACATAACTGTGGGGGAAAAGACCAAGAGAAATGTGTAGCTGCTGCTAAAGCACATCACCGCGCGGGCAACGCAGCCACACAAGCCGTGGTGCTCGCAGAAGCAGCAAAAAAAAAGTAATTTGATTTTATAGTTGGAATATATAATGACAATCAAAGAGTTTTTTGATAATAGTATTACATTATATATTACTTTAGGTATAGCCATTGTAAATATCTTAGCATATCTAGGGATGGCTACACCAAGTTGCATTCTATTACTAATGATAGCAATTTATATATCTCATCGGTTTATTCCCATTTATTCAATCAATATATTAATAGGTCTTTTTGTATCGAATATAGCATTTAGTTGTGGTGGAATAATAGAAGGCCTGATATAATTTTTATATCTATAATTTATATAAATAATGGCATTCAACGTACTTAAGAATAAATATGTTTTCTATGTTTTATTTGTTATCGCGGTTGGCAATCTTCTTGGATATTTAGCCATTGAAGATTATGAATCTCTAACATTATTTGTAGCAATTTATGCATTATCGACTTACTTTAGTAAAAATACTATAATTAATTTGAGTGCTGCAATTCTCGGCACGGCTCTTGTCAGAACACCCATGCGAAGAAAAGCATGGCCTTGGTATGAAAGAGAAGGCTTGGAGAACAAGGAAAAAAAAGAAGGCTCCGTTGCGGCAGCGAGTGAAGAGGAAGAGGATGAGGTTACAGGAAAGAATTTAATGGCTCTAGGAGGAAATCTTGCTGGTCAGTTCCAAAAAATTAAAAATAAAATTGGCAGCGAAGGAGGAATTAAAGCATTGGTAAGCGAGACAAAAGATCTATCGCAAAACCAAGAAGCTTTAATGGAACAAATGCAGTCTATGGCACCTCTAATGGCGAATGCCGAAAAGCTTCTTAAAACATTTGAAAGTACGGGTATGATGAAGATGGTAGATAGAGTATTGCCATTTATGGAAAAAATGGCTTTACCTGGAATGGGGGCATCTAAATGATTAAATAATATTATATAGTTTTTTCTCGTAAAACTATATAATGAGTAAACGTTGTCCACCTGGTGTGATATGTATAGAGAACATTACAATAATTTTTATATTATGTAGTCTTATTTTGGTAGGATCATATTTCTATTATAGTAAAATAGGTATGAAAAATTCACAACCCACTGCTTCACCACCTGTAATAATACAAAAAGAAATAATAGAACGTAGTGATTTCTTTCCAAGATATAACAGTGGTTATAGTAATCAACCTGGAAATGTATTACTTAACCCTTATTCAGCACCATTAAGAAACAATGGGTTTTTCCCAACTACAGGTGATCCAAGAGGTGTTCCTATAAATGTGAAAACGCAGGGATATGATACTAGTTATAGACAAGTTGGTATATTAACAAGAAAAAATGGTAAAGAAACCATACTTGCTTTAATGGGTAGACCCTTATTTTCAAATAGAAACAAATGGCAATATTATAGCATGACTGATAAAAGTAATAGTATTAAATTGCCCGTAAGTCGCAACGGTCGTAGCGGCACACAGGAATATGGCATAGATGAACTATATAATAGTGATACCGTTTACGTAGAAGGGTATAATGATGCGTTTAAAGTAACGGTTTACGATAATTATCAACCACAGTATATTCCTTTTGTATAAAAATCCTCTTCATAATGGAAATAGTATTTAAGGATATTATATTTTATATATACATAATGCTGGCTCAACTTTTGAGAAATAATACACCTGAAAATGCCAAATATACCAAAGAGTTAACAAAATATAAAGAAAAGTTTAAGATTTTTGTTGACATTGAAAAGGGTGATAAATTGGGTAAAATAAACGAAGGTACGGAGGAAGAAGAGTATTATATTTCAAAAGCGGGTTATACACAACTTATCCGTAGATGGGTTTATAAAGAAGATCGCGTCGCAACATTTGGATATTTAGATTCAGATTTCAATAAATTTTTTTCATTATGCGATGATATTAAACATAAACATTTAGCATTAACACCTAATGTCGGTATAAAAAAACTATTACTAGAAATTATAACTACAGTTATTCCCGGTTTATATAATTTAAAAGAGGTTTATAAAGGTTTTGAAGAAACAAACGATTCCGCGAAAAAACTATGTTGTAAAATAGATAGTATTATATTAACATTGATTGACACCAAAGATGAAATCAATAAACCAAAAACACGATCAGGATATGAGACATTCCCCATAACTCTTCCTACGGGACAATTACGTTTTACACCTGTTCAAGTAATAGCATCGAGTTATTAATTTATTATTAATACAATAAATTAATTACTTATATTTTGTTTCTGTAACAACCCCATTATAGTTTTCTTGTTTTTCTCTTTTTACCGCTTTTTATTTTTCTCTTTTTACCACCTTTTCTCGTTTTTCTACCTCCATTTTTTATTTCACCTGATTTACACTCCGATGATGACATTTCGCCTGGTTTACATTTTGCGGCGGACTTGTCAGCAGTAGTAGCAGAGGCAGTAGTAGCAGCGGCAGTAGTAGCAGCGGTAGCGATAGCACTCTGCGCGATGTCGGAAGTGTTAGTAGCGCCATCCGTACTGTGCTGAGCAGCAGCAGCAACAGCAGCAGCTATGATTTCATGCGCCGGGTCTCCGGGTGGATCTTGAATAGATGCACTTGTATATCCAGTTATTGTGCCATTGGCACCATATATTGGAAATAAATGAAAAGAAGTAGTTATATCTTTAATATTTTTTTTACACAAAGCGCCGCAATTATCCTTAGACAACGCGCTAAAAAGACCACTGCTGGTGTTTGCTTTCTTTCCTGTGTTTCCTGATCGGGTGATATTACCACCCGGAAGCAGACGACTTCCTATACCTATCAAAGTACGCCGTAACCCTTGTAACTTGGTACTAGCGGTGTTTGCTCCAAT